>ERZ778510.2236-NODE-2236-length-10585-cov-4.126211_pt1 | contig 10585 bp, 7 predicted proteins | sample MGYA00510348_ERZ778510 | MGnify/ENA primary metagenome ERZ778510 (study PRJEB29527, sample SAMN07138969) | mouse gut metagenome | material: feces | host: mouse | place: China:Nanjing | collected 2016-01-25 ... | reverse complement strand
AAACACCTCATAAAATCCTCTCAATGAACCTCACAATTAAATTTAAACAGTTTCTTAGAAACAGAACTTGTCTTGACTTATTTACGAAAGTTAAAATAATGATATTGTTAATTCTTTTTTCAACCTCAGCGGATCTTTCCGGTTGTTTTCACCCCTCTCATCACCGCCAACCGAAAGGTCGCCGGCTCTTCGAGTGGCGAAAACACCTCGGAAATATCTCGCTGATGTCAAGAAAAAATAAGTCAAGACGAGTTTACACTTTTGGTGTAAACTGCTTCTAAACAGTTTATTATAAGAATCTGGTGAGATGGGTGGCGTAAATCATCAGAATTACGGTTGCCACGATTATGAGAGTCTCGAATATCGCCGCCACTATGACAGTGGTTTTTGAAGCTTTGCGGTAATTGAAAAGCACCGAGCCTGCCGTCCATGCCAATGCGACTCCGGGGATGATGAAACACAACGAGAAAGCCATGCATGCCGAACTGCATACGATAGGAACCAATGTTGATGTGCAATGGTCGAGATCCCAGTCCAAAGCATTTATCAGTATGTCATTACCGAATCCGTAGCTTGCTATGAACGCGACGAGGAAAAACGCGAAGAAACCTGTTGCCACAAGTGTCGCGGCAACCCCGATGAGTCCTATGAGTCCCATCAGAAATTTGCCTAATACCCTAAACGCGTTTTCAACAAACGTGACTGAAGAATTGTCGGCTTCATGACCCAGGGGAGGAGTGGATGAGAGAACCTCCTGTCCGATGTTGTCTATAGTCACGGGGTTTCCCTGCGACTCCAGGATTCGTCGAGGATTGTTGGCGGGCGGAATTATCATCCATGCGATAAGGTAGAGGAGCACAAGCGGCCAGACATACGTAGCGATGCATAGTGCCGCATACAGCAGACGCATTATGTTGGCGTCCCATCCGAGATAGGTGGAGAGCCCTCCGAACACACCGCCGATCACTTTGTTGTTGAGGTTTCGGTAGAGTCTCTTCCTGGAAGGCTTTACAACTGAGTTTTCTGCATTGGTTTCGAAATCCGGCTTTCTATGTCTGTAACGATCTCGTCGCCCTCCGTTCCGCAGAAAGCGGCGCGGAGTTGTGTAAGATAATTGCTCAGAAGCTCGTAGGCGTCTTCGTCAATGTAGAATACTTTGCCGTTTATGTTGACAGGAAATGTTTTCTTCATGATCTGAGGTTTTAAATATTACGGGTTGAGTCTGTTGTTGAGTCTGATGTTGAAATTGAGTCTGTAGACGGATTTGTATCTGTTGTGGCTGAGCCTGGACCTGTTTCCGGGTCGGGATCTGTTGTCAGGTCAGCATCGGAGCCGTAAATCAAGTGGTTCACGGATTTTGAAATATCCTTCCACGACTGGTGCAGCTCGTTTAGAAAATGGATGCCCATCGGAGTGATGGAATAGTATTTGCGGGGGGGACCTGATGGAGATTCCTCCCAGCGGTAGTTCAGCAGACCATCGTTTTTCAGCCTGGTCATCAGCGGATACAAGGTGCCTTCCACCACTATCAGGTGAGCCTCTTTCATGCGGGAGATAATCTCGGAAACGTAAGCGTCGTTGCGGCTAAGCAACAGCAGCACGCAGAATTCGAGCATCCCTTTCCGCATCTGGGATTTCATGTTGTCAATGTTTGTTGCCATATGTTGTGACGTTGAATGTGAGTCGAGTTGTCTGAGTTATGATGTCAGAGGCATGAGAGGTTTGACACTGCAAAGGTATATGTTTTTATAGTACCATGCAATACAAAGTACTATAGATTAACATATATTAACAAATAAACTCTGCCGGATACCTATGCGGTTTTCCGGCAGAGTCATTATCAGTTATTTTCTGAATGTTGAGAGTATCGGTTTTGGATCAGCGGTTTACAAACTTCTTGCCATTTTTGATCACAATTCCTTTGTAAGAGCTGTCAACTTTCACCCCGAATACGTTGTAGAGTGGAGCGTTGTCATCAGTTGTGGCATTACCGATTTCTTCAACACCTGCTCCCGAATTGTCAGAGTATGTAAGCACGCGTATGCCATGTATGTAAAGTGGGGAATTCTTCATGTAGTTTCCGATGAGGACAGTGCGTTTCTCTCCCGGATTACTCTGGATTTTGAAATACTGATCCCAGTTCGGACCGTATTCCGAGTCCTCGAGTTGCTCAATATCGTTCCAGTTGCCGGTATATGTGACATTCTCGAGGTCATCGCCAAAGACCCCGCCTATCTTTTCACCACCTTTTATCATCTGCACTTCAGTCACACGGACATTGCCGGAAGCGACATGCACGCACAGATTAATTGCTTCCTGTTCTGCTGAAACACAGACATCAAGCTTGGCGCAATCCGGCAGATGCAACATTATCGCCCCACCTCTGCCTCCGGGTGCTGTCAAAGCTGAGAACCCGGGTCCTGCCGGCGGCAGGATTATGGCTCCGGTGCGGGAATTGGCACCACCTTTTGTGCCATCGGTGCCAAGACCTGTGTAACCGGCATCCGTGGTGCACTGCGGCTGGGAGAAATCCTCCAGCTCGTAATCGGCGTCCTGAAGTTGTATTGCGAATGATCTGGTCTTGGAAGCGTAACCGCAATATTTGTCAAGCTTTGCCTGAGTGTCGAACCAGAGCCAGCCATCGGAATCAACATCGGCGGCATCAAAGAAATTGTAGGTCTGCTGTGCGTTCAGCCCCGCTGCCATGGCGGCAGCTGCGATTGTAAGTAAAAACTTTTTCATAATATATATTTTAAAAATTAAACTTCAGCCCATCCCGGATTCTGCTCAACTTCATGATAGCGGATATCATCCCAGGAAATCGGCCAGAAATACTGTTTTGGCGCGAAATACCTGATACTGCTGTTGCGTCCGTTTACTACAGAATGCGTAATTTTTTTTGAGCCATCTGCTCTCACCACAATCTTGACGTTGTATAGTGGGTTGTCTTCACCATTCATTGTCTCTTCGGCTATTCCAAGTCTGAGGAGATCCCAATATGTGGTTTTTTCAAAAGCAAGTTCTACGCGACGTTCGTTCATAATGTCTTCAAGCGTGACCGAAGGGAGATCCGGCATGCCGACCCTTCTTCGAATACGGTTTATTCTGGCAAGAGCATCGCCGGTCCTTCCTGCATGCCAGTCCAACTCGGCGTAGTCGAGAAGCATCTCCGCATATCTCCATATTATGTAATTCTGCGAACTCGCATAAGTTTCATCATTATTGATCTGTTGCGATTCGCGCAGGAACTTTGCCATATAGTATCCGGTGCGTGTTATTGATGCAGTAGTGGAAGTTCCGTATGCCGTAAGGTCAAGTCCGGCGACTTCCTTGCCGTCAGCCATCGTGTAGTGCATGTCGAGAACATGTGATGCCCATTCCGCGCCATCATAGAGGATATTGGCGTAGAATCGGGTGTCTCTGTTTTCGTAAGGATTGTCTTCGTCATAATCAGAGTCAGGATCATCAATCATCTTTCCGTTTGCCATCCGGTATTCATCGACATGGTTCTGAGTCGGATTGTATGCGCAGTTGGTTCCGCCCATAGATGGCGGAGCGGCATCGCGGTCAAGTCTATGACCGAACTGGTAGATGTAGTCGCCATTGTCGTTGTGCTGCACTTCCAATATCGACTCAACCGAATTTTTTGTGAGGAAAATGTTGCGGTATTGCATTGCCTTGTCGCGTATATTGCCCCCCTCAGCGGGCATCAGGTCATATACATGAAGGTTCTCCACTTCGTCATAAGCCTTGGCAGCAAGCTCACGCATTTTGTCGGTGCGGTTGTCCGGAAAACCGAGATATGGCTTTTCGGCGTTCTGGAATTTGACCCCGGCAGCCCAAAAATAAGTCTTCCCCTTTAGCATGTATGCAGCACCTTTTGTGACGCGTCCTATGTGTCTTGACTCATGAGATTCAGGAAGCAGTCTTGCAGCCTTCTCCGCCTCTTCCGTTATGAATGTTACCATCTGATCATATGAGGCGCGAGGGTATTTTACGGTCTCCATAAGCGGGTCGAAAACTCTGTCGATCAGCATCACACCGCCATATCTTCGAAGGAGGGTATAGTAATACCATGCTCGGAAAAAATGCGCTTCTCCGACAATTCGGTCGCGTATCGTGGCGGGTAATTCCGACTGATGCGCAAGAAGCTTGTTGACAGATCGTATCTGCTCGTAAGCGGTCTGCCATATCAGGCGGCTTCTGCCGTTGATCATTGTTTCCGAACCTTTTAGAATTTCACCATAGCCCGCTTGATACCAGTCGCGACGTCCCACCGTAATCTGGTCTCCGAACCACGGTTCGAACTCTTCGCCGTTATTTTTGATCAAGGTGGAGACAAGGGTTGAGAAACCGTTGTCCATATGTCGGTACCAGCTGCCGGTATATTCATCAAGCATCATCTCGTCGGACCAGATCATGTTTTCGGCGAGTTTGTCGTTGGGGGAATCACGGAATATGCTGTTGCATGAAGTCAATGCAGTCGCGGCAACACATATCGGTATGAGGAATAATTTCAGTTTATTCATGTTTCTTGTTTCTTGGAAGAGTTTAAAGGAGAGTAGAGGAGGAGCTGGGAGTTTAAGGAGGAGCTGGGAGTTTAAGAGGAAGTATGTGGAACTCAGAATCCGAATGCTACGGAGAAACCGTATGACCGCTGCAGCGGGTAGCCTCGCAGAGATTCCGGATCCATGTTGTGGAGAGAAGACCAGGTGTGGAGGTTTGTGGCTTGGAACGAAAGGTCAACTGTCGATATTCTTGTTTTTTTCAGTATAGAGGAAGGAATAGAATAACCGACCGTCAAAGCCTTGAGACGCAGGAAGCTGCATTTTTTTAGCCAGAATGTGCTGTTGCGTCTGTTGTTGTCGCCATTTGATGCGAATTTTATTCTGGGGTATTCCGCACCGGGGTTGTCTGGAGTCCATGAATCTGTGTAATGGTAATCCTGAAAACGTTGTAGCGAGTTGCTTTCGAGAGTATAAAGCTCTGATATCATCTGGTTGTAACCCGCCGCGCCCTGAAACGAAAGGTTAAGGTGGAAACCTTTCCAAGAACCACCGAGATTAAAGCCATAGTTTACAGTTGGAAGAGAAGAATCTTCAACATATATCATATCGTTTACGGTCAGTTTGTTGTCGCCGTCCTGATCAAGATATTTTATGTCGCCGGGAGCAAGAGTGGCATTCTTTTTGCCATCCTGATCCACAGGCCATGCCGCGATTTCCTCATAACTCTGGAATAGACCGGCGTCCTGATAAAGATTCCATACGGTGAAAGGTTTTCCTTTACGGTGCTGAGCTTCGGGGAGAGAGGATTCATCGCCCCAGTCAAGCACCTTATTTTCGGAAGTTCCGATATTGAAAGACACATCATACTGGAAATCACCAATATTGTTGTTGTGACGGATTGTGAAGTCAACGCCGCTGAATCTCACCTTTCCGATATTCACAGAAGGGAGCACACCACCCGTTCCCACAGTCGGAGGGAAGAGATATGTTCGGGCGTCAGTAACCATGTTTGTTCGCAATCTCTGATACCATTCGAAGGTGGCGGTGATTCTGTTGTTCCAGAAACCGAGGTCTATGCCCGCGTTTATATCTTTGGATTTCCCCCATGTCAGAGCTTCATTCGGGTATGAGCTTAGCGAAGGCAGCAGTCCCGGTGACCATATGCCGCCGAAATTGTAGCCTTCAGTGTCAGTGAAGTTATAATACTGGAGGTAGCCGAAATCCGAGGCAACACCGTCATCGCCCAGGATACCGCCCGAAGCGCGTATCTTTGCCTGGGATATAATGGTCGGAGATATGGCGGAGGTGAAGAACTTCTCGTTTGATAGTACCCAGGACGCGGATACTGTCGGGAAGAATCCCCATCTTTTGTTTGGAGCGAACCTTGTGGAGCCGTCGACACGGAAACTGAACTCCGCGAAATAGCGGTTGTCGAATCCGTAGGTAAGTCGTCCTACCGTAGACGCGCGCTGACTCATGTATTCGCTTCCGGAGAGTGTGCCGGTTGATGTGCTTCCCATTATTTCCGGTTTCTCGCCGGGGAGATTGTTGTTGGTTCCGCGAAGATACTTGTTGTGGTAATCCTGATAGTTCACGACGGCGAGAGCTGTCAAGTGATGCAGTGAATTGAAGGTGTGGTTGTAGGATATTCCCCCCTCGAGCAGGGTGTTTGTCACGCTTTGCTCTCTGTCGCTCATCACTATTCTTGCCTGCGGATATATGGAAGACGGGTCTACTGTGATTTCATCGGTAAGCGGATTGTATACACTCAGTTCCACAGGCTTGGAGAACGTATTTATTCCCGAATGGTTCATGTCGTGGGTCGCAGTCACGTACACCTCAAGACCGTCGACTTTCGGAATCTTATAGCGAAGGGTAGCGTTGAGAGTATGGAAATCCGATTTTGTTTTCTGATATCCTCCAAGACCGAGCACCGACACCAGGGGATTGTATCCCTCAAGACTCGCGTAAGATCCGTCGGTGTATCTCAGAACCTCTATCGGAGAAAAGGAATATGCGTCATCTATTGTGAGCGGATTGTTGTTGTTCTTGTAATTGGAAACGGAACCGGTGAGGTTCACGGCAAGAGTCAGTCCCTTGAACAGGTCCGCGTCAAGACGCGCCGAGTAGTTGAATCGGTTGCGTCCGATGTTGGAATAAAGACCTTTCGATTCCGAGTATCCCCCCGACACATGGTATCTGATGGTCTTGTTGCCGCCTGATACCGATAGAGAATGTCGTTGTGTATGACCCCATTTATGGAAATAATCGAAAAGAGAGGTATCTCCGTAAAGATTCGGATTTGAGCCGAGGAGGTCAAGATTGTACGGGGTGTATCCTCCGTCTGGATTCTGCTCTACGGCGCGGTTATAGAGTTCCGCGAACTGACGCGCGTTGAGGAATTTGGGAAGATATGTCGCCTGGTCGAAATTCAACTGTCCGCGATAATTCACTCTCGCCCTGTCGCTCTCCTTTCCTCGTTTTGTCTGCACGAGAATTACGCCGTTTGCAGCTCGCGCCCCGTATACCGCCGCCGCTGCCGCATCCTTTAGAATTGAGATGCTTTCTATATCATCCGGATTCAGGTCGCTGAGCCGCATTTCCCCCTCGTTTGTGGTAGAGGAGAAACGTGGCACACCGTCGATGACCAGCAGCGGATCGCCAAGATTACCTCGTATGCTCATTGTAGACTCGCGAGCCGAAGAGGGGTCGCCCGACACCGCCTTGACTCCAAGTCCGGCAACCTGACCGCCAAGAGACTGGTCGATGTTCATTGCCGGAATTTTTGCGAGGTCTTTGGCGGAAATTGTTTCTACGGAAGATGTAAGCTCCGATTTTTTCGCGGTTCCGTAGCCGATGACTACAACCTCGTCGATATCGGTGTGAGTCTCCTTCAGGACAATGGCAACGTCAGGAGTGTCTCCTGTAATCTCTTTCTTCAGTGTCTCATAGCCGAAGCAGGATACAATCAGAGTGCAGTTTTTATTTGCCGGCAACTTGAGCTTGAATTTGCCGTCGTGATCGGTCATCGTCCCTGACGGAATACCGTCGATTCTGATTGTCGCTCCGATTATCGGCTCTTTACGAGCGTCTTCCACAGTGCCTGAGATGGTGCGTGATGTCTGAGCCACGGCATCGTCGCAAATCGTCAGCATCAGCGCAAACAAGATTAGAAAAATCTTCTTCATAATGATGAGGTTTTTATGGAATCGGGGTGGCAGCTGGTCCGGGAAGTCTCCGGCAGGCGGCACACACGACACATTAGGTATTTGGATTGAGGATGAGGTTTATGTTTCTCGCCTGATATTCGTAAAATTCTCGTGAGGCGGCATCCGGTGCGGAGGTCGCGGCGCGGCGGTAGAGTGCGAGAAGTTTCTTGAGCCGGGCGAGCATCATAGGCTTGAGTTCCTCTGCAGGGAGTGGCGGATTTCCGAACACCAGACGGAAGAAAGCGCGGTCACCGTCATGAACGCCGCAAGCATCGAGCGAGCAAGGGAGAGATGTGGTCAGTCCAAGAATCGAAGAAGGCTCGACATCAAGCCAGGATTCTGAAGCAAGGCTTTTCGCAGAAGCACCGGGCATCGACAGCCCCGCGCTCTTTACCATCGATTCAAGAGCCAGACTCTGAAGCCTGCGTTCCGTGGAATTGAGTTTCTTTCCTGAATATGTAGCCGCGAATATGTTTTTCAGTGCGTCGTCAACATATGTCGCCGGTTCATAACCCTTTGTCGGATCAGCCTCGTAACCGGTCTTTATCCGTCCGATATTCACTGGAGACAGAAGTGTGGCAACAATCGCCTTGTCAACTTTCTCGCGCCATTCTGTCACCGGATCCTCAAACTTCGAATTCAGTGCGGCAGGAGTCAGCCAGTCGTTAGTGCGGCTTTGCGTGAGCAGCCACTCCATCGCGCGGCGGGTATCATCTTTTGTGAAATAGTTGCGTTTCGGACCCTGTTCGCGTCCCTGCACAACCTCCTTGAACCTCACGCCTCCTATATATGGAAGCACATGGCTGACATGACGAACGTACTGGCTGATAAGCGCCTTGTATGTCTCAAGAAGTGATGAGTCATAATCCTTTCCAGGTTCTCCCGCCCAGTCTTCGAAATTCGCCATGATTATCTTCAGATTCGAGATAGCCATGTCTCCCGCCTTTATGTGGTCGTTGCCGAGATCTTCGGTCTGGTCGGTCGGGTCGATTGTTCCCATCACCTGTTGCGCTCCGAACTCATACATCGGGTCATTCTCCTTCTCTTCGATCCATTTGTCGAGCACCGGTTTTTCATCTTTTAGCGTCTTGGCTCCCGGGATAAGTCTGTATCCCCATTTGATAGCGTTTATGTCATATACACCTACCGGGGGAGGAGTAAGTCTTACGCCTCTCTCATAGTCGCCGGGCTGCGCCACGAAATTGTTGCGTGCATAGTCCATGATGCTGGGGGTGGTTCCGTATTTCTGAGTGAAAGCCGGGTCGCGCAGATTGTCAATGGAATATGCGTATGAAGCCCCCATATTATGCATCAGTCCGAGACAATGACCTATCTCGTGCGCTGTCACATAAGTCAGGGATTCATACATTACCGAGTCGGCGAAAACGGAGGTCCTGACGCGGGGATCCACGGCGCCGGTCTGCACGAAGCGCCAGTCATGAACCAGAGAAAGCACGTTATGGTACCATATGACATCGGCGCCGAGAATCTCGCCGGTACGCGGGTCGTTGTGCGAAGGTCCCATTGCGTTTGCAGTCGGGGTCACACAATAACGCACGCAGTTGAAGCGGATGTCATCCGGGTCGAAATCAGGATCATCGGGATAGTCGAGAGCCTCTATGGCATTTTTGAAACCTGCTTCCTCAAACGCCATGTTCCAGTATTCGATACCCTCTTTTACCGCCTTGCGCCACTTGTCCGGAAAAGCGGAATCCACATAGAACCTGATTTTCTTTTTAGGCTCGACAAGCGTTCCTGAGAAATAAGCCTCAAGGTCTTCATCTTTCGGCTCCATGCGGAAGCGGTTGATTATGTTGTATGTCTCGATTTTGTCGTTTGATGATGAATAAAGTTTCTTTGTGTCGTAGAAATAACCCACACGGTTGTCTTGCAGACGGCTCTTCATCGGGTCGTCAGGCAGTTTCATGATCGAACGCGAAACCCTTACGGTATACGGGTCGGTTACTTTTCTTGTGGTGTAGGCGAGCTGGCTCTCGATGATCATGTTGTCGGGGAATGCCTTAACCTTTGTGATCGCCGAACCGTCTTTATAGAAAGAACCTTCCACACCCTGCCGTCCGCTGAGCATCTTTGCGAGAGGATCGGAATCCTTGATGGGAGAAATCAGCTTTTCGTCACCGGCGAAGAATGATGTCATGTCTATCGCCACGTTGCATGAATCCCTCTGTTGGATTTTGAATCCTTTCAGAATAGGGTCTATCATGTTTCGGTCGAACGATACTTTTATAGGGTCGTCCGGCGCTATGACGTTTGCATCCTGCACGAGATGCATGTAAACGTTCTTGTCGTCTTTGGTAAATCGGATTACAAGCGGAGTGATGTTCATCTGCCCTGCAACAAGGTCTCCGGTGTAGGAGATCCCCGCCACTCGGCTTGACAGAAGATATGTATGGTTGAAAACACTGTCGGAAAGAATGAAAAAGAGAGCGCCGTCTTTGTCGACTCTGCAATCGAAGATACCTTCGTATCTTTTTGCACCGGCAAACTTTTTTGCCATTTCCGCGCTGTCTTTCGCCGCTCCGGTAAGAACTTTATCCTCTTTGGAGGCTTTCTTGCGGCTGAAAATTCCCGCATCGGCGGGGCACCCGCCGATGAGGCAAGCTAAGATTGCCGCAAATCCTGCGATTTTTTTCAGTGTCAGGTCCATTGTTGATTCTTAAAATATTATGGTATTAGGTAAGATTAAAAATACACGATTTGAATCAATTTGCTTTACTTTCGGAGCAAATTTAGAGAAAAGTGTATTAAAATGCAAATTTTTATAAAGAATAATGAAAAAATAAAAAATGGATTAATAAATCGGATTAATAAATTTTTTCAGGCTCCATTCCCTGCATTGATAGTTTT
>ERZ778510.2229-NODE-2229-length-10632-cov-3.736693_pt1 | contig 10632 bp, 8 predicted proteins | sample MGYA00510348_ERZ778510 | MGnify/ENA primary metagenome ERZ778510 (study PRJEB29527, sample SAMN07138969) | mouse gut metagenome | material: feces | host: mouse | place: China:Nanjing | collected 2016-01-25 ... | reverse complement strand
CAGATTTGTGACCACTGCAATGGCGGGATCCGCATTTGGGGCACTTGAAACCGTCGGGCCATTTCAACTGGTATAATGCCTGCTCACATGATTCATCAGTGCCGTACTTTGACTGGAACTCAATCCGGCTATATGTGTTAGCTTTAGGGTCAACATATCCGCTCATGGTAAGAAGCCTCATTTCTTTATAATGAAGTCATCTTACCACTTATTAAGTCCCATAAAAGTCACTTAAAAGATTGGCTGAGCATTATATATAATCATTTAAAATTATTCCGATATATTTATTAATTCTTGCAACTTTTCCCGCAGTATTTTTTTATCTGGCAACTGCAATTTATATTCGGACACAAGCATTGGCGACATACTCCTGCTCATTGCATATTCAACTACTTCGTCATTCTTTGTTGCACACAGGATCAATCCTACACTTGGGTTTTCATGCTCTTTTTTCACCTGTCTGTCCAACGCCTCCAGATAAAAATCCATTTTTGAAACATATTCCGGCTTAAATTTTCCAATCTTTAGTTCAAACGCCACTAAACATTGTAACCCTCGATGAAAAAACAATAAATCTATCGCATAATCTTCTCCACCAACCTGTACTTTATATTCTTCATCAATAAATGTGAAATCCCTTCCCAATTCCAAGATAAAATCCCGCATTTTTAAAATCAGTGCTTTCCTGAGATCATTTTCTTTATATGGGCTTGGCAGATCCAGAAATTCAACAACATAAGAATCAAAAAAAGGATTATTGTTTATTTTCTTTATCCCTTCAGGCAGTGCTTTCCCCTTCGATAACATATAACGTTCATAATAAGCGCTGTCTAATTGTCTTTCCAACTCACGCTTACTATAATTCTCTTGTATGCATAATCGCAAATAGAACTCTTTTTCTTCAATACTTTTTGTACCTGACAAAATGAGCAGATTGTTTGTCCAATTGATTTGTGTCACCAGTGGTGACACTTTTTCATAATTCGCATAAGCTTCATAAAATTGTTTCATACGATAAAGACCACGACGATTAAACCCTTTTATCCCTGGAAAAGTACCTTCCGATATGCATTCTTTTTTGCACTTTCTATAATAGCAATCACTTTCGTAAAGGTCCCCTTAATTTCATCCATATTATGTCCTCGCAGATTGATTTCCTTTAGCCCACCACTACATCCATATTATGGCAAAATTTGACTTCCTCTACAATCACATTTCATAAAGCTACATAAAAAGCTGCCTTCCAGAACTCTGCTCCTGCAAGCCAGCTATTACAACACCATACACAATTTTCTTTCTGTTTGTGTATACCATTCCTATTTTCTTCTATTTTCAAACGCTATACACACAATACACTCTCAAAACCTTGCTCCATATTAGGATAGCTAAAATATAGCCCCTACCTGAAACCATACGGAAATAGTGGTTTTAACAGTATGTAAATTTGTGTTTTGTGTTCCTTTTCTTGATTTTCCCCAAAATAAAAAAGCATGACCCTGGCCATACCCTTCTGTGAATACCACTATTTTCCCAAACGGCAAAGGACACAGCCACCGCCATGCCTTTCCCTGCACTGATATGTGCTTTTTACAGCCCGCCTGCCAATCATTTCATTTTCCACCAGGCTATGTATCATTCCTCATCCCTACATCATCTTCTTCAGTTCCTTGATATTTTTCTTTGCCAGTGACTTCTTTGCTGTCTCAAGTTCTTTCCTCAGCTGTTCATTCTCCGTCTGGAGTGTTTTGACCTTTTGGTGGAGCATTGCCAGTTCATTGTTCATCGCCATATCCATCACTTCCCGCCTGGGATCCATCATCCCGGCCTGCTGCTCCAATGCCCTGTCGATCTCTTTCCGAACCTGCGGATTCTTATAGAAAAATCCCCTGGACAGCCCGGTTCTTTGCATCAGCTTCTGGATACTGAGTTTCTCTCCTTCATCCGCCATCCGGACGATCTCCCGTCTGGCCTTCTCTATTTTTTCCTCGCTTGCCTGTTTATTTAAGGCGATCATTTTGTCGTATTTGCTCATACTCTTCCTCCCATCCAGCCAGACATTCCAGGATCTTCAGCGACATGTTATGCCTTGCCTGCCGCGTTTCGTCTGCCAGGATCTGATTGCTCATTTTTCTGTAATATTTCACATTGTTAAGGCTGCTGTGGCCGAGAAGCCGGGCGATGGTCCAGTCATCCAGGTGCATTTCCGTCAACTTCATCCCGTACCGGTGACGGTACATATGGGTGCCAAACCCGAATATCTGACCATTGTCATCCCTCAGATCTTCTTTATGAATCAGCCGGATGATTTTGCTTTGGAGTGCCGGATACTGCATCGGACGTTCCGGATTCCTGTCACTCACAAAAATGTAAGTAGTCTCCCCATATTTATCCTTTGTATACTGGATCGCCTTCTGGATCAGCAACGCAAGTTCCTCACTGACAGGCTTTACAAACATATTTGTTTTCATCTGCCTGATCCGGATCAGATTCTCTCCATCTTTCTTGTAAAGGCAGTCCGTCTGCAGGGTCAGAGTATCCGAGATTCTGGTTCCAAGCATCTGGTGGATGACCATTGCCCTTGCCGTCTGCTCATCCATTTTGGTGATGGCAGCGTTCAGCCTCTTCAGTTCCCCATCGGAATACGTCTTAAACTCTGCTTTAGGGGTTGGAGGGATATCCCTGGTCAGGAACAGTCCTTCCAGGTTTCTATACTCCAGGCTCCTTCCGATGCTTTCCAGGATGGCTCTCAGTCTTGTCAGTTCCGAATGCAGATGCTTGGTTGTAGTCTCCTCTGTTTTCAGATAAGTCAGATAATCTTCTAATACCTTCCTGTCGATCTCCCTGCAGGACTGAATCCCCGGATACCGTTCTCTGAGAAATTTTGACAGCCGCCGCATTGCGGTCAGTTCCCTAGCAACACTGGTTATTGCTTCCGCCTGCAGGTTCAGGTAGATCCCTTTCTTGGTCTCTTCCCGTATATTCTCCTGAAGGATCTTTGTAAAATTCAGCGTTTCATAGTTTTTTACCAGATTTTCCCGAACTGGGATATCCAGCTTTTCCAGCCTCCATAGATCCTTTTCCTGTTCCTCCCTGATATCCTCTGGTTCCAGGAATTCCAGCAGCTGGTCCAGGTATCTCAAAAATCCTGACTGCATCCGGTAGGTGGCTCCATAGATCCCCTGCCGTTCATGAGCAAGAGGGATCCCCTCCTCAAACATCCAGGCTTTCACCTTCCGGAACCAGGTTTCCCTTTTCCAGTCCAGAAAATGCTCCAGTCCTCTCTCCTTTTCCGCCAGAAAACGGCAGAGCAGATTGTAATTGGTCTTATCCGTTTGCAGTGTGGTTATTGCTACCTTACGCATCCTTTCTTGAATAAAACCATCCATTTCTTCCTGCATGGCCCTGGTCGGAAGTTTTTCCAGGTCAAAGGCGGTATTTTTTCCTATATATTTTTTCTGATGCTCGGTCAATGCTTCATATCCCTCCATGTCCCGGAAATAGATCTTTGTCTCCATCAAGCCTCACCTCCCTTCAGGCGGGCTATCAGGCTGTTCCCCGGTTTTTCAAAAAATTCTTTGCTTGTCCTGTCAATCCTGTTCGGCATATAATCCACATACTGCTGGGTCATCTCTTCATAGGTATGTCCCAGATAGTCCCGAACGCCCTGCAGTGATACGCCATTGTTATAAAAATAAGTTGCCACGCCATGACGGTAATCATGGGATCGGAACAGGTACTCCCCGCCCTGTATCTGAACTTTCTGGCAGTATTGTATCATCTGCTTCCGGAAGGTAGCGCTTCGGTAGGGTCCTCCCTTCCCGTTTTGAAACAGATAGCTGTCTGCCGTGATCTGGTGCCGTCTGATGTAGACCTGCATCAGCTGGTAGAGAGCTTCAGGAATCGGGATCCTCTTGTAATTCTTCATCTTTGTCTGATAGACCTGAATCCATGTATCCCGCCCCTGTATGTAGTAGGCGTTTCCCTTTAAAGTGCATACCTCGCTGAGCCGCAGCCCGATCCCCCACAGGTGCAGGTACATCAGCCGGAGGTTCTCCGGAAACTGGTGCAGTTTCTGCAGGATCTCCTCTGCGACTCCCTCCTCCACACATCTGTCATGATGCTGTGACAGTGTTTTCTTTAGATAATATTCCGCGTAAAACGGCGGTTTCTCTACATAGCCCCTTGCCTGAAGGAAATGATACAGATGCTGGACTGCCATCACCTTCCGGTTAAAGGTTTCTGCCTTGATCTGCCGCGCCTGCAGTTTCTGAAAGTATTGCTCCAGTTCCAGTCTTGTTACAGCGCATATATCTTTTCCGATCTCATTCAGAAAGTTCCGTATCTCTATCATCTCTCCCTGAAGATAGCGCATGGTCAACTCCGTCAGACCTATGCCATATTTCATGTACTGTTTCAGGATCTTCCTGTTTCCGTCATGGTCCACTTCCGTAAAGGACAGGCTGACCACAGGGCTGCTGGGATCCATCCGTTCCGGCTGTAAGAAAAGCCTTTCCAGATACCAGACATCTGCTTCCCAGTTGATCTTATCCGCCTGCAAAAACAGGATCTTCCTACAGGTATCCAGGATCCCTTTCCCCTTGGGTTCCCCTCTTATAAGTTCCTGCTTACTAGATATTCAAAATAATATGATAAATCAATAAGGAAGTATCTATGATTATAAAACAATCATACCAGATGCTTCCTTATTGTAAAACCCAAATTTATCTTTCCAGAATTTTTTTAACAAAATATTGCTCTGCAGATGCTCTATCTGCTTCCCGACCTTTCTATTGCCGGCACAATTCCTCTGTTTTTAAGAAAATCATACAAAAACAGCCTTCCTTTTTGCGTCCAGTATGTATGCGGTCTGGAATGCTGATTCCCGTTTGCATCCGAATAATTATGTGTCTTTGTTGATGTATATCCAAAATGGTCATACTCTCTGTAAAGCACCCATACACCGCTCTGCTTAAACTGTATCCCAAAATCATGCAGGCATCCATTAAATTTTGCCGCGCTCATTCCATAATCTTTTGCAATCACAGTTGTAGACACCAGATCCGGACACTGTAAAATCAGATCGTAATATGTGGCTTTCGGCTGCATCTCTTCGATCTGTTTTTGTTTTTCGATAACCTGACTTCCGAGAAAGCTGCAACGCTCTTTCAGACTGTCTATTGTCCTGTTCGCCATTTTCAATGCTCTGGCCATGACCTGCTCCGGCGTGTTCCATGCGTCCTCCAAATCAAGAAAATAGTTCCGGATTGTACGCCCGATTTCTGTTCTCTGTATCATACAGATTTCTTTTGCACATCGGATTGTCAAATCATAGTCTAAAGGCGGTCTACCGCCACTTTCGGGAGTTTTACTCATTTTTGAGTAAAACTCCTTTCCCTCCTTAAAGCCGTATTCGCACATCCTAGGAAACCAATCATTAAAACGTGTTCCTATCTGCAACTTCTCATGTAAATCTCTTGCCGATACTGTCGGCTCTTCTGTGTCATAATTGATTTTAATAAGTTCGTCCATTTCAGTTCCTCCCACTTGTAATTGATGTTAAGAAAGCAGGACCTGTCTTTTACAACAAGTCCTGCTCTGTCCACGTAGTAACCAGTCACGTCACTGGCTGAGGAATGCAAAAGGTATAAATAAATTCTTCCTGCATACTTTCCTGATTCAATTTTATGGCAAAAATCATTCATAAGAAGAACGTCAACATTGCTATATTTCCGCCGCCACATGCCACCGCCTGTCATACTTCTCTTTCCCTTTCTGCACGATACGATACACAGTCTCGCTGTCCGTCTTAAGGGTAAATTCCAGCACAGGTGCGGCATTGTCGCTGCCCTGCCCCATGAACGCCATCATGACATCTGCCACGGCGCCGGCCACGCCAGAAGACACAGCCTCCACGATCTGGTCGTTGTTGGCCACCGCGGACCGGCTCCCGATGCGACCGATCATCTCATTGATGCCGTTCTCCCGGGCAAGGAAGAGCTGGCCCGTCTCCGGGTAACCGCCCTGTGCAAAGGCCGGGATCTGAGGAATGTTGGATATGGTGGAAATATTGATACCCTTGCCGCCGATCCCCGGTACCCATTTCGGGATTTTGATCTTGTTCAGCATTTTAATGAATTTATTCATCTGTGTCGCGACACCACTGATCATATTGTTGACCATCTTAATGATATTGTTGATTGGTGCCTTAATGGTTTTTTCGACCTGTCTCCAAGTAGCATCACTGTCCGTATTGACTCCTCTCCACGCCTTGGATATTGCCTCTTTTATGTTGTTGAATGTATTGGATGCAGAAGTTTTCAGGTTATTCCAGGTATTGGACATATTGCTCTTTATACTGCCCCAGGTACTGGAAGTCGTGGTCTTTGTCACCTCCCATGCGCTGGATACTGTGGACTTGATTCCGGAAAATGCCGTGGAAGCATTTGTCTTGATATTATCCCAGCTGGATGACAGTAAAGTTTTTGTGTTATTCCAGACATTACCGGTTGTGGTCTTCACTGCTTCCCAGTTATTGGAAATCGTAGTTTTAAGTCCGCCCCAGACAGTAGAAGCCTTTGTCTTAAGACCATCCCAAGTTGTTGACAGAGATGCTTTTATACCACTCCAGATAGTGGAGGTTCCCTTTTTGATATCGCTCCATGCTGCAGCTATTTTGTCCTTTATCGATCCAAAAGTATTCGCAACATCTTTGGCAGCTTCTTTGACTTTACCTCCTATGGAAGAAGCAGTCGTCTTTATGTCTTCCCATGCTCTGGATATTCCCGCCGTAATATCTTCCCACCTTCCAAGAAGCCAATCTTTAAGTTTTGCTGTTTCCTCACAGATTTTGTCCCAGTTATCATGCACCACTACTGCGATCGTCGCTATAGCAGCTACGACACCGGCAACTGCAGCTGCTACAAGCGCAGGAGCACCAAGAATCACAGCGCCAACGGCAGCAAGTGCAGTCCCCAATACCATGAAAGCTTCATTCAACCAGCTAAATCCGTTTTTCCACATTTCAAAAAAATTAGATACAGCAATCGCAGAACCTCCCAACAATGCGCCTATTCCGGTTATCGCTTTCGCAATCGGATTCATAAAAGCCAGCGCACCTTCCGCTGCTGTATTACCAAAAAGTCCCTGCACGCCTGCCCGAAATACCGTTATAACTGATGTATCTGCAAACGCTGACGTTATTACTCCCGCTAATTTTCCAGCCAGAATTTTTCCAAGCCCCGTAAATTTCAAAAGCAATAATGCAGAAATGATCGTGGTCTCAATCGGCGCCACCGAAAATGAATTTTTCCATATAATAATCCCGGCCTTAATTGCTTCCCAGATCAAACGCCCAACCTTTGCCCCGATCTCCAGAAAATCCAGTTCTGCAAGAAAGATTCCAATCTGCCTTCCGATCAAAGCCCAGTCAATGTTGCCCATGGCCGTGATGATGGAATCCAGAAGTCCTTTCACCCACACATTGATGGTCCCGGCCAGCGCCTTGAAGTCAAAGGTCCGGAAAAACTCATTCACTCCGGCCGCAATAGACAGGCCAAGGTTTGTCCAGTCAAAAGTGATCCCGAAGGACAGCGCCGCATAGATCGCTGTATTCAGTGCACTGGCAATCGTCCGGCCCACTGCGCCGAACAGTTCCGGAGAAATCAGACTGTTCAGAAAATTGGCCAGACCGGTGCCAAAGTTCCTTGCGCTCTCATAGATCGCACCCCAGTTGATACTGTTCAAAGCATTTGTAAGCATCTGCCCCAGCTTACCATCATCAATCTTCTGGAACATTTCTGTGAAAATGTCAGCATATTCCTGCGCCTTGTTTTTGGCATCTGCCAGAGCTTTTTCCCAGACAGCTTCATAATCCGCCAATGCATCTGCTATCGCTCCGGACAGATCAATCTGACCCAGATTTCCATCCAAACCATCCTTATCTTTTCCAGAAGCATCATCTGTATTGTCAGATAACTTGTTGATTTCATCAAAACCAAGAAGTGTTGCTACAAGTCTCTTTGCTTTTTTGTCCGCTTCTTCCAGGCCATTTGCAAAACCATCTGCATCATCTTCCAACTCTCCAAGGGAATCATCTGCATAACTGCCACTGATTCCGTCCATGGTATCTTTCAGCCAGCTGTCTCCCCACAGTTTGAAGCCAAGAGTGGTAAATAATCTTTGCAGAGCGATAACAAGACCATTAACGACTGGAAGGACTTTCTGGATAATTGGCAGAAAGAGATTTCCGATGGTCCTCGCCAGATTGGACAGCTGCTGTTTCATGATCCGGTACTGGTTCGCAACAGAATTGATTGTAGATGCCTGATCGCCCCATGCCACTCTCGACTGATCCAGAATAGCGATCATACGAAGCTGCATCTTCTCGCCTTGAGTCATCTCTGACACAGCCTTGCTCAATCCGAATTTATATGCATAGGTCTGCAATGTAGCATTCGTGATATCAATACCATATTTGTACAACGCACGGGACTGGCCAATGAGACCAGACTGCAGATTACTCATCACAGTCTTCAATTCTACATTCTTGAGAGAAGACAGATCCGCGGACAACATGGTCAGGGCTTTACTGACATTAACGCTATTCTCTCCCAGAAGGCCGACAGAATTTGTTACTGCGGCAATGCTGGACTGATAATTCATGACCGCTTCCGGGTCCAGAGCAAGACCGATGGAATCTGTCAGCGTCAGCTCGCCATTTTCTCCGACTTTATACCCCGTCATTTTCCGGGTCAGTTCGTTCATGCGGTCAGTAAAGGACTGCGCATATTCTTCCGCACTGTCGTAGCCATACTGCGCATACATATCACCGAACTCTTTGCCGATCTTATCCATGGTCACAGAAAAGTAGTTATACGTTTCTACATAATCCATGGCCGTGCTGATGGCATTACCCAGCTTTTTGATCGTCCGGATAATCAAAAAGCAATTTGCATAAAATCGCCCTGCAATCTGTGCAAAATTTCTCATTGATCTGCCAGATTTGGTAATGCTTCCAGATAAACGTGTGAACGCCGCCGACAACTTATTGACATTACCTGCACCATTATTTCCGGCATTACCAGTCCCACCGCTCTGTGCTCCTCTGAGGGCATTACCGAGCTCTGCCAGAGCCCGTGTCATCTGAATCACGTTTTTGGATACATTCGGTGCCTGAGCAAGAGTGGTCATCAGGTTCTTAAGTGCAGTCGCCAGACGTGGTATGTTATCTATCGCGTTCTGCACACTCTTGCCGCCAAGCTTGCCGATATTCTTTGCCATAACAGAGATGCTCTCTGCGCTTTTGACAGCTACCCCCAAATTAGACAGAGATTTTCCAAAAACAATAAAAGCGGAAGATGCTGTATTCAATCCTGCGGTATTCAGTGTTGAAAGCTTCTGAATATTCTTTGCAAGCCGGGTAAAATCCGATGCCTTGACAGAGTTCATAGTCTGCATGGACTTGCCCAGCTTTTCAATACCATTCGCAAAGCCAACCAGACCACTGCTGTTAATGCCGGAAAGAGAAGTTGCTATCTTATCCAATTTGTTGACCAGTTTATTCAGTTCATCATTTGCTTTTTTGGCGGAGGCTTCCACCTGGACTTCGAGACGATCAAGATCTGCCATGAACGTCACACTCCTTTCTAAGGTTGCGCTGACGTTCGATGACGTTCGGGCATAAGAAAAGCACCCGTTGTATTTAGGTTCTTTCTGATGTTTGGGTAACTCCGCTATTTCCGTTTGGCTCCACTAAGCTAATTTGATAGCTTACAGCAAATTCGTGAAATATGCGGATACCCAAAGTACAGAAAGAACCTGTATTTACGGGTGCTTAGATATATACTTAAAAACCGACCAGCTATGAAAAACTGGTCGGCCAACGATGCATGGATGATGAAAAACGTTTTCAACATCCAAAGCTATCATATCATTTTGACCTTGAAAATTCAATAGCTTAACTAAATGAGAATATAGATGGACTGCTCCCGTCAGCCGAAATTATTTCAAATGCGTCGGAGCCAAAAACAGATTCCGAGATAGAAAGCTGGATTCTGTCAAAATTTAAAGGGGGCATCCGTCGATTAAAAATATTTAATGACCAAAGCAGCTACAAGTTTGGCGAAACAGGAAATTTCAATCTGTGGTTTTTCAGCAATAATGCGAACGAAGCAACCGCACTGGCAATCAACCATTGGAACAACAACATGTACTCTGTTCGTTTTAACACCAAAACAGGGCCGGTATCGATTAGAAAAATGTCTTCTCCTGACGAAACGGATTATGTAACCATATTAGAGCAGGGAACATACCGTTCCAATACGGAATACACCCCTGCTAATGATCCGCGGAAGTATACATTCTTTTTTGGTTTCATCAGCTGGGGCGATGTACCTGTCTACAAAAAACAGTGGCATGATAGCGATAACTGGCATGCAGGTCTGCGCACGGTTAAGATAAACAATAATAAACTCCATTGCGCAGCAGCAACAATGATCTTGAATAATAACACAGGAAAAATAACATTTGAAAAGTTTCGTCATGTATACATTGATGCAGGAGGGTTCAGCTATGAGGAAACAGATGAACTTACAGGTGTGTTGATTCTGGGCAAAAATTAATTTAATAAACCAC
>ERZ778510.2228-NODE-2228-length-10633-cov-3.685574_pt1 | contig 10633 bp, 10 predicted proteins | sample MGYA00510348_ERZ778510 | MGnify/ENA primary metagenome ERZ778510 (study PRJEB29527, sample SAMN07138969) | mouse gut metagenome | material: feces | host: mouse | place: China:Nanjing | collected 2016-01-25 ... | reverse complement strand
CACATTGGGAACCCACTATTCTCATAACACATCACCCATCAACCAATTACAAAAACAGAAAGTTCCCAACGTGATGAAACCTTGCACATTGGGAACCCACTATTCTCATAACACATTACCCATCAACCAATTACAGAAACAGAAAGTTCCCAACGTGATGAAACCCTGCACATTGCGAACCCACTACCCTCATAACACATTATCCACCAACGAATTACAAAAACAGAAAGTTCCCAACGTTATGAAACCTTGTACATTGGGAACCCACTATATCCATAACACATTACCCATCAACGAATTACAGAAACAAAAAGTTCCCAATATGCTGAAATCTTGTACATTGGGAACTCACTACCCTCATAGCACATTACCCACCAATTAATTACAGAAACAGACAGTTCCCAACGTGATGAGACCTTGTACATTGGGAACTCACTACTCTCATAACACATTACCCATCAAGTAATTACAGAAATAGAAAGTTCCCAACGTGATGAAATCTTGTACATTGGGAACTCACTATTATCATAACACATTACCCACCAACTAATTACAGAAACAGAAAGTTCCCAATATGCTGAAATCTTGTACATTGGGAACTCACTACCCTCATAACACATTATCCACCAACTAATTACAAAAACAGAAAGTTCCCAATGTGATGAAACCTTGCACATTGGGAACCATTTGTATGTCATCAGGAAAAAGCATCGCCGGAATACAAGAGACATACAGGACAGCACATCATCCTGACCCCACCCCCCCGTAACGCACTGACTATCAATTATCTACAAAACACCATCCCATTAAAACCGCATACTGTTCTATAAACACCTGGCACTCAATCCATTACAAATGGTAGGGTATTTACATCCACCTCCGACTCAGAGAGGCTACAGATGAAGCTGTATTGCAAACGTTTATGATATGCCCACCTCTTGCATTACAAAGCTGATTCTCTGAGCCGGATGAGAAATCGGCATATCCCGGTTCTTGCTCTGTACAGAGACGATAACAGGATGACAGCATTCAACTGCATAGACAGAAGAACCCCAAACACCTCCGATCGGGATATTAAACGTCAGAGGTTGCCATTATTTGGTAATGCATTCCTGTTTATTGATTTCAGGACATCATACAAATCACGAGCAGGGACACGTTCAACAACATACTGATAATCAGACACATGCAAAAGACCACCTTGCTTTGCCCCTCCATTATTACGGGGGCAAAGCAGATGCGTTTTATTTAAGTACTTGATTTTATGCGATTTACAAAACTATATCCTGCTCGTGATTTGTATACGATCCTGTTTCATACCCCAAAAGCGTCACCGGTAACAATATTCAGCAAAATATCTGAGCATCAATTAAAAAAATTACAAATTATTTTTACATTTGCACAAAAGACCCAAGAAATATGAAGCATCTGAAACGACTCTTTTCAATGATTATTACACTGATGATAATCATTCCGGCAACTGCCCAGACAGAAAAAACGATCAAAAGAAAAGTTGCCATCGGACGCTTCTCCAATGAGACACAATATGCAAAAGGAGTGTTTTATGACAAGGAGAACGATCCTATGAGAAAACAGGCACTGGACATACTCTCAACAAAACTCGCATCCAGCGGGAAATTCATCCTATTGGAAAGAGAGGACCTGGACATCATCGTATCAGAGGCAGGAGATGCTATGAACAAGATAGGGGCAGACTACATCATTCTCGGCTCCATTACGGAATTCGGCCGTAAGACAGAAGGACAGCAGAAAGTCTTTTCCTCCACAAAGACACAGACTGTGGAAGCCGGTGTCAGCATACGCCTGGTGGAAACCGCAACCGGTCTGATAATCTATTCCGATGAGGCCAAAGGATTCGCGGAAACCACCTCAAAACAGACTATGGGAATAGGAGGATCTGCAGGATATGATGCGACTCTGAGCGACAAGGCGATATCGGCGGCATTGTCACAACTGGTAGAAAACATCATCAACAAATGTATGGACAAGCCATGGCGTTCCTATATACTGTCCGAAGAGGATGGAACCTATATAATTTCAGGCGGCGCATCGCAAGGATTATCACAAGGTGACACATTCACCGTATACAGAAAAGGCAAGACGGTGACAAATCCGCAGACAGGCCTGAAAGTGGAACTTCCGGGGACGATAACAGGCACGATAGAAGTTATAACTTCTTTTGGAGACACTCCAGAAACCGAGTTGTCTTTCTGCTCATATAAAGGTGAGGAGCTGGACACAGACAATCTTACAAACTATTATATTTTGGAGGAATAAGATATGACAAGATACATTGTTTTGCTTATCTCAGCTTTTATGCTGGCCAGCTGCGGAGTCGGTAGCTACTCTGTCTCTTCAGGACGTGCCGATGAGGCGTTTCTTGTTTTCGTTGATTCAGACCGGTACGGAATAACCGTAATTGTCGACAGCACGGAATACACTCTGGAAACAGTAAAATACAAACGTTACAGAAAAGACAGGAACATCAGAAAAACAACAGAAAACACGATACGGACCACTCCGGGACAACACGAAATAACAGTACTGCAGGGAAAGGACAAGGTATACAGCAAAAAGCTGTTCATTTCCGCTGCAGAAACCAAAATCATTGAGCTATGAAAAGAATGATTCTGGTCACCATTTCAGCTTTTCTCATCATGTCATGCGGAACGACCACATCACTATACTATTGGGGAGGCAACAAGAAAGGGACCACAGCCTATGAAAATTCCGCATACAAGAATTACGACAAGCAGACTCCTGAAAGTCTGTGCCAACTTATATGCATTTATGAAGATATGGTCAAAAATCCTGGAGGAACACGCAAGATGCCTCCTCCAGGCATCTGTGCCGAATACGGGTATATACTGCTGATACCGGAAACAGCCCATATTTTCAGTGAATATGCGACAAGTGCACAAAAAAAGATGCTTGACGCAACGGATTTCACCCAAAAAGGCAAGGAACTCCTGGAAATGGAAATAAGACTATATCCAGAATCCATAAAATTTGTCAAACCTCTTATGGAAAAACTCTGCGACCGATGAAAAGAATACTGTATTTTATAACTATCACAATGTTTGTCTCCGCCTGCGGAACAAGCAGGAACGCAGCAACAAGAGCATCACAATATGCACCGATATACGAGGAGAAACCTATAACACTGCTGGTAATGCCTCCTATAAACAATTCTGCAAACGTTGAAGCAAAGGATCTTCTTTACACATCAATAAGCCGCCCGTTGATTGAAGCCGGATATTATGTCATTTCTCCTATGCTGTCAATGGACATACTGAAAGCCGAAAGCGCGTATGACTCGGAAATTTTCTTTGACCGGAACCTGGAGCCATTCAACAGATATTTAGGTGCAGACGCTGTTGTATTCTCTGTAATCGACTCGTGGACCAAAAAAGGATTCGGTATAGAGACTAAGATACGCTATGTAATAAAATCAGCCTACACAAACGAAATCATGTTCGACAGAAGCTGTGACCTGTATCTCGACCTGTCAATCAATTCAGGAAGCGGAGGCATTCTCGGGGCAGTGGTGGACCTGGCCGCTTCAGCAATTACAACAGCGGCGACGGATCATATAGTAGCCGCAAGAAAAGCCAACTACTTCATTCTATCCGATATGCCAAGAGGGAAATACAGCCCTGAATATATGCAGGACCAGGATGTCAAAGCTATGCAGAAAGAAATGTCAGCAGTTGTAAAATAAAGTATAACAGATCTATTTCTTTTTCTCCTCGATATCTTTCAGATGGATTTCAAGGGCTTTGACAGATATAAGGATCTCAGCTATGGAAACCCCGAGCGAAGCTATCAGAAGCAGCAGTGAAAAGCCGAATATATAGACAGAAGCCGTACGGAAACCGATATATACAAGGAACATAGAGACCACACAGAAGAACAGGCTGGAGATACCGAGCACCTGCATATTGCGCGTAAGATAAAGCCGTTTCTTAAGATTCTTGATCTGGGCCGCCGTAACTTCCGAACGGTTCTGGATATATTGTTCCTTAAGCGTCCGCACAAGCTGGGCGTATGAAATGAAACGGTTGGTGTATGCCAGCATTATAAGCGAAATGGCAGAAAACAGGAACGTAGGCGTAATAAGTGAAAATTCTTCCATAATACATAGATTTCAATACAGCGCGCAGCATCGCAATTATCACACCGTACACAGATTCCCTACAACATAAACAGCTGCGAAGGGCATTTGCGCGGAAGACACCTTAACGACGGCATATTCGATCCGTCACGGTCAAGCACATCGGTACAAGCAGCGATGGCGGAAGCCGAAGCTTCATAAGCGAGCTTGGGAGTATTGTTATTCTCGCTCAGATGGCACAGGAAAATATTGCGCAGTCCCGGATGGATAAAACGCCTTATCGCACCGGCGCAGTCGTCATTGCACAGATGTCCGTTCCCCTGCACTATCCTCATCTTCAACTCATAGGTATAAGAGCCTCCCATCAGCATATCTATGTCATAATTTGATTCGATCACGACGGTATCGGCCTCTTTCGCAAAAGATATCGCCTCATCAGTCACACGTCCGATATCGGTCATTATCACAAACTTGCGTCCTTCTATCTCCACAGCGTAGCCTACGGTCTGCGTCGCATCGTGAGGCACTACGAAATACCTGACCCTGATTCCGCCTATTTCCTCCCAGTCCTCTGAAAGTACCCTGCGGCAGTCCGCTATATAGGATGCGGTGAAAGTATGTCTTGCGAGTGCAGAATGGATGGTACGGGAAGTATAGACAGGCTTCTTCAGTCGTTTGCAATATGAACCGAGATGCCTTATATGGTCAAGATGGTCGTGAGTTACAAGAACTGCGCTGAAAGAGTCAAAGGACAGTCCGTTCTCAGACAGATATGTCCTGAGACGCTTGACGCTGACACCTGCATCGATTAGAATCCCCTCATTTTCTGACCCGAGATAATAACAATTCCCACAGCTTCCGCTGGAAAAGCTCATAAACCTGACCATTACCTGTCTCCCTCCTGTTCACAGTATTTCTTGATCACCCCGTATGCTTCCTTGACTCCAAGTTCACCAGCACGGGAAAGATCAATACAACCTTTTTCCTTGTCTTTAAGATAAATAAGAACCAGTCCCCTGTTATAGTATGCATCTCCCATATATGGATAAAGACGGATCGCCTCACTATAGCTGTCTATTGACAAGATATGCTCAGAAGACAGACAATAGAGGTTGCCGAGATTGAAGTGAATATACGGAAGGTCAGGCAGTATCTCCTCCGCCTGTTTCATATCGGCCAGAGCCTCCGAATAGTCATACTGCCGGCTTACCCTGTCATTCACCCTTGCACGCGCAGTCTTGGTATCATCCATAGTGAGCACCTGCACATTGTTGCTGATGGAAGATATGAAATCTATCATCTCTGCTCTCAGGACTCCCCTGTTCATAAGGTAAAACGCCCTGTACATACGCTGCAGCTCCCCTTGAGGCTCCGCCTCAACGGCTTTGTCATAATATGCCAAAGCCGAATTGAACTTCCTCCCCTCAGCCTCGTACAAAGCTTTAAGGAAACTGTTTCTGGCATCGGTCAGATCATCACCGTAGAGAATGTTTTCAGCCTCAGAGACCGTACCGGATGACAATTCAGGTTCGGAATTGGCAATATCCAAAGCAACAGGAGACTCCGCTGCAAACCTGTCAACAAGAGGATTTTCATATTCCCTGGCAAGCGCGTAACGCACATCATTCCTGGAATCCGTGAGAGAGAACTTGTAAAGAGGCTTGAGCCTTATGTCAATATCCCTATGCTGAAGAAGCTCATCATTGAAATCCTTCTTGGCGAACTCCGCATCAAGAGCCAGCAGAGAACTGTATCTTTTTGTAGTGTCGGCAAACGAAGCCTCCCCGTCACCGGTTTTTGCCCTGTATTCCGCGACCTTTTTCTGTGCGGTCTCATAATCCTCCTTTGAAGACTTCCTGTCACCGAGCATATTCTTCACATACGAACGGTTCATATACGCCTTGGCAAAATCCGGATAAAGGCTGATGGCCATATCATAGTCTTCAAGCGCATCCTCATAGCGTCCCATCTCAATGAAAACAGACGCCCTGTTGAAATAGGCAAGCACATTCTGAGGATTGATGTTCAGCACCCTGTCCATATCCGACAGGGCGGATTCATAATCCCCCACCTGTGCGCTTATAAGCCCCCTGTTGTAAAGCGTAAGGGCATTTCCCGGCTCTTCTTTGAGGACTTTGTTCAAATCAGACATCGCAGCGATATAATTATGCTGCTCATACAGCATCAGTGCCCTGTTGAAATAGGCGAACGTATTAGTGGAATCCAGCTCTATCGCCTTGTCCATATCCGAGACCGCATTGTCATAATCCCCTGCGGAAGCATAAAGCCTGCCCCGGCGCACATACCCCTCGGAGTCAAAACGGTCCAGCCTGATCGCCTTGTTGTAGTCATTCAGAGCTTTTGTAGTATCACCCAGAAAAAGCCAGCTTGCACCCCTGTTGAGATAGGCTGCCGGATCCTTGGGCTCTTTCCTGATATACCTGTCAAAATCCTTTACCGCATTCTCAAACTGCTGCGAAAGGAAATATGTCACTCCACGGCTGAAATAAAGTCCGATAAATCCAGGACGAAGGTTTATGGCCGTCTGGAGATCGTCCAGAGCCTCATCATATCTGCCGAACCGGCTCAATGTGATGGCCCTGTAATGATAGCCCGAAGTAAACACAGGATTGAGGCGGACTGAAGTATTGAAATCAGTCTGGGCGCCACGGAGGTCTCCGAGATTGTATTTCGCGATTCCACGGAAGAAAAAAGTCCAGTAGTCAGTGGTATCCAGACGTGCCAGCACATTGAAATTCTCTATGGCCTGGGAATATTTCCCGTCGGCAAGAGCCATCCTCCCGCGCGAGAAGAACACGTCCTTGTCATACTGCGCAGACAGCTGGTGCACCGCCATAAACAGCAGCACATTCATCACGGCGAATCTGAGCAGAAGGTTTCTCATCTGAATAATCTGTAAAATTTCCTATTGTGGTTCTATTTTTATAATTTTGCACGCCCGCTTTAGGACGAACTTACAAAGATAATCATTTATTATGCCCCTTCTGACAAAAAAATACTTTTTTTTACTTCTCACAGCTCTTACGGCAGCCATATCATCCCTATCGGCAGACAAGGCTGATGCACAGAACACCTGGAACCACGACTGGAGTCCGGCCCACAATATTGTCTGGGAAGGCAAGCTCCGCAGACAGGTTGAATTCCTGTCCGACACGATATGCAGCGGACGCGCGACCGGTACAAGAGGAAGTGCAGAAGCGGCATTTTCCATCATAAGAAATTTCAAGAAAGCAGGACTCCTGCCTTTTGACGGATGCTTCGGGAAACACATCTATGCAGGCAACGGGATTGTCGGGCATAACATAATAGGTATGATGCCCGGCTCGAAGAAATACAAGATTGACAGCTATGTTATCGTGGGGGCGCATTATGACCACATCGGCACGATAGACGGAAGAATGTACCCAGGAGCCGACAGCAATGCCTCCGGCACAGTCTCGATGATGACGATAGCCGAAATGTTCGCCACAATGAAGACCGTAGGCAAAAATTTCAACTCCAATATAATCTTTGTAGCATTTGACGCCAGGGAGCTGAGCCTTGCAGGCTCGGAAAGCCTTTGGAGAATTATCGACAGCGGAGAGCTTCACAATCCTCAGACAGGAGAATCCATCACCAGGGACAAGATAAGGCTGATGGTCAACATAGACCAGATCGGAAGCAGCCTTTCCCCGTTGTCATCAGGTCGGGAAGACTTCATAATAATGCTCGGGGCACACAGCCTGCCTATGTTCCGCGACGGCCTCTTAGGCATCTGCAACAGGCATTTCGGGACAGATCTCGAGCTGTCAAACTCATATTACGGCAGTGAAAACTTCACAAAAGTGTTCTATACGCTTTCGGACCAGAAGCATTTTGTAGAACACAGGATCCCGGCCGTCCTGTTCACTTCAGGCATCACGATGAACAACAACAAAGTCTACGACACAGCCTCGACGCTGAACTATGAAGTGCTGCGCAGAAGAATAATCCTGATGTTCCACTGGATAGAGAAGATGCTATAACAGCTCCTTGTAGATGTCCATATACAGACGGGAAGTATTTTCCCAGGAAAAGCTCTCCGCGTATGCACGCATAGCGTCCGCGTCTACACCTCCGTCCGCATAAATCTTCATACCTTCCTCAAATCTGGCCCTCATGGCATCAGGGTCGAAGAAGTGGTCAAAATAGAAAGCCTTGTCCCCCCCTATCTCAGGAAGTGAAGTATGGTCTGAAAGGAATATCGGTTTCCCGTATCTCATCGCTTCTATTACAGGAAGGCCGAATCCCTCGGCAATCGACGGGAATACAAAAGCGTCACAGTTCTGAAGATACCACTGCTTGACAGGTTCGGACACTGGTCCCGTTATCGTAACTCTTGACTCGACACCCCATTTCCTGGCCTGCTCCAGAATCTCCGCACAATATGAATTTGAAGATATGTTTCCGGCTATTACGAGACGGTAGTCATTCCCTTTAAGGATCCGCGGAAGAACATGGAAATTCTTTTTCCTCAATATGGTACCGACAGTAAAGATGAATTTCCCGTCAGGCTTTACTTGAGGAGGAACAATCTCGCCGTCAAAAAAATTAAGTCCGTTGTAGATGACCTCTATGCTTTTGCCTGAAAGGTTCAGATTCTCCTCTATATCCCTTTTGGTGCTCCTGGATATGGCTACAATCCTGTCAGCCCTGTCGATGCTGTCCTGGAATTTCCTCATATACCTGGCATGCTTGGAGAGAGGCAGTTCATAGAGAAAATTGAGATCGTGCATAGTAAGCACTCTCTTCACCCTTGCAGGTGGGCAATAAGGGGATGTATTCTGTGTGGTGTGCCATACTTTGACATCAGACGTACAGGGAAGCCATAGCTTATATATGTCATGCACAGTACGGTATTTCACTCCGTTTCCCCATCTGCCTTCAATATTCGAAGGGACAAAGAACTCCATATCTACCCTTTCTCTGGATGAAAGATCCACAAGACATCTTGACAGGTTGTCGCAAAAGGCGAACAGCCCTGTATTAGGATATTTCATCCTCTCACAATCTACAACGATCATATTTATTATGAATTGGTCCGCAAATATATTCATTTTATTTTATTTGTGTATATCTTTGCAGAACTGTAAAAATTCGATACTTAGAACAGACTATGAGGGAAAAGATAGCTTTTGTTGTCGGACGTTACGGAAAAGAGATAAACGGAGGAGCGGAACTGCACTGCCGTATGCTTGCCCAAAGGGCTGCCGAACGTTATGACATCGAAATTCTTACAACCTGTATAAAAGATATGGTCTCAAAGGAAAATTCCTATCCGGAAGGAGAAGAGACCGTTGACGGCATTCTCGTAAGAAGATTCCCGGTACGCCAGCCGGAGGACGGGATTTCCGAGAAACATTATATAAGGAGGCTCAAGCCTATATGGGGAATACGCAGGTTCCTGTACACGTTGGGAATCCTCAAATATATAAGTATGTTCGACGGATGGGGACTTGGATACGATATCAAGGCACAGGAAAGGAACGTATTCCACTCCGAGGCCCTGGACCGCTATATCATTGAACACAAGGACGACTACAAGGCAATAATAGCAATAACATCAATATTTGCCCCGTTCTATTATACAGCGATGCTGGCCGGAGAGAAGATGATAGGCATCCCGACCATGCACGATGAGAACGCAAGCTTCAGAAATTCGCTTAGACTGGCAGTTCCAAGGATAAGATATATGGGATTCAACACCTACGCGGAGCAGAAGCTGGCGCGCAGGATCTTCGGGAAACGGCTGAACTCCAACGGAATCATCAGCGTAGGCATCGAAACGCCCGAGCCTGCCGACTGGGAATCGGTCAGAAGGAAATTCAACCTTCCAGACGAATATATAGTATACATCGGAAGGATAGAGCGGTACAAGACCGGAAAGATGCTGAAGTATTATTCGGCATACAGGAAAAAATACGGTCAGGAAAATACGCCGCCACTTGTTATGGTCGGGAATATGACCAAGAGAAAGAAAAGATACGAAGTCCCCGGATGCGTCTACACCGGATTCGTATCCGACAGTGAAAAGAGGAGCATATTGCAGCACGCGAAGGTGCTGATAAACCCGTCACGGTACGAAAGCCTGTCGCTTATACTTCTCGAAGCCCTCTACGACCGTGTCCCCGTGCTTGTCAACGGAAGATGCAACGTCCTCAAAGAACACAGCATCAGAAGCAAGGGAGCAGTTATGCAGTTCACATCACGCAGAAGCTTTACCGGCAATCTGCACAGGATACTGACTGACAGCACACTGGTCGGGCAGATAAGGAAAGCCGGAAAGGAATATATGGACGCGAACTACAACTGGGACACCATAATGGAACGTCTGTTTGCAGTCATCGAGAAAATCTGATACAGAAATATGAAGAAAGAAGACATAGCGGTATTGATCCCCATATATACCACCTCATTGAATCCTCAGGAGACAATATCCCTGAAACAGAACATAAAGGT
>ERZ778510.2216-NODE-2216-length-10705-cov-3.621127_pt1 | contig 10705 bp, 8 predicted proteins | sample MGYA00510348_ERZ778510 | MGnify/ENA primary metagenome ERZ778510 (study PRJEB29527, sample SAMN07138969) | mouse gut metagenome | material: feces | host: mouse | place: China:Nanjing | collected 2016-01-25 ... | reverse complement strand
CTGCCTGCTCTATAGTGTCCAGAACGGATACCTTGCGTTTTTCCATCTCCGCAAATACATCGGTCCAGTGTCTCATTTCAGCCACCGCAACATCATCCAGCCCTCCGGTCCTCTCCTTTCTGTAACGGCTGATAAAAGGTATAGTGGCACCTTCCGCAAACAGACGTTCGCAATTTTCCACCTGCCAATCCTTGACACCGAGCCTCCCGGCTATATTTTTTATATATATGTCCTTCATATCTCTGAATTATGATTATCAATCATGCGATACTTGACGGAGCTGATCCCTGTAGGCTGAAAAAATCTTTGATTTCGATACGAAACCGAGATATGTCCTATCCTTCTCGACAACTGGAAGATTCCAGGCCCCGGTCTTCTCGAATTTCGCCATCACAGTGTCCATCTTCTCGTCGATATACACGTATTCAGGCGCGGATTTCATAAAATTATAGACATGCAGCTTATCATAAAGGTCCTTTTTGAACATCTCACGCCTTATGTCCTCCAGACTGACATATCCCTGGAAATGCCTTCTTGAATCAATTACAGGGAATATATTGCGGGATGACTGAGAAATTACATCGACAAGCTCTCCGAGCGTCGCATCAATCCTCACTGCAGTGAAATCAGACTCTATCAGCTCCGTCGTCTTAAGCAGAGTAAGGACAGCCTTGTCACTGTCGTGTGTAAGAAGTTCCCCTTTATTCGCAATACGTTTGGTATAAATGGAATACTGTTCCACCATCCTCGTGGCTCCGAATGAGATAGTTGCTGTAAGAATCAACGGTATAAGCAGCTCATATCCGCCCGAAATCTCCGCAATAAGGAAGATTGCGGTCATAGGAGCCTGCATCACCCCGGCCATAAGTCCAGCCATACCGACAAGCACGAAATTCTGCTCCGGCACAGAAATGTCCGAGCCGGAAAAAAACAGATTTATAACTCTTGCTACGACAAATCCTGCTATCGCCCCGACAAACAAAGTAGGACCGAATGTTCCTCCGACACCACCTCCGGCATTAGTGAATGACATAGAAAATACCTTGAGAAGCAGTATAAGCATAAAGAATATAGGAACGGTCCAGGGGCTTTTCATAAAAAACGACAGCACAGTCTCACCGTCAAAGGATATTTCTCCGCCATTGAGCAATACGCTCAACGACTCATATCCCTCACCATACAAAGGAGGAAACAGGAAAATCAGCAGGCCGAGGCACACGGCAGAAAAAGCCCATCTCCAGTAGGGATTCCTGATACTTTTGATTTTGTCCTCCAGCCATAGTGTCGTCCTTGTAAAATAGATGGAACAGGATGCACAGAACAATCCCAGCAATATATAGAATGGAATGTTGTGCATAGAGAAAGGATCCAGGGTACACTCAAACGGAAGCGAATCCCCAAGAAAAATATACGAGACTACAGTTGCAGAAACAGTTGAGAGCAGCAACGGCAGAATGGACGACATCGAAATGTTGAACAACAGAATTTCAAGCGTAAAAAGCACGCCGGCAAGAGGTGCCTTGAATATTCCTGCTACCGCTCCGGCGGCACCGCATCCGAGAAGTATCGTCATATTCTTGTATGACAGTCCCATATATCTTGCGACATTGGAGCCGATTGCAGCACCCGTATAGACGATAGGGGCCTCCGCTCCTACCGATCCTCCGAATCCGATAGTCACAGAACTTGCCGCAAGGGATGACCACATATTATGAGGCCTGATTTTGGACTCGTTCTTTGAGACAGCGACAAGGACCTTTGTCACCCCGTGCCCGATATTGTCCTTCACGACATATTTGACAAACAGCATAGCTATAAGCATACCCAGACCGGGATATACGAGGTAAAGGAAATTATAGGCGACGCTGCCGTCAAACCAGGATATCAGAGATGAATGTATCCACTCTATGGTAATCTTCAGCAAAACGGAAGCAAGTCCGCAGGCTATACCGACAAAGAGAGACAATACCAGAAGCATATCGTGCTCTGAAAGTCTCTTCAGCAGTCTCCTTAGAGGAGCCAGTATGTCCGTTACTACAAAATGTGATTTCATCCGTAACAGCTTTCTGTTTTTATGATTGGCAAAAACCTGACAAATATAGCCAAAGTCGAGAGCTGGGCGTATATATGAGCGCAAGCTCAAACCTTAGCCAGTCTATGTGCAAAGTTACAAATGTACAATAAAATAAATTGCAAACCGAATGCAGAAACAAAGTTCACTTTGGTTATGCTGAGGTGCAGCATTTATTGTCGTGGTAAAACTAAAAAAGAGGCTGCGCAAAGTTTTACACAGCCTCCTGTTATGAAAAATCTTTTAAAAATTACTCCGTATCAGCATAGTACAGACAAATCTTCCTCTGCACCCGGCTTGACCGTTCATTTTATTCTGAATCAGACTGGTCGTCATCACCGTTGGAATATTGTGCGATATTGTCATCAGGAAGATCGCTGTCCCCTCCGCTGCTTCCTACTCCTGTATCATCATCGTCGTCGTCACCGTCAAGCCATCTCTCGATATCCTCAGCGTCATCAGTCTTGACCTTGATCTTGACAAGATAAATCGCATCAGGTATCTCCAATGTAACTGCATAAAAACATGTTCCGTCCGGCTTGTCGTATTTTACGAGATCCGGAAAATAATCATTGAACCCTTTAGGGTATTTCTCCGCAAACGCGGCAGCGAGACCTTCAGACATATTCTCAAAGCTGACCACCGCTCTCTTCTTCTGATTATCCATATCCTAATTTTTAATCACTTACTTAAACAATACAGTCATCTGTTAAATTTGAGGGTGCAAGTATAGGACAATTTCCGCATCTGAGCAATATAAAAAGCACTTTTTTTCTAAAATTTTATACTTAATGCCTTTTTTCCCGATACTACATTCTGTCAGGAAGTGTAATACCGAGAATGGACATAGCTTTTGACAATACTTTCGCAATAGTCTCAACCAGTACAAGCCTGTATGCAAGCAGTTCCGCATTCTCCTCACGGAGTATAGGAGTATCGTGATAATACTGGTTGAACTCTTTAGCCAGTTCATACGCATAATTGGCTACCACGGCAGGAGAATGCGCCTCTCCCCCCTCCGCTATCTTGGACGGGAACAGATTGAGTATCTTGATTATACGTATTTCCTTAGGAGACAATGGCATATCCGCATTTACTGATTCGGCTCCGAATGAGATACCTTTTTCAGATGCCTTTCTGAGAATCGACTTGATCCTCGCGTGGGTGTACTGGATGAACGGTCCTGTATTTCCATTGAAATCGATAGACTCCTTAGGATCAAAAAGCATTGTCTTCTTCGGATCCACCTTGATGATAAAATATTTCAGCGCACCGAGACTTATCATCCTGAAGAGTTCATCCTGCTCGTTCTCTGTCATATTGTCAATCTTGCCAAGTTCAAGGGATGTCTCTTTGGCGGTATTGTACATCTTTTCAATAAGATCATCCGCATCGACAACCGTACCTTCACGTGATTTCATCTTGCCCTCAGGAAGCTCAACCATTCCGTATGAAAGATGATATATGCTGTCAGCCCAGTCGAATCCGAGTTTGCCGAGAATAAGTTTCAGCACCTGGAAATGATAGTTCTGCTCATTTCCGACTACATAGATATGCTCATCAAGATTATATTCATTGAAACGCTGCTCAGCAGTTCCGAGATCCTGGGTCATATAGACAGAGGTTCCGTCTCCGCGCAGAAGAAGTTTCCTGTCAAGACCGTTTTCAGTAAGGTCACACCATACGGAGCCGTCTTTTTCCGTCTCGAAGATTCCTTTTTCCAGACCTTTCTGCACAAGGGCTTTACCGAAAAGATAAGTCTGTGACTCATAGTAAGTCCTGTCGAATACAATTCCGAGATCATGATATGTCTTGTCAAAGCCCTCGTAAACCCATCCGTTCATCTTTTTCCAAAGGTCTACGACCTCTTTGTCACCCTGTTCCCATCTCAGCAGCATATCCTGAGCCTCCTTAAGGCTCGGAGCATTCTTCTCCGCTTCCTCCTCCGGCATTCCCTGGGCGACAAGTTCCTTAACCTCGGCCTTGTACATATCGTTGAAAGCCACATAGCAGTCACCTACAAGGTGATCTCCTTTCTTCCCTGACGTCTGAGGTGTCTCACCATTGCCTTTTTTGAGCCACGCCAGCATCGACTTGCAGATATGGATTCCCCTGTCATTGACCAGATTTACCTTCATCACCTTGTGTCCGTTAGCTTCAAGAAGCCTTGAGACGGACCATCCCAGGAGAATGTTCCTGATGTGCCCAAGATGAAGAGGCTTGTTGGTATTCGGGGAAGAGAACTCCACCATAATCGTCTTTCCGGACGGAGCGTGCTGCCCGAAGTCCTCAGTGGAAGCGATTCCAGAGAAAAGACCGTTCCAGTATGCCGGAGAGAACGAGATATTCAGGAAACCTTTGACTACATTATAGTCGGCAATTTCCGGAGCATTGGCCTTCAGCCAATCTCCTATAGCCGCCCCTGTAGCTTCAGAAGCCGATTTAGATACTTTCAAAAGAGGAAAGACGACCAGTGTATAGTCGCCTTCAAATTCCTTCCTTGTCACTTGCACCTGAAGTGCGGAAGCCTCCATATCAACGCCATACAGCGCCTTGACGGCGCTGATGGACTTTTCTATAATAAACTGCTCTGGTGTCATTATATTCAAAAATTTGTAAGGATTAACCGAGATAGCTTTTCAGGAGCTTGCTCCTTGAATTGTTCTTGAGTTTGCGTATAGCCTTCTCCTTGATCTGGCGCACACGCTCTCTCGTAAGACCGAATCTTTCTCCTATTTCCTCGAGAGTCATTTCCTGGCATCCGATACCGAAGAATGATTTGATGATCTCCCTCTCGCGCGGAGCAAGAGTAGACAATGCACGTTCTATCTCCTTGTTGAGAGACTCGTTTACAAGTCCTCTGTCCGCACTCGGTGAATCATTGTTCACAAGTACATCAAGGAGGCTGTTGTCCTCACCCTCGACAAAAGGAGCATCCACACTGACATGGCGTCCCGAAACTCTGAGGGTATCGGCTATCTTGTCCTTAGGCACATCTATCATCTCCGAAAGTTCCTCGCTGGAAGGCATTCTCTCGTGTTCCTGTTCAAATTTTGAAAGAGCTTTATTTATCTTGTTAAGAGAACCTACCTGGTTGAGAGGCAACCTGACGATTCTTGACTGCTCTGCAAGAGCCTGAAGAATGGACTGGCGTATCCACCATACTGCATACGAGATGAATTTGAATCCCCTTGTCTCATCAAACTTCTCTGCAGCTTTTATAAGCCCGAGGTTTCCCTCGTTTATAAGGTCAGGAAGACTGAGTCCCTGATTCTGATACTGTTTGGCAACAGAAACGACAAATCTCAAATTCGCTCTCGTAAGTTTCTCCAGGGCCGCCTGATCTCCTTTGCGGATACGCTGGGCGAGCTCTACCTCATCCTCCACAGTAATCAACTCCTCACGTCCGATCTCCTGAAGATATTTGTCAAGTGATGCGCTCTCTCGGTTGGTAATCGATTTTGTAATCTTTAATTGTCTCATCTATTTTCTCCTATATTCCGAAGCCGAAATAGGATGATTTACCATAAGGGGTCACGCCTTCTATGTAAACTGCCCTCTTCGACTTCTTGATTATGTTTATCACGTCTTGAGGTTTGCTTACAGGCTGGTCGTTGACATAGAGAATGACAAAACCTTCTGATACTCCGGCATCCATAATCTTGCCGGGACCGACTGAAACTATCTCCACACCGCGCTTCAGGCCCAATTTCTGGAGGGTCTCCCCTGAAGCTTCCTTTATCTTGGATCCGTAGAATGCAACTGCACCGCTCTCATCCACTGTACCGGTCTCTTCAGCCGTACCTTTGAAAGTGACGTCAAGTTTCTTTTCCTTACCGTCCCTTATGACAGTGAGTACAGCCTTGTCACCCGGATGGAACTTGTTGACATTCTCCTGAACCGAAGCGGCATTGGTAAGTCTGACGGAATCTATTGCGACAAGCACGTCGCCTTCCTTGACTCCGGCCTTATCAGCCGCGCTTCCTTTCAAAACCTCAGTAATATATACGCCGTTTAATGAAGAAAGTTTCATTTCTGATGCAATTTTCTCATCAAGAGGTCTCATTGTAACTCCGAGAAGAGCACGTTTCACGCTTCCGTAATCAATAAGGTCATCTACAATCTTTTTGACGATATTGGAAGGCACCGCGAATGAATATCCAGCATAAGAACCTGTCTGTGAAATGATTGCCGTATTGACACCAACAAGATTTCCGGCTTTGTCGACCAAAGCTCCGCCACTGTTTCCAGGGTTCACGGCCGCATCGGTCTGGATGAAAGCCTCAATTTTGAATTCTCCGGTGTAATTCGGCATAGTCCTTCCTTTCGCGCTGACGATTCCGGCCGTAATGGTCGAACGGAGATCATACGGGCTTCCGATCGCAAGCACCCACTCCCCGAGTCTCAGCTTGTCGGAATTTCCGAAAGGAATCACAGGCAGCCCCTGTGCTTCTATCTTGATAAGAGCCACATCAGTCGCCGGGTCCGTACCTACAAGAGTCGCCTCGTATGTCTTGTTATTGTTCAGCGTGACCTCTATTTTGGACGCCCCTTCAATGACGTGATTGTTGGTTACGATATAGCCGTCAGGACGGATAATGACCCCTGAACCGCTTCCTACCCTTTCGCGGGACTGTGGAGTCCCTTCATATCCGAAAAAGAAATCGAACAGCGAATTCGGGGCGGAGCGTCTGACATCCTTTACCGTCACTTTTACATATACGACTGCATCTACCGCGGATTCAGCCGCATACGTGAAATCCGGATAATCGTCAAGTGACAGATTGACAGTCCTGTACTGTGCTCCGTCAGACGACATTACCATCTCAGCAGATTCCGGTGCGTATGCCCTGGACACGAAAAAAGCGGTCAACCCGCCGACTAAGGCCGCAACCAACGCGATTAATATTCCTTTTTTCATAATTGTATGATTTAATGATTTTATTTCGTACGCAATAACTTTCACCTGATGTCAGGCCGGGGCAGAAAAATCAAATTATATGCCAAAGGTTTCCAAATAATTCCGTATATTTGTCCACTTCGTGTCCATAGATACGTCTTGGCCTCGGCAAAGTCAAATTAAATATAGTGCACGGAAAAAGAACAAAGTAAAAACATTATAAATTATGAAATTCGTAATATCAAGCTCAGAGCTGCTTCGCGGTATCCTTTCAGTATCAAAGGCTATCCCTACGAAGTCAGCATTGCCGATTCTTGAAAATTTCCTTTTCAACCTTAAAGGAGACAGGCTGGAAATTACAGCATCAGACACTGAACTGACATTGAAGACAGAACTGGAAGTTGAAAACACTTCCGAAGAAGGCCAGATCGCAGTTCCTGCCAGCCACATCACAAATCTGCTGAAGGAGCTTCCGGACCAGCCGCTTACAATCGAGACAAAGAATGACACATCATTCGAATGCATCTGGTCAAGCGGTACTTCCACATTGCCATATTTCCCGGCAGAAGACTACCCTGAGATAATGACCACCGACGAGACTGCCGTCAGCATACAGTTCCCTGCACAAAGCCTTGTAGAAGGAATCGCGGGCACAATCTACGCCACAGCGGATGATGAGATCAGACCGGCGATGAACGGTATCCTCTTCGATTTCGAGCCGGAATCCACGACTCTTGTCGCATCCGATTCGCACAAGCTGATATGCTACACGACAAACGATGTGAAATCAGCCGAGAAAGCATCATTCATCCTTCACAAAAGGCCGGCTGCCGTACTAAGGTCAATCATCGGCAAGAATGTGGAGACGGTTGACATCACTTTCGATTCCAAGAATGTAATATTCAACTTCGACTCGACAATGGTAGTATGCCGTCTGGTAGTAGGCAAATATCCAAAATACAGGGATGTAATCCCTCAGAACAACTCCAATGTGCTGAAAATAGACCGTACACTGCTGCTGAATACAGTACGCCGCGTATCAGTCTGCGCAAACAAGGCTTCAAACCATATAAAGTTTGACCTGAAGAGCGGTTCGCTTGAAATTTCCGCACAGGACCTCGGATTCTCAATTGCGGCATACGAGAAGATGGACTGCCAATATGAAGGTGACGATTTGACAATCGGATTCAAGTCAACCTTTATGATTGACATCCTCAACAATATGAACTGCAATGAAATTGTCATAAAGTTCGCTGACAGCAGACGTGCTGCCCTTATCGTGCCGTCTGAAGAAGAAGCTGAAAGCGAAAAGATATGCGGTATCCTTATGCCGATAATGATTGCATAAAGATATGGAACTGAACCTTGAAAGGCCCCTGCTCTTTTTTGACATCGAGAGTACGGGGCTTAATATTGCCTCAGACAGTATTATTGAACTGAGTTTTGTCAAGGCTGTGCCGGGACAGGCGGAGCCGGTCATCAGGACATGGCGCGTCAGACCGTGGGATTACGAGCGAGGATGCCAAAGGCCCATAAATCCGAGCGCGATGGCAGTACACGGAATCAAAGATGAAGACCTCGCCGGATGCCCTACTTTCTATGACATCATAGACGAGGTGGTGGAAATGATCGGCAACAGCGATCTTTCCGGATTCAATTCCACAAAATTCGACCTTCCGATGCTTGCGGAGGAGATTGAAAGGATAAGAAAGTACACAAACAAAAAGCCGTCAATCAATCTGCACCAGAAAAAGATGGTAGACGTGCAGAACATATACCACGTTCTGGAGCCGCGCAACCTCAAAGCGGCCTACCGCTTCTATTGCGGACAGGAGCTTGAGAACGCGCACGCTGCGGAGGCTGATACGATGGCTACATACGAGGTGCTGAAAGCACAGCTTGACAGGTATCCCGAGACACTGAAAAACGATGTAGAGTTCCTCACCAATTTTTCAGAAAGGCAGAAAAACGTCGATTATGCCGGAAGGCTTGCCCTAAATGACAAGAAAGAGGCTGTCATAACATTCGGTAAGCATAGGGGAAAAACAGCGCGCGAGGTATATATGTCAGAGCCGTCATATTTCTCCTGGATCGAGAATGGAGAGTTTACGCTTGACACGAAGAGGCAGTTCGCGTTGCTCCGCCAGCAGTTTGAGAAAGAGAAGAAGGACGCGGCGGCATCGTTGCCTCCTACCGACGATGCTCTGAGCAGATTGGCAGACAGATTCAACGGAACATTGTTTTAGGCAATACACACGACTCATTGATGAACATCGTAGTAAAAACATACGGAGGCGGAATATGCTGCCGTCCAGATACGACTTGGGAGAGGGAGAACAAAGACTTCTACTCTCCCGATTTCATTGACAGCTATCTGTTTACACCTGTACTCTTTGCAAGAATCTGCAAAGCGGGAAGATGCGTAGCCGGAAAATTCGCATCCAGATACTACGACTCCATAGGCTACGGGATGATGCTCTACCCTGGCAATCTGATGAAATCGGCCCAGAACGGGACACCGTCAGGATTTGCCTGGGCATCCTGTATAGACCATACGTCCGTCCTGCCTTTCCCTATGTATAACAGAATCACCCTTGAAAGCAAAGAGAATATCTTCCGCATATCAAAAGACGGGGATGAAACCTATTCAACATCTGAAGGTTCGGCACAACTGGTTGAAAACGCTATTGAAGAAGCGACGAAATACATTTCAATCCGTATAGGAGACATCATAGCAATAGAACTTGACACGCCGAAGGAGCTGATACCGGCAGATGCCCACGGGAAAAAGATAGAATTAAGCGGAGAATTCTGCGGAAATGAGACTTTCCGATACAAAGTGATAATGTAATCTGAGCCAGCTATGGGATTCGAACCCACGACCTTCGCGTTACGAATGCGATGCTCTACCAACTAAGCTAAACTGGCAAAACCATTGGAAGGCCGGAAATTCCTGTCTTTCCAAACGGACCGCAAAGATAGTTATTTTTTCAATATCCGCATAGATTTTACCATCTGTTTTTTTATTTTATTACATCAATGAAATTTTCTGACATCATAATAATAGGCGCAGGCGCGGCAGGCCTTATGGCCGCATCAGGAGCAGGGAAGCATAATTCCGGCAAAGACCTCAGTATTACCATTCTTGAAAAGATGCCACGTCCGGGAAGAAAAATTATGATTACAGGAAAAGGACGATGCAATTTCACCAACCTTAAAGACTGGAATGAATTTTCCGGACACATTCATCCCAAGCCGAATCTGCTCAAACCGGCATTCCACAATCTCACATCGGAGAAAATGATGGACTTCCTCAATGAAAACGGGCTTGAAACGGTCGTGGAACGAGGAGACAGGGCATTTCCTGCATCACATCTGTCAAAGGATGTCGTAGACGCACTTGTCCGCGCAGCAAAAAAAGGCGGAGTTGAAATATTATGCGAAAAGGAGGTGACTGAAATACGGGCGGAAGAAGACGGAAAGGAAAAATTCATTATAGAATGCGCGGACGGCAGCACATATAGCTGCAACAGATTGATTATAACAACGGGAGGACTCTCCTACCCCACTACCGGATCTACAGGCGACGGATACAGATGGGCAAAAGATTTCGGAATCACACTAAGACCCTGCTTCCCTTCTCTTACGGCAGTTGTCCCGAAGAACTATAAGACTACGCCGGCAGAGCAGTCCGTACAGATGAAAGGCCATATTGACAGAAGCACTCCACTGTC
>ERZ778510.2201-NODE-2201-length-10771-cov-4.624113_pt1 | contig 10771 bp, 6 predicted proteins | sample MGYA00510348_ERZ778510 | MGnify/ENA primary metagenome ERZ778510 (study PRJEB29527, sample SAMN07138969) | mouse gut metagenome | material: feces | host: mouse | place: China:Nanjing | collected 2016-01-25 ... | reverse complement strand
TAGATATATAATACTGATATGATTCGCTATCAGATTTCGTTTTTCATCACTCGGGTACAAAGGTAATAAAACGCAGATTACTTTAGCATCATTTTAAGCAATAGACTTACTTAAATTTTCTTCCAGATTCATTTAAACTGGTTCATAAAACCAAACAGTCCTTTTTATCGAATCAACGTACACGATAATCGGATATATTATCATCTTTCATATTATAAATATCATCATGTGCAGGCTTAGGATAATTCTTCAAGACAATTTCTTCCTTTACTTGTTCTATCTGTTGCCGGGTAATGGTGAATTGAGTAGTACTATAATCCGTCACAGCCCTGTCTATCGGCGTCAAAAATCCCCATGCCTCAAAGAATTCCGTCAAATCGAGTTGCGCCGATTCGCAGGCCAATTTCACGAAATTCAATTGATGGAGACCGTCCGTCTCTTCTGTGGTATCCAAATCTGGCTGTTGCCTCAACCGTTCATAGATGTATTTATAGAAATCCTTTTTCCCCATTACATCCATTACATAGAGTTTCAGTTGCCAGAAGGGAACCAATTTCACCCACACGTCATCTATTTCATTATGCGCCTTTCCCGTCTTCAGCAAGGTGCCGAACGCTTTCTCATAGCAACCGTCCGTCAACAGGCGGGAAATATTCCCCCAAGTAGTCTGAATGTACAGAGAATGAATATTGTTGGTCACTTCCGTCATCCCTATCCATCTCAGTCCAGGACGGGTCTGGTGCACATGTCCCAGTTCATGGGCAGGCCCCCAGCAAGCCGTAGTAGAGAATTTCTTCAAATCCAGTATATCCGACTGGGTACTTACATGATAGCCCATGTAGTAGTCAGTGGCATACATATAGCTTGCATCATCGTATATGGCAAGGAAGTAGGCATGGTTCTTATAGCCTTGATTATTTTCGGGCAGTCCCATAAACTCCTGCTCCAGACACACCAGTTCGTCATATTTGTCAATCAATGCCAGTCCGTCGGGCGTATATTTCCGGAAAGCTTCGGTTTCAAAAGTCAGCGACGCATATCGACCTATCACGTCGAAATGTTTATAAACAGCCTTGTCCAGCAACCTCTGCCAGTCAACCTTTGTGTGTTTGCCGCTGTCGAAATAACCGTTGACGGTGCCCGACGCAATATTTATCTTGACGGGCTGTTCACTCCCCGTCGGAGTATAATACATGATATATATAAGTCCCGAAACTGTAGCTTTCTTCTTGTTGATACCTTCGGATAGAGGCATTGACATCCCCGTGATGGTATTCTTCGTGTCTTGAATAAACAGCGAGACATTCTGTCCGTGCGTATCGCCTACCAAGACTACCAGCTCCTCGCCCTCATTGACGTAAATTCCCGTAGGGTTGTCCCTCAGTCCATACATATTGGTCTTGTTGCGCTTGGCCGGGATATCCGGATGTTGCCAGGATTTATAGCTTTGCACCCTGAATTCTTTCTCATATTCACCCTTAAGAATTTCCATCGCCAGCTCTTTGAAGAACTGATTTTCCACCGCATTAATAGTGGTTTCGTCCACGCCCTTCTTCAGTTCAGAGCAAGTGGCGTCCGTAAACAGTTCCGCATAGTCAAAGTTATCCGGATTCTTCCGATAGAACTCCATTTCAGAGCAGCTGGCATATCCTCCTTTACCCGATTTTACAACGAACTTTATCTGTGTAGGGTTCACCAATGCCGGAGAGAAACTGATGGTGGACGCTACGGAACTTCCTTGGAAATCGTACGTTCCGTAAAACTTCGGCTCCGGTTCTTCGGCAGTGGCTACATAGAGTTCCAACTCCCGGAAGTTTCCATTCACTCCACCGTCCGTGCGTGGATGATAAACCAGATAGTCCATCCTTTCCACCTTCTCGAAATGATAGGCAAGCGTAACGGGCATATATTCATCGGCCACCCAAGGTGAATGAAAGATTGTATTCAGGCTTCCATCCAATGTCTTCTCAATCTCCTCACCGGGCTGGTGCGAAGAAGCCTTGGCACTTGTCGCCTCAATCTTCAGGTCATCACCCACCTGTCCGATAGACGAGCCTTTACCATCCTGGGTAATTGTGACGGTAGCCTTTATGTCTCCTCCTACCAGTGTGACAGTTCCTGTACGGGATTGATAGGCATGGTTAGACACCACTGCAATAGTCAGCACCTCATTGGCATAACTTGCCTGACACCAGTCGGCTCCTGAGGTCACCTCACACTTTATGTCATCCATATTTGTATTCACTTTGCATGTTTGGCTCGCTGCCAAACGTGCAAACTGAACAGTTTGATTGCTGATTTCAATGAAAGGCGTGGTTACCGGCAATTCCTCTTCTCCTTTACAAGATATGAAAAGGGTGAAAAGGAGGAATAGAATGGGAAAAAGACAAAGGTTTCTCATAAAATAATAGAGTATAAGGTTAGAATAAAGTTTCCGTTTTTTATAATTTTAAACAAGAGGATGCCGGAAGCGACCTTCGCGGCATCCTCCACAAATGATTCAGTAAATAAGGTTAGTCAAAATTGTGACTTTAGATTTTTTCATAGGCCTTGAAATAAGAAATCTGGGCAGCATTATTGCTCATGTTGGTTTCTGTTATTTCAAGTTTTATATAGCGCGCCGTTACCGGTGCTGTCAGTATCACTTCTTCAAAAGCCGGAATCAGAGGATGGGTAGCAGAAGTTACAACGGTTCCATCGGGTGCAGTCCACGGCAATGCAAATGTGAACCCTCCTACAGCAGTGAAGTTTTCATTATCAGTGCTGGCATAGATATTCAATGCCTTCACCGTACCGTAGTTATTACCATTTACGGAATAGTATCTTCTACCGATATCAAACTTGGCTACTTCCAGCTCCTCTTTCATATCAACAACGATTACATAAGGAAGAGGCACCGCTGTTGAGTATTGGCTATGCCAGAACTCCCCACGATTCTCGGTAAATAGGCTGGGATAGCCACCACCGTCATTTGCTTCTACACCGTTTCCGGTAGCTGTCCAGCGCGTCCAGTCATATTGCAGATACTCTTGTCCATCGAATTTCTGTAACACGGTAAAAGTGGTTTCACGATATCCGCATTTCACGTACACGGTAGCAGTTCTGAAAGCCTCTGCCGTATTGGCCGCCGTAGCAGTTACAGTTATATTCTTGCCATTAGCCGCCACCTGACACCAGTCGGCCCCATCTTCCACTTGCACGAAAATAGAAGAGGAAATATCCGTATCAGCTACTACAGTAGCAGTTGAACCGGCGGCAGCATCCACTACCGCACGTTCCACAACAATATATCCTACATACGGCTGCTCAGTCTCGGCACATCCATACATGATGACCAACAAAAGAAACAACATTAAATATGATAACTTTTTCATTTGTATGTCTATTTTAAATTAGTAAATCTGTTTATCATTAAGGATTCTGTTCCAACTTATAAGGATAAGCATCGTACTGAAGCTGTGGGATGAACTCGCAGACAGCCGGAGAATTGTACGGAATCTCATAGAAAGGCTCTGCCAGTTTCATGGTATGACCGCCTGGGTATCTTCTATCCAAAGTCTGACGTTTGCGGAACACATCGAAACGGCGATGGCCTTCCCAAGCCAGTTCCAGCATACGTTCTTCTTCCACAATCTTGCGGATATCCTTGGGGCTACCGTTTTCAGCAATCTTCATATTCTCCTCGGTCCATTCCGGAATACCGGCTCTTCTGCGGAGTTCGTTGACATCATCCAATGTAGCCTTTACCGTACCGCCCTTTTCAATGTTGGCTTCCGCACGAATCAAGTACATTTCCGACAGACGGGAGATGACCGGCGACCACAATTGCTTACTCTGTTCCTGATAAGAAAGTTTATTGATGGCATATACTAAGAATTGGGCATCCTTGCCACGCTTAGTGTCAGCATCAAACACTCTCGGTTCGATACGGCCGATAACCTTGTTGCCGCTTGCATCCAAGATGAAGTAGCGTTCACCCAAGTTATAATCCTCTTTCTGCAAATACGGACCAGACTGGAAATCAACACTATTATCTACTACATACACCGTTTTGTCGGCATTGTATTCCGGTTCACCTTCTTTTGCAGCTCTCACCACAGCATATCTGCCGTCAGCCTGCTTTCTGATACGCTTCTGCTCATATTTATAAGTCTTGGAATTGTCAGGTTTTCTGCCATAGACAAACGTCCAGTCTTCATACATCTTGTCAAGATAGGGAACCGGAGTATAATCATCGGCTCCATCTTCCACAAATCTCTTCACAATATATTGGCTACGCAAGTCAAGGGGCATATCGTTGTCATCCAAATGAAGTTCTATCAACTCCAGATATCTGGAAGAGGGAGACATTTCTTCCCAGCCTGTACCATCTATACATATAAACATTCCTCCCATACGACCGGCGCTATTGTCATCCTTATCAAGCGTGCGGCGTACAGCGAAGATAGTCTCTCTGTTATCTTCAGGAATAAACTGCGGATAAGTGGCATAACGTTCTCCACGTTCCAGTTCGTACTTGCCTGAGGTGATGACATTGTTTGCCATCTGCCAGGCACCGTCCCAATTATCCATGTAGAGATAAACCCTTGCCAACAGTGCTTCGGCAGCCTCCTTGGTAGCGTAGATGTTCGACTTGGAACTCATACCTGCCGGCAAAGTCATGTAAGTGATGGCATCCTTCAAGTCATTCACCACCTGCTCGTAAACTTCGGCCACTGTGGAACGGGATTTCGGCATATCCTCGTCCGTAATACCGGTATTCAACTTCAGAGGCAAACCCGGATTCTGCGTAGGATTGTTGGAATAGGGCTGTGCAAACTCGTTGACCAACAAGAAATAGCTCAAAGCACGCAGGTAGTAGTTCTCGCCCATCATTATCGTTTCCTCAGCAGAACTTTTTTCACCCAAGCCTTTGACTCTCTCAATCACTTCGTTGCAGTTACCAATCACACGGTAACCCAACTCCCAAGTATATTCCGTCACACTGCTACGTATGTTCCGACTATAGTCATACAGCGTCCATGTCTCCCCCGTTGAGGTTCCGTTCCATGTAATGTCATCACCGCCAAACGCCCAGAAGTAGTAGCCATTATCTATCAATCCACCGTCGTTCTTGAGCAAACGGTAAGTACCTTGCGACAATTCGGTGATATTCTTGTTGTCCAAATCTTCGGCCATCACTCCGTCATACATATTCACATCCAGACTGCATCCGGACATTCCTGCCAATAGCCCCAAGGCTCCTAATGCATATTTTATTCTCATACGATTATACTTCTTGATATTCAATTAAAAATTAACATTCAGACCTACGGTAAAACGTCTTACGGTAGGATAACCCAGACTGCCGGCCGATCCGTTGTAACTGGAAGAGAACAGGATTTCCGGATCTTGTCCCGAATATTTGGTGATGGTGAACAGGTTTTCACCTCCCACACTGATGTTGGCAGAAGTCAGCCCCAGCGGTTTCAGCCATCCTTTCGGCAAACTATAGGCCAGTGTCAGGGATTTCAGTTTAAAGAAGTCACCGTTCTCCAGATAACGTGTGGATGCTTGGTCGGCACCATTGTTTCCGCCGGCTATCAGTTGCGGATGTGTGGCCTTGTCGCCAGGTTTCTCCCAACGGTTCCATCCGTCGGCCAGCTTCATAGGCGGTTGAGAAGGACGACCGGCATCACGGTCGAGTGCACCCGCACGCATGCCGTTGTAAATCTTGGCTCCCGCACTAAATACGAAATTGGCATTCAAGGAGAGGCCTTTCCACGACAAAGAAGTTCCGATGGCACCGTTGAACTTCGGAGTAGGAGAAGCATTCAGCAGTACAGAGTTTGCCTTGCTGTAAGTGCCCGTCACCGTCTTCTCGCCGGTCTCTTCGTTGGTCACAAACCATAAAGGGCGTCCGGTCATGGCATCTACACCTGCCCATTCCGGCAGATACCAGTTCATGTAAGGATAGCCCACCGCTACAGCCTGCGATGTATATTCATTGCCATCGGGCAGTTGGGTAATCTTGTTTTTGTTGTAACCCAAGTTGAAGGACATATCCCAGTACCAGTCTTTGGTCTTGATAATCTCGGGAGACACAGTGATTTCAAAACCCTTGTTTTCCAGTTTACCGTTGTTGGCCGTCTGACGGTTGTAGCCTGTCACTGCGGGCAAGTGCTTCAAGTAAATCAGGTTCTTCACCTTCTTGGAGTAGGCATCGAACACGATGTTCACGCGATCGAACAAGCGGATGTCAAGACCGAAGTCCAAAGAAGCAGTCTCCTCCCAAGAAAGGTCCGGGTTTCCTGCATAGTTAGAGTACAAAGCTACGTTGCTGCCATATTCGGATGTAGTGCTCAACTTCGTCACCCATTCGTATGCACCGCCCGGCTGGTTACCGGTAATACCATACGAGATACGGGGTTTCAATTGGTTGATGAAGCCCAGTTTCTGGATAAATTCCTCCTCGTGCATGTTCCAACCGCCACCGATGGACCAGAAAGGAGCCCAACGCTTGTTGGCACCGAAACGTGAAGAACCGTCCACACGGAACATCACTTGGAAAAGATACTTGTTGTCATAAGAGTAGTTTCCATTGAATAGGTATGCGGCATCCCTTTCCTCGGTCTTTGTGCCCGATACTTTAGGATTGGAAGCACCGCCGCTCAGAATCTCATTACCCTGATACATTTTGGAAGCCTGACCCGTATTGTCATAATAGCGTCTTTCGTTGTATTCATAGAACATGTAGGCATTGATTTCGTGCTTGTCGGCAAAAGTTTTCAGAAGACGCAGCATCTGATTGGCGAAAATTACTCTTGTGTTGACTGTAGAGTTGTAGATTGTACCTTTCAAAGTTTCTTGTCCGATTGCTTTCGGGTCGGTATAAGATTCACCGAAGCTATTGCTGAAACCGATTTTGTTGTTCGATTCGAAAGTAAGGAAGTCAAACAGTTTGTAGTCAAAGCCGAAACCGATATCCATCGCGTTCTTTCTGCTCTTCGACCAGTTCAGCTGATTGTTATAGATGTTGTTATAGTTACCGTCCGAATACCAATAATCGCGCGGGTCGGCGATAGGAGCATCTTCTTTTGTCGGACGTCCCTCTTTTCCGGTCTTCAAGTTACCTTGAGAGTCGTAAGGAGTATCCCACGGTGTATAGCTGGTATAGTTCAACGGCATCTGTTGGTCGAAAATCTCACGATAGCTGACAGCCAGCTTGGCTTTCAAGGTCAAACGGTTGTTAACCACATAATCGGTATTGGAGCGCAGCGTGAAGCGGTCGTAATCATATCCCTTGATGGCACCATCTTCGGTATAGTAGTCACCGGAGATATAGGACTTGATTTTGTCGTTACCGTATTTATACGCCACATTATAATTTTGAGTGAGGGCGTTTTGCGTCGCATAGTCCCACCAATCGAAATTCCGGTCTTTCAGATAGGGCTGGAGCGAGTGCTGGTCGGCCAACGTACCCGCATTGGTATAGGCGGTAACCAGATAATCATAATATTCGGCTCCGTTCATCATTTCCAAGTGGCCTTTCTGCAACTGAGAGATACTGAACTTGGCGGAAGCGCTGATTTGCGAAGTACCAGTAGTGGCACGTTTGGTAGTGACCTGCACAACACCATTGGCACCACGAGAACCGTAAAGGGCTGTGGCCGAACCGTCTTTCAAGATAGAAATACTCTCGATGTCGTTCGGGTTGAGGTCGGCAAGCGCATCGCCCACTACACCATCAATTACCCACAGAGGTTCCTGCTTGCCACGGATAGACCCGATACCACGCACGCGGATACTTACTCCCGCACCCGGCTGACCGGAAGTAGGCGTAACCACCACACCAGCCACTTTACCTTGAAGCATGTTGGCTACACTGGGAGTAGTCACATCCTTCAATTTGTCGGACTTCACCGAAGCGATGGCACCCGTGATAGAGCTTTTACGTTGCATACCGTAACCTACTACCACAACCTCGTCCAATGCCTGAGAGTCGGGAGCCAGCTTTATGACCACCTTTTCCGTTCCCTTTACCACATATTCATACGGTGCATAACCGATGAACGACACCACCAGCGTGGAGCCTTGAGGAACACTTAGCGTAAAGTTACCGTCCAGGTCGGTCACCGTACCCACTGTGGAATTACCTTTCAAAGTAACGTTCGCTCCCGGAACAGTTTCTCCCAGATCGTCGAACACCTGTCCGGTCACCTTGATTTCCTGGTTCACGGCTTGCGGCCGGGGCTCGGAAGCCTTTCTGGCCACTGTTATCTGACGGTCGTTGATTTTAAAGTCCAGACCGGTGGCAGAAGAGAGTTCTTTCAATATCTCTTCCGTTTTCTTTCCACTGATGTTCATGGAAATCTTCTTCTCCAGTTCGGACTTCACATCCTTGGAATACAGAAAGACAAAGTTGCTGTTCTGTTCGATGAAACCGAACACTTCTTTCACTGTCCGAGCAGCAGTCGCCCGCTGTTCGTTCTCTGTGCCGCGATTATCTGCGGCATAAAGGGGAGAACAATAGCCCTCCGCTACTAAAAAAACACTAACTAATAGATAAATAGATATAAAACATCTCTTTATCCGACCATAAGTTGTCTTCTTTTTCATACTTTCGTATTGATTTTGATTACTAAAAATAACTTTGATTAAAATCACTTTCGGCCGGCTGGTATTGGGAGTACTGTCCGGCCGCTTTTGTACCCAAAAAACGGTTCTACTTTCTTTTTTTATTCATTCCAAACAATTCAATTAATAAGGTTAACACTACATTTTCATTTATTCTACATAAACAGCATTCTTTCGGGCAGACGGCTCCATAGGCAATGTCTGTCTGATTGCCTCCAGCACTTCGTCCAGTTCTTCATTCAGAAACAGTTTTCCATAAAAAGGCTTGTCGGCCACCGCAGACGTGCAGCAGACAGACTGCCCGTAATACTCCGTCAGATATCGGACTACTTCTTTCAGCGGCTTTCCGTCCAGCATCCACACCCCGTCTATCCAATGGATATAATCCCGCGCATTCACAGTTTCTATCTTCGAGATGCCCAACTCGTCCAGTTCCACACGTTCGTCAGGTTTCATCCTTATATGTCTTTCCTGACGGTCTTTTACATCCACCGCCCCATCTACCAGCACCACATCAGCCCAAGCACCGCCCTTGGGCGCAGAGATATTGAAAGATGTCCCCAACACCTCGACCTCGAACGCAGAAGTATTCACTACAAAAGGCCTTGCCTCATCACGCGCCACCTTCAGATAAACTTCGCCTTCTACGAATATCTCACGCTTCCCTTCTCCGAATGTGCGAGGATAAATCACCTTACTGCCGGAATTCACCCAAATCTTGCTGTTGTCGGCAAGCACAATCATAGAGCGACGTCCTTTCGGCACAATCATCTGGTTGTAGGCATCTTTAGCATCTCCGTCACTTGCGGTTCCTTCCGAAGCGACTGCTTCCTCCAGCTTGGAAGCGTTGACATTCACTTGCCCGGTCGGGGTGTAGGCCACTTGGGCATTGTTCACAATCTCTATCTTCTTTTTATCAGAGACGACCAATGTCACCTCTTTCACCTCCTCTTTGTCTGCATTGGCCAGCATGAACTGTTCCATCCTGGTCTTTTGGTCTTCCACCCTGTCTGCCCGGTCGAGAAAACGGACAAAACCGAACAGCAATGCCACAGATGCAGCCGCCAGACCGCAAATCAGCATCAGAGCCGACTTCTTTTTGGCAGAAGCCGTTGCCTTCGCCTCTTCTTCCGCCTTTATTTTCCGAAGGGTCTTCTCCCAGATTTCTCCGGAATCCGTCTGGGGAGGATCGCATTGGTTCCACAAGAAACTCAATTTCTGCAATTCCTCGTCCGCTTGGGAAAGATTCTCGCTGGAAAAGACGGATTGCCCCTCCAAGAGGGAGGCCCACAATTCGTATTTGTCTCTTTTTTCTTTTCTGTTATCTTCCATATCTTATAAGATGACGCAATTCATTTCAAAATCTCCTATATGAAAAGCGTTTTTTTTGAAATTATTTTTCCATGGCCTCGGATATTCTTTCCAAAGCACTGGCAATGTGCATATTAATTGTTTTGACAGATATTCCCAAAAGCCCGGCAATATCTTTATAAAGCAGTTTTTCTATCTTGGCCAGCACGAAGACCTGCCGGCATCTTGGAGGAAGGGTATGGATGGCATGGTTTATACGGCTCATTTCTTCTTGACTGATGAGCCGTTCGTCGGGGGTCTGCAAGTCTGCAGGAATGGCATTTTCGCCCATTTCCTCCCATGTGACGGAGGAGACGGCATGGTTTTTCTTGCGCAGATAAGATACAGCCTGGTTATGGGTAATAGTCAACAACCAGGCTTTTACGTGCTCTATTTCTCTTATCTTATTCCTGTTCTGCCAGACTGTAACAAAAACATCACTCACTATCTCTTCGGCTTCTTCTTTGGAACGAACGATATATTGTGCATAATAAAGCAAATCACTGGTATATAATTCGACAAAGCCTTTGAAAGCATATTCATCCATATCAGTCATTTTATTCCAAAGAAGCATATATCGTTTTATGGTAAATTATCGTTGCTATACAGATTTTTAGGCAAAAATAGAGAAATATATTATTATAAAGAAACTTATCATAGAAAAAACGCTTCCGGTCCCGCGGCTCCCTGCGCGCTTCTGCCCACAAGTCCTGCTCTAAAAAAGGATTCACGAAAACCGATTAAATGATATTAAGAGCCTGTTTAAATTTTCCTCAATAATAATCTTATAGCGGCTAATTTGACC
>ERZ778510.2193-NODE-2193-length-10818-cov-2.966088_pt1 | contig 10818 bp, 8 predicted proteins | sample MGYA00510348_ERZ778510 | MGnify/ENA primary metagenome ERZ778510 (study PRJEB29527, sample SAMN07138969) | mouse gut metagenome | material: feces | host: mouse | place: China:Nanjing | collected 2016-01-25 ... | reverse complement strand
TGTATATATAGCTGCCTTTGGGGCGTTTACGGACGTGTCTTACCAGACAAAGCAGGAAGTGAAAAATGTGCTGGGACATCTGGCATATGTTCTGGAGGGCGCCAAGCGGCTGTTTAATCTGAAATCTTACCGTGTAAAAATACACATTGGAGAAGAATTGATTGAAGATGATTTTATTTTTGGAATGGTGACGAACTCCCAGTCCGTAGGGGGATTTAAGAATATTACCGGAAAAAATGTCCTGTTAGATGATGGTGTATTTGAGGTCACTCTGATACGCAGGCCGAAGAATGCACTGGAAATTCAGGAAATTCTCGGAGCTATCCTGCGCCAGGAGATGGATAACAAGCTGATTTATGCCAGAAAGGCAAGGCAGGTGTACTTTGAATCAGAAGAGGAGATTCCCTGGACGCTGGACGGGGAATTTGGAGGTATCCACCGAACAGTGGAGGTGAAGAACTATATGCAGGCGGTTGCTATTATGGCGAACCGCGAAATGCAGGAGGAAATAACAGAGGAATAGGGACGGCTATTCCTCTGTTATTTTTTGATGATTATGATTAACGGGCAGCCTGGCACTGAGAACAAAATCCCCGGCATGAAAGACGCCCTGGTTTTGCAGGGAAAATTATACAGAATCACGAAGCTGTTCGAAGGGCAGGGAAGAAAGAGTAGTGAAAAGCTGGCATTTTGACCAAGAAAATGCAATAGAATTTTGCCGGAACTAATAAATTCGATAGAAAATCCAAGAAATTTGTATGTTTTTATAGCGGGACAGCTGTTATAATGTGCTTAAGCGGAAGAGGGCAAATGTCTTTTTTCGCAGGAAACTGTATGGGCAGGTGCCCATAGAAAATAATTAAACAGGAGGATACTAAAAAATGAAAAAGAAAGTAATCAGCGCATTGCTGGCAACTGCTATGGTAGCAGCTATGGTAGCAGGATGCGGCAGCGACGACAAGACAGCAGCTACTCCGGCAGCAACTGAAGGCGGAGAAACAGAAGCAGCAAACGACGAAACAGAGGCACCGGCTGGAACAGAGGCACCGGCTGGAACAGAGGCACAGGATGTAACAGAGGCTCTTGATAATGCAGGTGTTGATTTATCAACAGCAGACGTAGCAGTGTTCTACTATACATACAGTGATGCTTACATCTCATCTGTACGTACAGCACTGGACAGCAAGCTTGATGAGCTTGGCGTTAAGTACACAGACTATGACTCAAACAACACACAGGCTACACAGAACGAGCAGATCCAGACAGCTATCGCTTCCGGTGCAAACGTACTGGTAGTTAATGTTGTAACATCCGGTACTGTTGATGTTTCTTCTCAGATCGTTCAGATGGCAAAAGACGCTGATATCCCGGTTATCTTCTTCAACCGTGCAGTTGAGGATGCAGACAACGAAGGAACTGTTCTTGGAAGCTATGACAAATGTGCATTCGTAGGAACAGACGCTCCGGAAGCTGGCCATATGCAGGGTAAGATGATCGGTGAGTACCTTGTAGAGAACTTTGACGCTATCGACCTGAACGGCGACGGAAAGATTTCTTACGCTATGTTCATGGGCGAGCAGGGTAACGTAGAGGCAATCGCTCGTACACAGTACGGTGTTGAGGATGCGAACGCAGTCCTGACAGAAGCAGGTAAGCCGGAACTTGAGTACTTTGACGCAAACAACGCAGACAAATTCCAGGTTGACCCGAACGGTGCATGGAGCACACAGGCAGCTCAGGAGTACATGACCACAAACCTTTCCCAGTTCAACGAGGAAAGCGGAAACATGATCGAGCTTGTTATCTGTAACAACGACGGTATGGCTGAGGGCGCTATCGCAGCTCTTGCTGTAAAAGGTTACAATACAGGCGAAGAGGGAGCAAAAGTTATTCCGGTATTCGGTGTAGATGCTACAGATTCTGCAAAAGCTCTGATTGCTGACGGCAAGATGACAGGTACTATCATGCAGGATGCTCAGGGTATGGCTGACTGTATCTCTGACCTGGTTGCAAACGCAGGTTCAGGACAGGATGTTGTAGCGAACGTTGATACAGAGAGATTCGTAATCGCTGAAAACGTAGCAAACAAGATTTATGTTCCTTACGGAATTTACACTGGCGCTGCTGAGTAATAGCCCGGTTAAAGTAAAAGGTGCGTTTTATGCATCTGTGTAATATCATGAACATGATGTAAGACAGACAAGAAGGCGGCCGTCCACAGGTTGGCGGCCGTCTCCTTGAGTATAAAAAGACAGGAGGTCAGGATATGGGGCATGATGTTTTGCTGGAGATGAAAAATATCTGCAAGGAATTCCCGGGCGTAAAAGCGCTGGACAATGTTTCCTTGACCGTAAGGCGGGGGACGGTTCATGCACTGATGGGTGAGAATGGCGCGGGGAAGTCCACATTGATGAAGTGCCTGTTTGGGATGTATGCAAAGAACAGTGGATCAATTTATCTGGAAGGGAAAGAGATTAATTTCAAAAGCTCGAAAGAAGCATTAGACAATGGTGTTGCAATGGTTCACCAGGAGCTGAACCAGGCACTGAAGCGTAATGTAATGGATAATATCTGGCTGGGGCGTTATCCCAAGATTGGCGGTGTCATGGTAAATGAGAAAAAGATTTACAATGACACAAAAGCGTTGTTTGAGGAGCTGGAGGTCGAGGTTGATCCGAGAAGGATTATGAGTACAATGCCGGTATCCCAACGTCAGATGGTAGAGATTGCGAAAGCAGTTTCATTTAATTCGAAAGTAATCGTGTTTGATGAGCCGACTTCTTCACTTACAGAAGAAGAGGTAGAGCACTTATTTAAAATTATAAATATGCTGAGAGACCGCGGCGTGGGTATTATTTATATTTCCCATAAGATGGCGGAGATTCTCAGGATTTCAGATGATATCACAGTTATGCGCGACGGTACATGGGTAGCTACCAGGCCGGCGAGCGAGATGACGATGGATGAAATCATCCGTCTGATGGTAGGACGAGAGCTGACAAGCCAGTTCCCGCCAAAGACGAACAAACCGGGTGAGGTTTCACTGGAAGTTGACAACCTTACCGCACAATATTCACTGCTGAAAGACGTTTCCTTTAAGGTACGCAAGGGTGAAATCGTAGGACTGGCAGGACTGGACGGCAGCGGCCGTACGGAGACGCTGGAAAATATTTTCGGTGTTGCCACAAGGAAGTCCGGTACAATTAAGCTGAACGGCAAAGAATGTTTCAACCGGAATTCCCGGGAGTCCATTAAAAACGGATTTGCGCTTCTGACAGAGGAAAGGCGTGCGACAGGTATTTTTGGGATTTTGAATATCCGTGAAAATACGGTTATTTCCAGCCTGAAGAAGCATAAGAAAAAGGGCATTTATCTGAGTGAGAAGTCTATGAGGGTAGATACGCAGTGGTCAATTGATGCCATGCGTACAAAGACCCCGACACAGGAGACGAAGATTCGCTCCCTGTCAGGAGGTAACCAGCAGAAGGTTATCTTGGGAAGATGGCTTCTTACAGAGCCGGAAGTTCTGCTGTTGGATGAGCCGACGCGAGGTATTGACGTTGGTGCAAAGTATGAAATTTACCAGTTGATTCTGGATCTTGCAAATAAGGGAAAAGTTGTTATGGTAGTTTCCTCTGAAATGCCAGAGCTTCTTGGAATCTGTGACAGAATCCTTGTTATGTCGGGCGGACGCCTGGCAGGCGAAGTAGATGCCCAGAATACGACACAGGAAGAAATCATGACCCTTGCAGCAAAATATGTATAAGGAGGCTGAGATTAGTGAAAGCGATTACAAATATGAAAGAAAGCTATGCCAATTTTCAGGCAATGGACAGCAAGGATAAGAATAATTTTATTAAAGAGACCTTGCTGAATAACCTGCTGTACATTTTGATTCTTATTGCTATTATTTTTACAGCGATTAAGAATCCGAAATTCATGTCAGTTTCTGCAGTTGCAACTATCGTTACCCTTTCGGCAGCAAGTATCCCGATTGCACTCGGTATCGCCGGATGTATTGTATTGACGGGTACAGACCTTTCTGCAGGGCGTGTTGTAGGTTTGACAGCATGTATTACGGCTGCTCTGCTGCAGGCTTCCGATTATCCGAATAAGATGTTCCCGGATATCCCGGCTCTGCCGATTCCGGTAGTAATCCTGATCGTTATGGCAGTGGGAGCGATTATTGGACTTGTGAATGGATTCTTCGTTGCAAAGTATAACCTGCATCCATTCATCGTAACGCTGGCTACTCAGCTGATTACATACGGTATCCTGCTTGTATTCCTTATGACAAATGGAAATAACGGACAGCCTCTGTCCGGTCTGGATAAAGGTTTTGTAGGCTTCGTAACAGGAAGCAAGATTAGCTTATTTGGCGTTGCGATTCCGAACTATGTATGGTATGCTATAATTTATGTTATTGTGATGTGGTTTATCTGGAATAAGACTACATTCGGTAAAAATATGTTTGCCGTAGGTTCCAACCCGGAAGCTGCAAATGTATCCGGTGTAAGCGTATTCAAGACAACTATCATGGTACATACTCTGGCAGGCGCTATGTATGGTATTACAGGTTTCATCGATTCTGCACGTAACAGCTCCAATACCGCAGGCACCGGTTTGAATGCGGAGTGTGATGCAATTGCGGCCTGCGTTATCGGTGGCGTATCTTTCGTAGGTGGTACTGGTAAAATCAGTGGTATCGTGTTGGGTGTATTCATCCTTCGTATTATCTTCGTTGCCCTGACTTACCTGTCTGTAGACCAGAACCTGCAGTACATCTTCAAGGGTGGAATCATCCTGGTAGCATGTGCAATCGATATGAGAAAATATCTGGTACGTAAATAAGGAGTAGAAAATGAGCGAAAAAGTGAGAAATAGGGGCAGGATGGCAATCTATTCTATGGCGGGGTTTTACTTGCTGTATATGGCCTATAAATTGAGTTCCGGTTTACCGGACAGCAGCGGAAATACCAAAATCCTGATGATTGTGTTTATGGTATTCTTTGCTCTGGTGGGAGGCGGAATGCTGATTGGCGGGATTATAGGAGGATATAAGCTTTCAATGCCTCAGAAAGCGGATTCGTCTCAGGAAATGCTCGAACCCTCGGAAGAAAATGAGGAAGAAGAATAGCCATAAAGGCGGTTTCTTCTTAGACATATGTAAAAACGGAGGAGCTGCCGATTGGCGGCTCTTCTTTTCTGCATAATAAAGCAAAGTGGATTATGCAACAGGGCCAGGTTGCCTTCGGGCGGGCGATATAGTGAGAAAGCAGAATGGAGGCGGGGATAGATGGCACTTTATGGGGTAATGCTGGTAGATGACGAAGAAGCGGTGCGCCAGGCAATCGCCAGCAAGTTAGAATGGGAAAAGATAGGATTTGAAGTGATTGCTACAGCCGAAAATGGAGAAGAAGCTTTGGAACTGGCAGAGAAATTGCGGCCGGACGTGGTAATGACGGATATTAAGATGCCCTTTATGGACGGGCTGACTCTGTGCCACAAATTGAAGGAGAGACAGCGGGACACCAGGATTGTGATTTTTTCAGGATTTGATGAGTTTGAATATGCCCGTGAAGCAATTAAACTGGAGGTAGAAGAGTATATTTTAAAGCCGATTGATTCGGAAGAACTGGAAAATGTATTTCTTCGGATAAAGAAGAATCTGGACGCGGAGATTGATGAAAAACGGAACCATGAAAAGCTTTATGAGTATTATCAGAAAAGCCTTCCGGTCATGAAAGAGCAGTTTATGGCCGGGTTGATGGAGGGGAAGCTGTCGGGCGAATTGATTGAGGAGATGAATAGTTCTTATGAAGTGAACTTGAACGCGCCTTATTATGCGGTGACAGTATTTTGTGCAGATATGGGAACATTGGATACGGAGAACCGCAGCCTTCTAAAGCTGTCCCTAAAGCAGATTGTAGATGAAAATATGAAGAAATCGGCAGATGTGCGCAGTTTTCTTTATTTTGATATGGTAGCGGCCATCCTGCTTTTAAATGGAATGGCAGAATTAAACAAACAGGTACAGGAAATAGATCAGGTCTGTAAAGCGGCAAAACGTCTGCTGGGAATCAATGTGACAGCCGGAGTCGGACAGGCAGTGGCACATTTGGGGAATCTGGCTGCATCCTATCAAAATGCAGTAGATGCAGCGGACTACCGAGTGCTGCTTGAGCCGAACCAGGCAATTTATATCCGGGATATCCAGCCGGCGGTCAACAGAGATTTTGTGCTTGAAGACCAGGATATCCAGAAAGTCATGCGGGCGGTGAAGCTGGGAACAAGGGAAGAAGTCAAAGCGTCAGTGGATGAAATGATGAGCCGATTTAAGACTTCCAACATATCCCTCCACCGCTATCAGGTAGCCTTGATGGAGCTTCTGACGGAGTTTCTGAAACTGGGACGCTCTTATCATTTGGATTTGGAAGAAATATTTGGGGGAAATATGGATTTCTACCGCCAGATTGCCAAGTTTGACTCCCTGGATTCTCTGGGGGAATGGCTGTATCATGTATGTATGAAGTTCCGCTCGCTTATCCGCCAGGAACAGACGGATTCTGCGAAGCTGCTGGCAGGCAAAGCGGAACAGTTTATCAAAGAAAATTATGCGGAAAGCAGCCTGTCGGTGGAAATGCTTTGTGGGCACCTGAATGTGAGCGCAGCATATTTTTCAACCATTTTCAAAAGGGAGACAGGACAGAGTTTTGTAATGTATCTCACCCATGTCCGAATGGAAGCAGCTTTAGAGCTGCTGAATAATACACAGGATAAGACCTATGTGATAGCGGGGAAGGTGGGGTATACCGAGCCGAATTATTTCAGTTATGTATTTCGGAAGCAATATGGTATGTCTCCCACCAAATATAGAATGAGTAAGATGGAGAATCATGAGACAGAAGGTTAGGAATATTTGGGAATATATAAAGGAGCGTTACCAGACGGCGAGCATCAGTTCCATTACGGCTGTATCCTTCACAATCGTTTCCGTGATATCCCTGGGCTTTGCAGGGGTCCTGCTTTATGGCAGGTTTAGCTCCAGTACAGAGGATTTGATTGCCAGAAATAATATCCAGTTGATGAATCAGGTTAGTCTGAACCTGGAAACCAGTGTGCGCAATATGATGAGGCTTTCCAATTCCATGTATTACTGCGTCATCAAAAATGTAGATTTAGGGGTGGAGAAGCTTGACGGGGAAATGAATCTGATGTATGAGTCGAACCGGGATGATTTGGTGAGTCTGGCGTGCTTTGACGAGGAGGGAAACCTGGTAGCGGCTACGCCGATTGCCAGTTTAAAGCCTTCCGTAGAAATAACGGCGCAGAGCTGGTTTCAGAAAGCAAATGAAAAGATGGAAAACCTGCATTTTTCCACGCCTCATGTGCAGAGTATTTTTGCGGACAGTACCTCACGGTATTCCTGGGTGATTTCTCTGAGCCGTACCGTGGAGTTGACCAGGGGCGGGGAAATCAGCAGAGGAGTGCTCCTGGTAGACATGGCATACAGCGGGATTGAGCAGTTGTTTGATAAAGTAAATACAGGCGGCGCGGGTTATACGTACCTGATAGACGGAGCCGGGGAGATTATTTATCATCCCAGACAGAGAGCTATTTATTCGAACCTGAATAAAGAGAATAATCTGGAGGCTGCGAAGTATGAGGATGGAAGCCATAGGGAAAATTTTGAAGGAAACGAACGTTCCGTTACAGTGAAAACAGTGGGGTATACCGGATGGAAAATTATCAATGTGGTTCCGACAGATGAATTTTATCTGGATTTGACGCAGATGCGGCTGTTTGTTTTCTTAATTGTGGTTTTTGCAATTTTGTGTATAGCGATGCTGAATATTTTTATTTCCGGACGGATAGCGACGCCGATCCGCCGTCTGGAAGCGTCGGTCAGGGAGCTTGAGAAAGGGAATCTGAATCTCGAAATCTATGAGGATGGTTCCCAGGAAATACGGCATTTAGGGAGGACGCTCCGCTCTATGGTAGAACAAATGCAATGCTTGATGGAAGATATTGTGGTGGAACAGGAAGCAAAACGTAAAAGCGAGCTGGATGCCCTGCAGTCACAGATTAATCCGCATTTTCTTTATAATACGCTGGATTCCATTGTGTGGATGGTGGAGAGCGGACAGTATAAAGAGGCTATTTCCATGGTAACGGCGCTTTCACGGCTTTTCCGTATCAGTCTCAGTAAAGGTAAGACAATTATTACGCTGGCAGAAGAAGCAGAGCATGCAAGGAACTACATGAATATTCAGAAAGTGCGCTATAAAAACCGGTTTGAGTTTACGATGGAGATAGAGCCGGGAATCCAGCAGTACAGCACGATTAAACTTGTTATCCAGCCGATTTTGGAGAATTCTATATATTATGGCATGGAGTATATGGATGGAGATGGGATTATAAAGGTGCGGGGGTATGAGAAAGACGGCGATATCCTGGTAGATGTGCTGGACAATGGACCGGGGATGCCCCGGGAAGTGGTGGACTATCTTCTCACGGACGGAAAGCGTGTCCGTAAGAAAGGCTCCGGTGTGGGGCTTATGAATGTACACCAGAGAATCCGCCTTTATTTTGGGGAACCTTATGGTCTGGAGATTATTAGCGAGCCGGATGAAGGGACGCTGGTAAGAATCCATCTCCCCAAAACATTTGAAAGAGAGGGGAGAGAGCAGTGACAAAGAAAAACTGGCTGGCAGTGGGGATTATCGGCGGGATACTGCTTCTTCTCGCTGTTATATCTTATTTCTATATGACACAGAGAAAGATTGTACAGAAACGGGTAAATATTTCAGTGGTAGTTTATGGGAGTACTGCGGAAAGATGGGTAGCATTTAAACAGGGAGTAGACCAGGCGGCTTCTGATTTCGGAGGCATTGTGAATTTTGTGGTTCTAACAGAATCGGGCAGCAGCCGTGAGCAGATGGAACAGATTGACCGCGAGCTGGAGAACGGCGCTCAGGGAATAGCAGCGGCAGTCACGGACAGCTCCGGGATGGCAGAATATATTGGCAGTATTTCGAACAGGGTTCCGGTGGTGCTGGCAGAAAATAAGGTGGAGGGGAGCCAGGCTGTTACCTGCGTGGAAGCAAATGCCTACGAGATGGGGCAGGCATTGGCGCACCAGGCAGCGGAGGGCACGGCGAAGGAAGTGCCTGTCAGCATTGTCCTTATGGGAGAAAATAAAAGCAGTCTAAAAGAGCGTTTGGATGGTTTCCGTGCAGGATGTGCGGATGAGGGGCGGAAGATAGAGCAGAACTTTTATCCAAGCAGGGATTCCATGAGCCGTATATTGGAGAGTGGAAAGGAGAATATTTTGGTGGCTCTGGATGATTTGAGCCTGGAAATGACAGAAAAGGTTATCCGTGATTCAGAGGCGGATATCAGGCTGTACGGAATTGGCAGCAGCGAACAGATTGTATTTGCGCTGGATCAGGGATATATCGAAGGGATTGTATTTCAAAATGAGTATAATATGGGATATGAAGTGACAGACACCCTGATACAGAAAATAAGGAAAGGCGTGGCAGATGAGGCTATGGAGATAGATTTTCATCAGGCTACAGGCGCCACTCTGCACAATCCGGAAAATGAGAGGCTTTTGTACCCGATTATCCAGTGACAGGTAAGCAAAACAGGAGGGAGAAGAGGAGAATGGGAAGGAGAAAATTGTGTGGAATCGCGGCGGCAGGGGGAATGTTTTTGCTTACGGGATGTTCAGGGATTTTTGGGGATGGGACAGCGGAACCTATCCAGAGCATGAAAATAGGTATCTGTACGTATGACCAGTTTGATACGTTTATCGGGACGCTGGTGGAAGAGTTTAAAGAAGAGGCGAGGCAGAAAGAGCAGGAAACGGGAGTTACCATTACGGTAGAGGTAGTGGGAGCGGGAGGAAAACAGAATATCCAGAATGACCAGGTGGAAAGCCTTATCAATAATGGATGCGACATCCTTCTGGTAAACCAGGTGGACCGCACCGATACGACGATGGTGATTGATAAGGCAAAAAATGCCGATATTCCTGTTATTTTTTTTAACCGGGAACTGGTGCGGGAAGACTTGGAACGCTGGGAAAAACTTTACTACGTAGGAGTAAAAACCCTCGAATCAGGAGTTATGCAGGGAGAAATTGTTGTGGATTTGTGCTCAGGAGAGCAGGGCATTGCTCCCTATGACAAAAACGGCGACGGAAGGCTGCAGTATGTCATGCTGGAAGGAGAGGCAGGCCACCAGGATGCATTGATACGGACAGAGTATGCGGTTAATACGATTACGAATGCGGGCATCCGCCTGACAAAATTGGATAATGAGATAGCAAATTGGAGCCGCGCGCAGGCACAGACAAAGATGAACCAGTGGCTGGAAGAATTCGGGGACAGGATTGAGCTGGTGCTTGCGAACAATGATGATATGGCGCTGGGGGCTATTGATGCGTGGAAGGAATCAGGGAAGCCTTATATGCCTGTCGTAGTGGGGGTAGACGGCACCGAAGCGGCGCTGGACGCCATGCGGGAAGGCACCCTGGCAGGGACGGTCGTAAATGATACGGAAGGGCAGGCAAGAGGGATGATGGAGCTGGCGTATTCTCTGTATTTCCAGACGCCCCTGCCGGATGATATTGAGCTGGAAGAGGACACTTATATCCGCCTGCCCCATACGGTTGTGACGGCTGAAATGCTGCAGGATTTGGAATAAATATCTATTTAGCTATTTCATTTTGCGGCAAGTTGGGTTATAATACAGAAGAACGTAGTGCGTACAAGGCACATATGTATTTCATATGTATTTATCTCTCTCGTT
>ERZ778510.2191-NODE-2191-length-10826-cov-8.287531_pt1 | contig 10826 bp, 6 predicted proteins | sample MGYA00510348_ERZ778510 | MGnify/ENA primary metagenome ERZ778510 (study PRJEB29527, sample SAMN07138969) | mouse gut metagenome | material: feces | host: mouse | place: China:Nanjing | collected 2016-01-25 ... | reverse complement strand
GACTCCGACAAGACTCTCAAAAGCAAAGTGATATGAATTTTAAACAGTTTCTAAAAAGCATCCGGCACGAACATCGCCGGCTGCTTCTATTATATTCTACTCAGAACGAGAACTGAAACAGGAAGTCTACACGGTTGGCGTGATTGTGCTCGCCGTTGAAGTTGTGGCGCGAGCCGATCAGATATTCCGCTCCGACCTGCAGACGCGGCGACATATCCCAGAATACATTGAAGGCTCCATACATTCCGTAACGGTAGTCTGTGCCCTCGACCTTGTAGTCGGGATAATAACCGACACGCCCTAAGGCGGCACATGCATACACACTCTGTGTTATATTGTATTTAAGGCCGAAATTAAGACCGAGTGTCAGAGGAGCGTACAGACGGCCGGGAGTACTGCCGTCAGCGACAAGGTCGTATGCGCCAATCGACATGTCGGCAAGATAGCTTTCGTAGCCTTTTCCGGTGTTCACTATTCCGAACACTCCAAGCCTGTTGACAGGATAGAACACCGTAGATGCCTGCACACCCCAACCCATCACTGTCTTCCGATTTCCGGTCACCAGATTTCTATACGGAATAGAGCGCAGGATACCTGACAGACGCACATGTCCGTTGTGCGGCAGATTATACTGGCCGAACGCCGCAAGATCGGGAAGATAGTCGTCAAGTTTTTTGGCAAGCACACCGTCGGCATCGACCTGCGACTTCGGCATTTCCAACGACACTGCAGCCACCCAGTGAGATGCGAACTCATGCTGCCATCTCAGCAGCAGGTCGGTATGCGCGGTCTTGCCGTTCTGTCCGCCGCCGTCGATTGTAGGCGCCTCGGCCGCCGGATCACTGAATGTTGTGGCTGCATAGCCGACAGTCCAGTCGGAAATCGTGACGTAGGCTTTTTTCAGTTTGAAACCGACATTATCAGGGCCGGAAAAATCACACTGTATATATCCGATTATGTCGCCGAACATATCGCTTCGTCCGATGATTTTGAAAAACAGAGCAGAGCCGGCCGGCGTCCCGCCGATACGTTTCATCTGATCGGGATCGCGCGGCACGGGTATCATATACGGGATAAAACCGTTGACAGGCACAGAGCCGTCAAAATCGCCCCATGCTCTCATACGGATACAGCCGCCGATGCCCATAGCCAGTCTGGCATCCTTGCTCATAAACAGGAAATATGGTGCGAGAGGATCCTGGAAATGACGGTATTGGTCGACATAAAACAACGCCACCGTACGCGCTATCGAATCGTCAGACGCTTTTTCGCCATCCCCGACATAGATTATCTTATGGCTTTGTTTTAGCTTCTCCGTACGGATTTCGTCGGCGGTCAGCGAGTCAAGACCGGCAACAACATCTCTCGTCATTATGCCGTCAGTGTCAGCCGCGGCAACGTTGGCAGTCGCCAGAAGAGCTACCAGCAGGTTGGTCAGTTTTTTCATAATGCAACAAATTATTTATCTCTCCACATAATAAACAGTCTGCAATATTAACAATCGTTACCATACTATTGTTGTCTATAACATATAAATCATGCACTCAACCTGCCCGTAAAACATATTTTTACAACATTTTTTTGTAAATTTGCGACAAATCAACAGAATTCTATAATGACAGAATTTCCTATACGTTCACAACAGCTTGTCGCGATGGCCGACAAGCGTGTCATAATACTTGACGGTGCGTTCGGCACCATGTTGCAGAGTCTTAATCTTTCGGAAACAGATTTCCGCGGCACACGCTTTGCCTCACACAATACAAATCTGCGCGGCTGCAATGACATATTGTGTCTGACACAACCGGAGGCCGTCGCCGACATTCACCGCCGGTATCTTGAGGCGGGAGCCGACATCATAGAAACAAACTCATTCAACGCCAACGCCATATCACTGGCCGACTATGCGCTGTCAGACCTCGCGGCAGAAATCAACCTTGCCGCGGCACGCATCGCACGCGGGCAGGCCGACGAATATCTCAACGCCACAGGCCGACAAGCATACGTAGCAGGAAGCGTGGGTCCCACCAACAAATCGCTTACAATGGCAGTCGCGCTCAACGACCCCATCGACTGGGACACCATGACAGAAGCCTACACATCACAGATATCCGCGCTCATAGAAGGTGGCGTCGACCTCCTCATTATCGAGACCATATTCGACACGCTCAATGCGAAAGCTGCGATATATGCCGCCGAAAATGCTTTTGCAGCCACCGGCACTACCCTGCCGGTCATCCTTTCGGTGACTCTCACCGAAAGCGGCCGCACACTCTCCGGGCAGTCTCTTGAAGCATTCACTGCCACCATAGCCCATGCCAATCCGTTTGCCGTAGGACTCAACTGCGGTTTCGGCATCGAAGGCATGGTGCCGCACATCGCAACCCTGCAGACACTCGTGCCGCGCGTATCGGTTTATGCCAACGCCGGACTGCCCGACAAGCTCGGAAAATACAACGAGACCCCGCAGATGATGGCCGACGCGCTCAGACCGCTGCTTGAGTCGCATCAGCTCAATATAGTGGGCGGATGCTGCGGCACGACACCCGAACACATAGCGGCGATAGCGCATGAAGCCGCTCGGCACTCGCCACGCCCCTACCGCGCGCCCGGCAATGTGCTGACACTCGCCGGACTCGATACTCTGACAATTTCTACGGAAACAAATTTCGTCAATGTCGGCGAGCGCTGCAATGTAGCCGGAAGCCGAAAATTCCTGCGGCTGATAAAAGAGGACAATTACGACGAAGCACTTGAAATAGCCCGTTCGCAGGTAGAAAAAGGCGCACAGATAGTAGATGTCAACATGGATGACGCACTGCTTGACGCCTCACAATGCATGAGCCGTTTCATACGCATGACACAGATTGACCCTGACATCGCCAAGGCACCCGTAATGGTCGACTCGTCGGAGTGGGATGTCATTCTCGCCGGATTAAAGACCATTCAGGGCAAACCTGTAGTCAACTCTATATCGCTTAAAAATGGAGAAGAGGCATTCATCAGGCACGCAAAGACCATACGGCAGTTTGGTGCGGCAATGGTGGTGATGGCATTCGACGAGCAAGGTCAGGCAACTTCGTTTGAAAGGAAAATAGAGATCTGCGCACGCAGCTACGACCTGCTCACACGCAAGGCAGGCATACCGCCCCAGGATATAATCTTTGACCCGAACATACTTTCTATAGCGACCGGCATGCCCGAACACAATCATTATGCCGTCGACTTCATAGAGGCGACACGATGGATCAAAGCCAATCTGCCGGGAGCCAAAGTAAGCGGAGGCCTGTCAAACCTGTCATTCTCCTTCCGCGGCAACAACACCGTGCGCGAGGCAATGCACGCCATATTTCTCTCGCATGCCATTCCCGCAGGCATGGACATGGCTATCATCAATGCGGCGTCACTGCCCTCTCCTGACGACATCTCCCCCCGGCTGACCCGTCTGGTCGAGGATGTGATACTTGACACTGACCCCGATGCCGCCGATCGTCTTGTTGAAGAGGCCCAGCATCTGCTGCAACAGAAAAGCGAGGGAATTACCACAGCTCCGGCAATTGATATATCAACGATGTCACCGTCAGAGGCACTGACCTCTGCAGTGGCCCGCGGCTCGGCAAACGGTCTTGAGGCACTGGTCAACGCTGCACTGCAGCAGACAGGCTCGGCCGTAGGTGTTATCAATGGACCGCTGATGGACGCCATGAACCTCGTGGGACAGCGCTTCGGCGAAGGCAAGATTTTTTTGCCACAGGTGGTAAAGAGCGCTTCGGCCATGAAAGCGGCCGTAGATATCCTGACACCTGTAATCGAAGCTGAAAAAGCCTCAGGCGCGTCACAGACCGGTGCGACACGCCCGAAAATGGTAATCGCCACAGTCAAGGGCGACGTGCACGATATAGGCAAAAATATCGTTTCAGTGATAATGCGTTGCAACGGATTTGAGGTAATCGACCTCGGCGTCATGGTGCCGGCTGAAACCATTGTGGAACGTGCGCGTCAGGAGAATGCCGACCTTGTGGGACTATCAGGGCTTATCACGCCGTCACTCGAAGAGATGTGCAACGTGGCCCGCCTGATGGCACTGACAGGCCTCACAATGCCGTTGTTTATCGGAGGGGCCACCACATCTGACCTTCACACTGCGTTGAAGATAGCACCGCTGTATTCATCGCCCGTGGTCCATACCCGCGACGCCGCACAGATGCCCGGACGCGTAAAGGAATTTATCGACCCTGCCACCGGCGCCGAAGCAGGCAGCAGACTAATCACCGAGCAACAGCATCTTCGTGACACGGCTGGCTCGCCGGTACGGCTGCTGTCACTTGCCGAAGCCCGTGCCCTGCGCCCTCAATGCACTCCTGACAATGATATAAAGGAGAGACTTACTCCCCGGCCACTCGCCTACGAGTGGGATATCGACACATTGCGCCCGCTCATCAACTGGCGCGCGTTTCTTGCGGCATGGAAACTCGATGCATCGTTTGCTTCACTTGCTCCCGACAGCCGGCGCTCATGCAGTTGCCATGCACATACACACCTGCCATCGTCGCAAAAACAAGCCAAAGCGATGGAAGCGCAGCGACTGTTGCTGGATGCTGACGAAGCTCTGAGGCACATTGCATCGGAAACAGGAAAAATCAAAGCCACTGTCGACTGCCATCCGGCTCTGTCAACGACTGACGACGAAATCGTAATCGCAACCGACAAGGGAAGGTTCATCATACCGACATTGCGACAACAACAGGACGACAACGGCCGGGAGCGGCTCGCACTTTCAGATTTTGTCAAATCCTCGCCCGACGGCTCTACGCCCGATGACTATGTTGGAGTATTCGCAGTATCGACCGGAACAAGCCTGCAACATCTTATCGACGAGATATCGGCCGTCGACGAATACAAGGGACTCGTTTACCGCACAGTAGCCGACCGCCTTGCGGAAGCAGCCACTGAAGCCACCCACCGCCAGGCTCTTCACGACTGGAATTACTCACCGGAAGAAGTAAACCTCACCGATCTTGACAACGAAATGACATCTATCCGCCCCGCAGTTGGCTACCCGTCACTTCCTGACCAGTCACTGATGTTCATTCTTGACAAGATTGCCGATTTCAGCAGAGTGGATATGCGACCGACCGAAAGCGGCGCACTCAACCCACCGGCATCGACAGCAGGGCTGATTATACTCAACCCGAAATCACGTTATTTCATTCTTGGCAAAATCGGAACAGACCAACGCGAGGATTATCTGTCACGCCACCCGCTCAAATTGCCCGGACAGGAACGTTTCCTCCCGCAATAAACAATAAAATAACCATGCATCTTAAAAAATATTTGCAGAATAGCGATTAAAAGCGTACCTTTGCATAAAATTTAAAACAAGGTCGGTCCGGTAGCTCAGCTGGATAGAGCATCTGCCTTCTAAGCAGACGGTCATGCGTTCGAGTCGCATCCGGATCACAAAGAGATAAGATTCATTAGCTCAGTTGGTTTAGAGCGCCTCCTTGACAGGGAGGAGGTCACTGGTTCGAATCCAGTATGGATCACACAAAAAGTCACAACAGAAATGTTGTGACTTTTTTATATGCCATATAACGCATGGTAATAAACGGCGCATGGTGTCTGCACGACTCTAATTCCGGATTTTGCCCGAGTGCGTCCCTACTTTTATCATATCAATAACGCGCGGGCATCTTTACAGACGCTCACCGACGCGAGCCAAATCAGCTTATGCCTTTTTTGATGGATTCTATGGGTCAATAGGCGTTTTCTTCGCCACGGATGGCGTTTGTCACTGTGCGCACTATGATCTTGAGGTCGAGTGAGAGACTCCAGTGCTCTATATACCATACGTCGTTGTCGACTCGGCGCTCCATCTGCCACAATTCGTCGGTAGCACCCCTGAAGCCCTGAATCTGCGCCCAGCCGGTTATGCCTGGTTTCACAAGATGACGCACCATATACTGGTCGATAAGTTTACGGTATTCTTCGGTATGCGCAAGCATGTGCGGACGCGGTCCGACCACCGACATATCTCCCTTGAATACGTTCCAGAACTGAGGCAATTCGTCAATCGAGGTATGACGGAGAATGTTGCCAAGCCGAGTCTTGCGGTCATCATTTTTTGTGGCCTGACGAGTGTCGGCGTCTTTGCTGACCCTCATCGTACGGAATTTATAGCAGTAGAAGTCTTTTCCAAGATATCCGGTGCGCAGTTGTTTGAAAAACACAGGTCCGGGAGAAGAAATCTTGATTGCTATCGCTATCGGAATCAATACCAATGGAGAGAGCAGCAATACAAATCCTGAGAATAAAATGTCGAATATACGCTTTATGGCTCTGTTTGCTACCGATCTCAACGGAGTCTGATGCACGGCTATTACCGGAATCGTACTGTTGAGATTGAACATATAGAAGCTATATTTGAGCTTGGGCGATATCAACGGAGTGAAATACAATTTGCAGAAATGCTGGTCGGCAAGATGTATCACCTTATTGATCAGCGTATCATTATCTATTGACGCTGCATAAAATATCTCGTGGACGTCATTCTCCTTAATGAAACCTTCAAGGCGATCGATTGTACCGATAAAATTTCCGGAAAAATCAGATGGAATTCGGTTGTCAAAATATCCGAGCACTTTCATGCCGTAGCCTTGTTCGCCGACAAGCAGCTGCGTGAGACGCACGGCAGCATGACCGGTACCGATAATCACGACATTGCGGGTGTTGCGACCATGCCGGCGTATCCATTTCAACAATGCCAGAGACACGAGCCATACTGACAACAGCAATCCGGCCTGAAGGAAAAACAACAGACTGAAAAATCCGATTTTAATTCCGGCATATCCTGTAAACATCATCATCGCCGCATAAAGGATTGTCGATGACAACGAAGCAAGCAACGCCATGCCTACGAGTCTTTCAACTCGCATCATACGACGCTGATGCACTGACAGACAACCTCTGCCCACTACTACCGCAACAACACCGACAGCCAATATAACGCGCCAAACATGATGCCCCCCTTCAGCTACAATGGTGTAGTCATTACATGACAGTAACGACACAAACACTACTGCTATGATAATTATATCAAGAAGCGTCTGGATATATGGAACATATTTTCCATATTTACCTATAGGTATATTCTTAAACATCATACTCAATTTCGGAGTGAGGCACTTTCTGCATGACAGCATACAGTATTAAAGCAACTTATTGAAACATGTGAAATCTCGGGCATAATCTTTTGCCTCGAATTTCATTGCCGTCATTATATAATAAATACACAATACCCCGGAATAACAATTCATCGGGGCATTGTGTTTTATAATCCCTTACAGGCGACCGTCAATCAGGGCGATTTTCTTTTCGAGGTCGGCGATATCATCGCGTATGCGCTGTGTCTTGCGCTCGATATCACGAAGCATCGACGAGCCGGAAGTCGATTTGAAGTTGAAAAATCCGAGATTATTCTGATATGTAGTCAGTTCCGACCGTTTTGTCTCGAGAACACGTGCGAGGCGCTCACGCTCACGGATGAGTTTGCCGCTGTCTGACATCTCGTTGATGCTGTTTTCGAAACGAGCGAAGTTTGCACGGGTGTCCTTGAGGTCGTGCACTTTATAGAGCTCATTGATTACGGAGCGGAATTCATCATACACTTTGTCTTTCTCGCGGAAGGGCACATGTCCGATTTCGTTCCAACGGGCCTGCGCGTCTTTTATCGCAGCTACCACCTGCTGGCGCGGAGCGTCGGGGGCGATTTCTTTAAGTGAAGCCGTCAGCGCGCGTTTTGCACGGAGATTTTCCTGCTCCGACTTGCGCGACTGTGACAGATCGCGTTTTTTCTGCTCGAAGAAGTAGTCACATGCTTCCTGAAAGCGCTTCCACACTTCGTCGGAACGCTTCTTGGGCACAGAGCCTATTGTTTTCCAACGGCGCTGTAGTTCGGTAAGTTTTTCAGCTGTAGCTTTCCAGTCAGTGCTGTCCTTGAGGGCTTCGGCCTGCTCGCAGAGAGCTAATTTTTTCTCCAGATTTGCCGTCATATCCTCCTTTACCGATTTATAATATTCGGCTTTCTGTGCAAAAAATTTATCGCAGACAGCGCGGAAACGGGTAAACAGGAGATTGTTGGCCTTTTTTGATGCGAAGCCGAGCTTGCGCCAATCTTCCTGCGCCTGGAGTATTGTTCTGGTCATGTCGTTCCAGGCGTTGAATGATTTGAGCGAATCGAAGTCAAGAGCTTCGAGGCGCTCGCAAATAGCGGTCTTTGCAGCTTCATTTTCCTGCTCACGGGCTTTACGCTCTTCAAAAAACGCCTGATATTTTTTGTTGACAACAGCTGATGCCTCTTTGAAGCGTGCCCATATTTCCTCGCGCTGCTCCTTTGCCACAGGGCCGGTCTCACGCCATGTGACATGTAAATCCTGCAGACGCTTGAACGCTGCAATCACATCGGCTTCAGCATCAAGCTTCTCAGCTTCGGCACACAGTTGAAGTTTTGTCTCAAGATTTTTCTTAAAATCATAATCACGGAGGTCTTTGTTGACTTTAAGCTGGTCATAGAAAAGCTCGACGGCATCCTGATAACGCTTCCACTGGTCAGACATCTGCTGAGGCGACACATCACCCACATTCTTGAATTCCTGCTGTATTTCACGGAAGCGTGTGAAGTGACGGTTTACATTATCCGTATCGTTGCTCATAGCTGTGATTTCAGCTATGAGAGAGTCTTTTTGTTCGAAATTACGCTGAAGCTCAGCCTCTACCTCGGCTGCGCGAGCCGCCTTTTTCTCCTTTATCGAGCCAAGCAGCTGACGAAGCACCTCGTCGGCCGGATCTTCTTCGGGGATAAAAGCCTCCGGATCATTTCCGTTGGCAACGAACTGGCGGCGGGCTTCCTCGTCGGTAGCCTTGCGAAGAGCGTAGTAACGCTGTTTGAGCCGCGACACTTCATCGCGTGATATTTCATCGGCCTCGGCTTGCGCGAGAGAGGTAAGAGTGATGATAACATCAGCTTCCGACATCTCATCAATGGCAGAAGCAGCCTCCGGGGCTTTGGTCTCATCTGTGGCTGCATCGGCGGCAACGGCCGATGTGTTGACTTCTTCATTCTCAGTTTGAGGCTGAGAATTTTCGGCGATAGGATTGGCAGTCAGGTCAATAGGCTCGTCTGCCATCTGGCGGGTTTCCATAACAAATTAAATATTAATGTAATAACTGGATGCGGAGCACAGTTTTCTCCAAATTCCGTTCCAAATTTATGTAAAATAATTGTAAAAACCTACTTTTTTCATAAATAGTTTGTGTATCTTTGCACCGGCGAAGAGCTGATGGTGTCGCAAAACCGCGCAAAACTATCGTCAAGTCGCAGTGACGCAATATATTGTGTAACCGCGGATTGAATAACAAGACAGTGCATATAGGGCGCTATTGCATCATCATCTAAGGAATTCAGGTGAAAATCCTGAGCAGGCACGCTGCCGTAACTCTTGCTGTCGGTTTGCACAGACAGCATCGTGACACAAGCCATTGGAGCGTTGGCTCCGAGAAGGCGTCGCACTGAGAGAAGCCGGAAAACAAACGCTTTGCCGTCGGCCGTTCAAAGGAATAGCCGATTTGCAGATTTTACGGAGGCTGAAGTTATTTTCACTCCGGTGTCACGTTGATAATTGACAATCTCAAAAACAATAGCAAAAATGAAAAAAATCTTCTATCTTGCGGCTGTTGCCGCAGCATTCTCATTCACATCATGCTCTGACGACGACAACACGCCGGCACCGCCCGCGCAATCGTCAGTCGAAGGTCTTTTCGTGGTGTGCAACGGCAATTACCTTGTTGGCAACGGTTCATTGTCATACTACAATCCTGATGGCAACAGCGTGGAGAACAACGTTTTCCAACGTGCCAACGGCATGAAGCTCGGCGACACAGCCCAGTCAATGAGCATTGACGGAAACACCGGCTGGATCTGTGTAAACGGCTCAAACGTGGTCTATGCCATCGACGTAGACACCTACAAAGTCAAAGGCCACGTCACCGACGTGACATCGCCCCGCAACGCGCTTGCGATAAGCGACAGCAAACTATATGTCACCAATCTTTACGACAACCGCATCGCCATCGTCAACCCGGCCACATATACCGTAACCGGCCATATCGACATCCCTGACATGGAGGCATCGACAGGTTCTACCGAGCAGATGATAAAAATCGGCGATTACGTATATGTCAACTGCTGGAGCTACCAGAAAGAGGTGCTGAAAATCGACACCCGCAACGACAAGGTTGTTGACCGCATCGAGGTAGGCATTCAGCCACAAAGCATAGCTACCGACGGAAAGAACTCCCTGTGGGTGCTCTGCGACGGCGGAGGCTGGGCAGAAAATCCCGTGGGCTTCGAGGCTCCTTCGATCTCACGTATCGACCTGAACACATTCAAGGTTGTCAGCACAATCAAGCTCGCCGAATACAGCTCTGCATCACACCTGCGCTACTACAACGGCAACCTCTTTTGGCTTGAAAACGGCGTGCAGCGCATGAGTGCGGATGCTACAGCAGTTCCTGCAGCCGCCTTCATCCCGTCGACAAGCTACAGCCTTTATGCGCTCGATATCAATCCCGCGAACGGCGACATCTACGTCGGCGATGCAATTGACTATATGCAGGACGGCACCGTGACCCGCTACAACGCGTCAGGCGACAAGACCGACTCGTTCACCACCGGCATCATTCCCGCAGGCTTCTGCTGGAAAACCGGCAAATAATACATCTTTATATCAATCAGGATATGAGACACCCCCAAAGCAGGGACTTCACAC
>ERZ778510.2189-NODE-2189-length-10830-cov-5.008445_pt1 | contig 10830 bp, 12 predicted proteins | sample MGYA00510348_ERZ778510 | MGnify/ENA primary metagenome ERZ778510 (study PRJEB29527, sample SAMN07138969) | mouse gut metagenome | material: feces | host: mouse | place: China:Nanjing | collected 2016-01-25 ... | reverse complement strand
TTACAAAATTAAACAGGATTGGGAAAACTCAGCTGCACACATCCTGTGTTTCGTATGATCACAGAAACTGGAATCTTCAGAAAAAGCAGCTGCCATGCAGAATATCCGCACAGCAGCTGCTCTGTTTTTCTATTGTGTTTTGCATCTATAATTTGTCATACGTTTCCGGCAGTTTTTATATGCCGGAACTATCTTATCGTTTTTCTACAGCACCACCCCATCCTTAAAAAAGTACTGAAAATATATCGTTCCATCTGTTCGTTTATCCACTATGCCCTTTTCAGGAATTTCGGAATTCTTCCTGTATTTTTGTCAAATCTTTAACAATCAACTGCCTGTTCAAGTGTAACTGTTTTAAATGATTTCACCTTTTTTCACTGTATTTTCTTATTTCCTCCGGAAATGTTGTTATGATCTTCTGAACATTTTTTTCCTGCATATAATATGCATTCAGTGATTTTTTCAAATATTTATATGCCTTATTCTCAGTCAGGGATATCAGCAACTGTGTAAAATACTGTTCCCAGCTTTCATATTCTTCCGCTTCCACATAATCAGATGTGGAAGCTAAAATCTCCGGCAATTCTGCTGACTGAATCATTCCTGATCTTAGAATCAGGTACTCAAATGACTCTGGCATCCAAACCGATATTCTCTGTTTTTTCGTTGAAATAAACTCCAGACAGTTTTCAATCATTGCACCAAACGCCGCCCCGTCAACAATGATCAGAATATCACCCGATTCCAGTTCCTGAAGCCTGAGCAGCACCCTGCTGTTCCCGCCTGCGCTTACCACACGGCTCTGTTTAAACAGGCCGGAAAAGAACTGACAGCCTGAATTACTGTCCTCTGTCACCACAATATCCATCCTGTTATTTTCCAATACCGGATAATTACTGTATAATTCTTTAAAGTAATGATATGACTCCTTTACATCCGCATGCTTTTTGTCTGTTATGATCTCATATATTTCATGAATGCTGTAAGGCAGCATCTTAAACGAAGCCCGATTGATCAGCACAAAATAATTTCCTGATATCTTTACAAATTCTGCAAACTCTCCGGAAAAGACAAAATGGTTATTTTCTTCAATAAAAATAATGGTATCCTTCAACGGATACAGCATATCCTGCCAGGTGCGCCCCACCTCCTGTCTCAGGTAAACATAGTAACTGCCATCTGAAGATACAGAATATCCGGACTCCCTGCCGACCCGCAGATATTCGTACAACATATGCAGCAATGTTGTTTTTCCGGTAGCACTGTCTCCTTTGATGACTGTAATGTTTCTTCTTAATGGTAAATTCGAATAACAGTTTTTTGCTTTTTGCCTTGAAATCATAACTGCCCTTCATCCTGCATCGCCTCCGCTTCCAGCAGACCCTCCACATATTCTGCCGGATTGTGAACGATCTTTCCGGTATTCATGATCCGAATCTCAAATTCTCCTTCAAAGCGGATGATATGCTGCAGATATACCTCCAGATCTTTTTGCTCCGCAATTTTCAGGACCCATTTTGCGCAGTTGTTTCCGCAGTTGGACAAATTGTAGATAAAAGAATCATCCTTCAGCATCAGGATCAGGACTTTCACACTGCCGGACAATTCCTTTGGTGTAATTGCGCCCAGAACGGGGCTTTCAATGATATGCGCACTGACCACGACCGAATGATCCACATCCAGAATCATCTCCTTTACAAATTCATCTTCGATCCACTCATCCTCATATACATTGTCAAAATAAGAAGGTGCATCATTCATATATTCTGTTCCGCCATAATACCATATTTTCAGCATCCTGCTCCTCCTGTCTTCCCATCTGATTTCCTGCTCTGCACACTTGTCCTTTACAGATTCCGCAAAAGCCATGACACATATGGTAATAGTATGCTTTGCCGTGTCAAAAAATCAAGCAGAAACCTGTAAAATCCCCAAAACAATGTGCATATGATTTTTGAATAAAAGTTCCAGGCTTTCTTTTTATTTTTTTCAGGAATTTCTTCCATCCTATTGACAAATCCTATAAAAGTGTTAAGATAAACTTAAATTCGAAATTACGAATACAATTCGTATATACGTACAAATCATTTTAAGGAGAGGTATTATGAATCTGAATCTCAAACCAGCTAACGAGTGTACCTTTGACGCGGTGTCTCTGGGCGAAGTCATGCTCCGTCTGGATCCCGGCGAGGGGCGAATCCGCACGGCCAGACAGTTCCGGGCATGGGAAGGCGGCGGCGAGTACAATGTGGTCCGCGGCCTGCGCAGATGCTTCGGACTGAAGACTGCGGTGATCACTGCATTTGCAGACAATGAAGTGGGGATGCTCATGGAGGATTTTATCCTGCAGGGCGGGGTTGACACATCCCTGATCAAATGGATGAAGACCGACGGCATCGGGCGCATCTGCAGAAACGGCATCAATTTTACCGAGAGAGGCTTTGGCATCCGCGGCGCAGTGGGGTGTTCTGACCGTGCCAATACCGCCATCTCCAAGGCAACGCCGGAGGATTTTGATTTCGAGCATATTTTCGGAGAACTCGGAGTACGCTGGCTGCATACCGGCGGGATCTATGCGGCTCTGTCCGAGCAGGCGTGCGAGACGATTCTGGCTGCCATCAAAACCGCAAAAAAATACGGAACCATCGTCTCCTATGACCTGAACTACCGTCCCTCCATGTGGAGTGCCATCGGCGGACAGGAGAAGGCGCAACAGGTCAACCGGGAGATCGCACCGTATGTGGACGTCATGATCGGCAACGAGGAGGACTTTACCGCATGCCTTGGGTTCCAGATTGAGGGAAATGATGAGAATCTGAAGAAACTGAACATTGACGGCTACAAGAAGATGATCAACACGGCAGTTGAGACCTATCCGAACTTCAAGGCAGTGGCAACCACCCTCCGCGAAGTAACGACCGCTACCGTCAATGACTGGAGCGCACTGTGCTGGGCAGGCGGAGAGTTCTACAAGGCAAAGGATTATAAAGAACTGGAGATCATGGACCGTGTAGGCGGCGGCGATTCCTTCGCTTCCGGACTGATCTACGGGCTGATGACCACCGGCGACACCGAGACAGCCGTCAACTACGGCGCGGCACACGGCGCTCTGGCCATGACCACTCCGGGCGACACGACCATGGCATCCAGAAAGGAAGTGGAGGCAGTCATGGGCGGCGCAGGCGCACGGGTGCAGAGATAAAAGTTTACCTGTACAAAATCAGAAATGGAGATTATCATATGAACGAAGTATTACAGAAAATGCATGAGATCGGGATCATTCCCGTAGTGGTATTAAATGACGCAAAAGACGCAGAGCCCCTTGGAAAAGCGCTTTTAGAGGGCGGGCTTCCCTGCGCAGAGGTGACCTTCCGCACAGATGCGGCAGAAGAATCCATCCGCATCATGTCCCAAAAATTCCCGGATCTGCTGGTTGGCGCAGGCACCGTCCTGACCACCGAACAGGTAGACCGCGCAGTCGCAGCAGGCGCAAAATTTATCGTAAGCCCGGGACTGAATCCGAAGGTTGTACAGTACTGTATTGACAAAAACATTCCCATCACCCCGGGCGTTGTAACGCCGGGCGAGATTGAGAAAGCCATTGAACTGGGGCTTGAAGTGGTCAAGTTCTTCCCCGCAGAACCCTCCGGCGGACTCCCCATGATCAATGCCGTAGGAGCTGCCTACACAACCATGAAATTCATGCCCACCGGCGGCATCAGTGCAAAAAATGTGGTTGATTATCTGAAGTCCGGCAAGATTCACGCCTGCGGAGGAAGCTGGATGGTAAAAGGCGATCTGATCTCCGGCGGTGAATTTGAAAAGATCCGGGATCTCTGCAGGGAAGCAGCCCGGATCGTGAAAGACGTCAGAGGCTGATAAATATTCTGCCGGTTTCCTGTAACCCTTCGGCAGCCGTCTGCTGCCGCGGGGTTACATTTCTCCTGAAAAACCTTCATCCGCCCTTTATTTTTGATGGATCACAAACGTCCCATCCGCAAATTCTTTCCTGTGGATCCGCATAAAGCGGTCATACACCATGCCGTTTTCTCTGTACCGTTTTGTCTGCTCCTGAAATCCTGTCTGTATTTCCTGCATATTTTCACACTTCATCCTGAACGATCCCTTTTGTATCCTGTTTACCATATGTCACTGATTTTCAATGTATACTCGCGGCCGCAAAAACCTGCCATGCAGCCCGGCTCACGAGTGAGACAATCTGCAGACACTGCGGCAAATTCGATCGTTCGTGAGTATAATCAGAGAATGTGAGGGGAATGTGAGAAAAATATGAGAAAAATATGAGGAAACTTTATCTTCTCACAATTTTCTCACATTTCCCCTGTATCATAAAATATTGCAGATGCCGGATACAGGCATCTATCACAGGAGAGAGAGGTGTGTCTCATGCCCCGCATGCTGATTGTGGATGACGACATTCATCTGCGCAAACTGATTCTGACCTATGCGCAGCTGGAGGATTTCCAGTGCAGGGAAGCCGAGACTTCCGAACAGGCGCTGAAGCTGCTCCGGCAGCAGGAATTCGACATCATCATACTGGATGTTATGATGCCGGGACCTGACGGATTTCAGGCGCTTGCCCGGATCCGGGAGTTTACACAGACGCCTGTGATCATGCTGACCGCCAGAAGCGAAGAATACGACCGGCTTCTTGGCTTCCATCTGGGCGCTGACGACTATGTACCCAAACCCTTCAGCCCCAGAGAGCTGATGGCGCGGATCAATGCAGTCCTTCGGCGCACCGGCAAAAAACAGCCGGAACATATCCTCCTTTATGGAGGTATGACGATCCGGCTGGATGCCCACGGCATGTCCTACGGGGTAGACTGCGCCGACGGGCTGACCTGCTTCTGGTTTTTGTGGACATATTCGTAACAGTAATAATCAAACCACGATACCAGAGACTTTCTCTTATAAATCAGCCGAAACGGTGTATGACTGACCATATATTCATGGCAAACCGGATGAAGATAGATAAAGTAACAGTTTCTGGGCCTGCGCTTCAGGCTTTCCAGAACGCGGTTCATCATTCTCTCAAATACTGCCTGCGGAAAGGCATTAAAGATATAGAAATAATTATATGCATCATAGTCTCCAAAAGCTGCCGCATCTGCCTGTACCGCATGGCATCTGGACAGTCCAAGCTTCTGAAAATTCTGATTGGCGATATGCACCAGTTCTTCAGACAGGTCATATCCGCTGATCTTCCCAAACGGGAAACGGCTCATCAGATACATGGCCTTGCCTTTCCCGCATCCCATGTCCAGAATCGCATCCTTTTCGCTGACCGGAAATCTTTTCAGTACCTTCACCAGTGCATCCGTGGAAGGCTGGTACTGGTTTCCCTTTCCTTCCGAAAATCCGGCTTCCTCCTGAGACATCCACTCCGAAAAATCCGCATCTCCCCGGAACAGCCGGTCATTCCTTCTGGCTGCTCCCTGCCAGATTCCACAAAGTATCTTATGTATCCTCTCTTTCATTCTGCACCTCTCCTTCGCTCTCTCTTATTTCATATTTCCCATAATGGCTGTTTTTATAACGGTCCGCCGCCTTTCTGCGGACAATATATCCATATAAACGGCGCGGAATTTCTGTGCCTTATCATCCTTTTCCGGCTGTTTCCAGCGCCAGACATATAGTTTACTTATAAGTTGTGAGAAATATGTGAGAAAACGGTGAAAATTTTATCAAAATCCTCACCGCCCTGTATTCTGACATCTTACAAAACCTGCAATAAGACCATCTTCAGACCATAATGCCGTCTGATCTTCAGATATTCTACCCGGTTACATCTCTGTATCTTTCATCCAGTCCATCAGAATTCCCCTGCTGCCGCATTCCGGACAGGTATAGGTTCCATAATAGTAAGGGATCTTCCACTCATCCTCCACACCCAGCTCATGAGCCAGGTTGCTGAACCAGAGGTAGGTATCCTCATAGCTCTTCCCGTCCCATTTTCCGAGCACGGATGCCGCAGGTTCGATCTTCTCCAGCTGCTCCCTGTCATAAAAGCCGTCCGATTCCATATCTTCGTCAAAATAGTCGCACTCCGGACAGGTTACAGGACACTGTTCCCATTGTCCGTTAAACATCTGAAATGCCGCTTCCCGGTCTCCCAGAATCGCCATCAGATCGGTACAGAAATACTGCAGCCAGCCCGGATTCTCCTCCTTCAGACGCTCCATGTTCCGGTCCAGAAAATCTTTCGTCATCTCCTGTAAGAGCTTCACACTCAGCTGATAGCTCTCCACAATATCCTCCGGCATCTGTGCCTGATCGCCGCCTCCGCAACAGGGAATATCGGTAGACAGTACGTCGCCTGCTGCCTGGATGATCTTCTTCTCCCACCTGTAATCCTGCTTCTGGCGCCTCTTCTCCAGCAAAAGCACCAGATAAGGCATGGCCAGATAACTGCCCGGATACCAGCTCATCTGGTGCATCAGATTTTCACACAGATTGTCAAATATAATCTCATAGTCGCTCTTCTCCTCTGTATCCAGCCGCCTGAGCTTCATGGTCTTTGGAATCAGCTCTTCCGGGCAGAAGAGAAACGCCACATCCTCCCTCACATCCCCGTAAGCTCCCGTATACTGTTCCCACAACCAGGAGGGAAACTCCACCGGCTTTAACTTTTCCCGAAGATTCTGCACCTCCTGCAGGCCCTTCTCGATCTCTGCCTTCCACAGATCCGCCTGCCTTTTCTCCTGCAATTCCTGCCCGTCTTTTACTTTCTGCAGATCCGCCTGCCTTTTTTCCTCTTCCAGCTGTGCCCGCGTTCTCTTTTTTGTCTCCTGTCCGTTCATCTTCGTCTGTTCCTCCTTTATGCTCCTTCGCTTATCCATGAAAATTCTTTTTCCTGTTTTTAAAGTATAAACCATTTTATTTTTCTTCACAACCATAAAACGGCGGTTCCCGGTCAAATCCCGAAAACCGCCGTATCTTTTCTCTTCTACAGCTTCTTTACAAATAACGCCCGAATCGCATTCAGAACCGCCAGAATCATGACGCCCACATCTGCAAACACGGCCAGCCACATATTGGCGATGCCCAGCGCACCCAGCAGAAGACAGATCGCCTTAATACCGATGGCAAACCAGATATTTTCATAGACAATCCGCAGACATTTCCGTGAAATCCGGACTGCCTTGGCGATCTTCAGAGGATCGTCATCCATCAGTACCACATCTGCCGCCTCGATCGCCGCATCCGAACCCATGGCACCCATGGCGATGCCGATATCCGCCCGGGAGAGCACCGGCGCGTCATTGATACCGTCTCCGACAAACGCCAGCTTTTCCTTCTCGTTCTTCTTTTCCAGCAGCTCCTCGACCTTCTGTACTTTCCCTTCCGGGAGAAGCTCGCTGTACACTTCATCGATTCCCAGTTCCGCCGCAACCTGGCGTGCCACTGCATCCGTGTCGCCGGTCAGCATGACCGTGCGGTTCACTCCCGCAGATTTCAGGGCAGCCACTGCCTCTTTTGCATGAGACTTGATCCGGTCGGAGATCACAATATGCCCGGCATAGACTCCGTCGATGACCATATGAACAATGGTTCCGGTATGATGGCAGTCTTTATACTCCACCTGCAGGCGTTTCATCAGCTTCCCGTTGCCTGCCGCCACCATATGGCCGTCTACCCGTGCGGTCACGCCGTTGCCGCTGATTTCCTGAATATCCGACACCCTGGTCCGGTCAATGGGCTTTCCGTACGCCTGCTGCAGGCTTTTGCTGATGGGATGAGAGGAAGCGCTCTCTGCAAGGGCTGCATATTCCAGCAGCTTTTCCTGTTCCATCTCATTGTGGTGAACCGCATTGACTTCAAAGACTCCTTCCGTCAGCGTACCGGTCTTGTCAAATACCACACATCTGGTCCGGGACATGGTCTCCAGATAATTGGACCCTTTGACCAGAACTCCTGCATTGCCGGCTCCTCCGATTCCCGCAAAAAAACTCAGCGGGATGCTGACCACCAGCGCACAGGGACAGCTGATCACCAGGAAAGTCAGTGCACGGTAGATCCAGTCTCCAAAATCCGCCGGAAGCCCCAGCATGGACATCCGCACCAGAGGCGGCAGAAAGGCAAGCGCCAGGGCGCTGCAGCAGACCAGCGGCGTGTAGACTCTTGCAAATTTTGAGATAAAATTCTCGGACTTTGACTTTCTGGAACTGGCATTTTCCACCAGATCCAGAATTCGGGACACGGTGGATTCTCCAAATTCCTTCGTTGTCCGGATCTTCAGAACTCCAGTCATATTGATGCATCCGCTGATGACTTCCTCTCCGGCTCCGATGTTCCGGGGAACGCTTTCGCCGGTCAGCGCACTGGTATTCAGGCTGGAACTGCCCTCTGCGACCACGCCGTCAATGGGGACCTTTTCGCCCGGCTGCACCACAATGACGCTTCCGATCTCCACCTCATCCGGATCCACCTGCACAAGGCTCCCGTCCTGCTCCACATTGGCATAATCCGGACGGATATCCATCAGCTCGCTGATATTCCGGCGGCTTTTGCCCACCGCATAGCTCTGGAACCACTCTCCGATCTGGTAGAAGAGCATGACGGCAATCGCTTCTGTATAATCTCCATCCTCGTATACTGCCAGCGCCATGGCTCCGATCGTCGCCACTGCCATCAGGAAGCTTTCATCGAACACCTGCCGGTTTTTTATCCCCTTCCACGCTTTGATCAGGATGTCGTATCCAATGATCAGATACGGAACCAGATACAGGGCAAACCGCAGCATACCTGTCACCGGAATAAAGTTCATGGCGATCATCAAACATGCTGCCAGAAGGATCCGGATCAGCATCTTTTTCTGTTTTTTATTCATCCGTTACACTCCTCTTTTTTTACTTGCCTGGTAAAAACACTGCTGCCAATGCTTCGCCTGCTGCACAGCGGCCTGTCCCGTTCTCATGAAAGGGCGCCGTCTCCAACAGATGCAGGCACTGTGCCATAAACCCGATGCCTCAGGATCAGATAAATACCTCGCAGTCATCCTCAACCTTTTTACAGTTGGCGCGGACCTCCTGCATGACCGCCTTCGGATCCTGTCCCTCTTCAAACTCCACGCTCATCTTCAGGGTCATGAAATTCACGGTCGCATCCTTGACGCCTGCGGTCTTCCTGGCAGCATCCTCCATCTTATTGGCGCAGTTTGCACAGTCCACTTCAATCTTGTAAGTCTTTTTCATGTTCCAGCTCTCCTTTTCTCTTCAATAATTAAGCATATATTTAATTGTTTATCTATATTATACACAGATTTCTTTAAAATGCAATACTTTTTTACTTAGCGCCTACTACCGAAATTCTTTTTTGGGGACATGACATACGCAGGCACTTTTCTTTTACCAAAAATGTTTGTAAGAACAAAATGCACAACCATGCGACAGTTCCCTATTTTTTTCGGATAGTGTAAAATCATTATGGATGAACAGCTTTTTCTTTTGAAATGCAGGTCTACCCCGTTTTCCTGCCCGCAGTGGAAGCAGGTCATATATAACGGAATCCGACCTGACATTCCCTGTAATGTCAAGGTTTTCATATTTGTATACAATTGAAACAGGGCTTCCCAGTATAAATTTTAAGAACATGCCTGCAGTTATGTTCATAAACTTGGAACAATCAGCTCTTGAACAGGAGCAGGCATGCATAATGATTTAAAATAAATATAAAAATAATGATACAGTCTACCAGTCACGTTGTTTTCATTGTATAATAAGTCTGAGTGCAAAGTCACTCTCTTTCGTATAGATTGTTATACATTAGAAAGTGCCTTGTGTGTTATTTTATTTTTATTAAACTGTAAAGTGATGCTTAAAAGAAAAAACCAGCTTTGGAAAATATATGAATCCAAACCTTAAACCGGCTTTTAAGTAAAGCTTTATCCAATTTTTATACTTTTTTATGAAACAACCCTAATTGAAGTCAGGCAGCTTCTCTTTTCAAGAACATAGAATGGTGATATACTGAAAAAACAGAAACTTATTCCATTGAAGGAGAGGCGGCAATTGAGCAGTCAGAAGGCCAATATTTGACAATGTAAGAATGATTTTCAAACATACTTTAGCAGAGAAAAAAGAAGAACATAAAAAGTACAAGGAGAAGCTAAAATGAGCCAGCAAAAAGAGAACAATAATAAAATAGGTGCAAGATGTTTGTCGGATTCGGAAGCCGAATTAATTTTGCCAACTTACAAGCGGATTTATTATCAAATAGATCAATTCCGCAAGGAAAAAGAGCAAAGAGCAAACAGTCAGGATGAAGATCAAAGCAGCAAAAATCCGGGCGTAACTCAAAAAACAAACAATATAGGAATCATAGGGTTTCGTGGAGCCGGAAAGACTTCCGTCTTAAAGACGATACGGGTTCACCTGGAAAGGGAAAAACGCGATAAAATATCAAAAATAAATGATATTATTCTTCCGATTATTGTCCCTGAAAATATGTCGGAATCCGGCAATTTGATGGCAACAATTTTGGGAATGCTGGGTGAAGTGATAGAGGAACGAGATAAGAAGGAGAAAAAAGAGAAAAAAAAATATAATGCAGACTGCATCCGGAAGACCTCCCTTCAGCTAAAATATGACGAAGTGGTGAAACAGTATACATACATTCAAAAGGAATATCGAGATATATTAATTCATCAGTACACAACTGAGAATGATTACGTGGATCGCTCGGCCAAGGTGTTTAGTTCAGATACGGAATTTATCAATAAATTTAATGAATTGATTGATGAATTGGTAAAAACAAGCAATCAAGAGGATAATTCCAGTCTTCTATTTCTCTTTATTGATGATATTG
>ERZ778510.2182-NODE-2182-length-10855-cov-5.035926_pt1 | contig 10855 bp, 5 predicted proteins | sample MGYA00510348_ERZ778510 | MGnify/ENA primary metagenome ERZ778510 (study PRJEB29527, sample SAMN07138969) | mouse gut metagenome | material: feces | host: mouse | place: China:Nanjing | collected 2016-01-25 ... | reverse complement strand
GAGTGGCACTCTGTATAAACGACAGGTTAATTATGATTATAACAAAAATATAACAAAAGTGTATTATTTCGGTACAGTCACAGGAACTATTTAATTGACAGATATTTTTCTGGGTGTAAAAGCAGTCATTTCGTTCATAATAACAGGGAATTGTGTGATTCCGGAATGCGTTGTTTAACAGGGGGTGTTATCATTGAAGAAACTGGTTGTTTTATTATGTTTGCTGAGTGTGTTTGTTGTGGGCTGTTCGGCTGAGAACTTATCAGAAGACAGGGCGGAAAATATGCCGGAATCTGCGGAAAACGCAGGATTGGCGGAAGAGGCGGCATATATCGAGCTGGCGCATATGGAGAATTATGCGAATTTCTATGAGTTGACGTTTCATAAGCGGGAGGTAAATACAGGAGGTCGGCTTTTTTTTCAGGGGACTCAGAAAGATTCGGATGAGTTTCTCTTGCCGGAGGAAACAGGTCTTTATGGTTGGAAATTTGAGAATGCAGACGGGACAGAGGCAGAGCCGGCGGGTGACTCTGTAGATCAAATCTACTGGTATGACAGGGATACGGGTCTGGCAGATGCCGTGACGGTACAGTTCTGGAACCGGGAACCAGCTGCCTCCTGCGAAGTCATGCTGGAAGGGCTGACCTGTAAAGTGGAGCTTCCGCAGGCGGATTTCAGACGGATTCCGCAGGATCAGGAACTCCTTCTGCGGGAGTCGGGCAGGATCGAGTCTGTGGATATTTACCCGGATGCGTACGTGGTGGAACTTTCGGGGATCAGCACTTCTCAAAAGGAGGATTCGTTTCTGTTATTGGACAGGGCGGGACATACGAAGTGCCCGCTGAGGACGGTTTATGACGCAGAAAAAGAAGGGCTGTCGCTTTTGTATGCCGACACGGAGGGTCTGGATGGAGAGGAGCTTTCGCTTCTGATTGGGCGGCTCGGAGAATATGATGATTATGCGCTGGCGCTGGAGTAAGCGATATCGTTCCACAATGCGGTAGTGTAAATTATCCCCATCCGGTTCCGGCTATATTTTTCCCGGAACAGATGACGCCGTATATCCGGAATAAACTTCCCCGCAGCTTGCTGCGGGGAATTAGACTTCTTTTTGACTAAAAAGGTTCTGGAAATTTCAGCCGGAACATGATATATTATTTATATCAGCGGGCAGCATCATATAAGAAGTTGCGCACAAAAGAAAAATACATGTCGGCGGACAGTCTGTTCCGCAGAATCTGAAGGTCTGCCCAGGATCGGGCAGGGAATCCATAAACGATCAGTACAAAAAATATCTACTGTATGCAGAAAACAGTTGCCTAAAGCTGTGAAAAAACTTATAATAAAATAAAGGATAAAGCAATTTCTTATATGGTTTCTGCAGGTTTGGGAGGCTGTATGAGCAAAAAAGAGAACGGGATCTTCCGGAATCCGGATTCGTATCGGTCGTTGCACCAACATCCGAAATATGATATACTGAAACGCAGGTGAAAATCTGTGTGGAGGTGATGATGCATGGAGAAGGAAAAACTTCTGAATGATCTGCTGGTGATGCTGTTCAATGAAGTGCTGGATATGGAGAACCGGGCGCTGATTACGGGCAGCTTTAAGGAGATCTCCATCAACGACATGCATATCATTGATGCCGTCGGCATCCGGGAGCCAAGGAACATGTCCACGGTGGCGAAGGCCGTGTCTGTGACCGTCGGAACGCTGACCACAGCGATCAACAATCTGGTAAAAAAAGGCTATGTGTCACGCGTGCGCAGTCCCGAGGACAAGCGGGTCGTTCTCCTGTCCCTGACGGAGAAGGGCATTGCTGCCTATGAAAAGCATGCGGCTTTCCACAGGCAGATGGTGAGGGCGGTCATGGACGGATTCGAGGGCGAGGAGATGGATATCCTGACTCGGGCTCTGGAGAAGCTGAGAAGATACTTTAAGGAACTGGGAATCTAAGGATTCCCGCAGGATGGAGAAGGGGGCAGGCCCCGTTTCCAGAAACCATGTATGAAAATCATAGTCGGTCAGTTCAGGAGAGAGTGCCATGGCGCTCTCTTTCAGTCTGCAGATTTCCAGATAACCAAGATAGTATTTCAGATAATTGGACGGCTCTTCCAGAATATTCAGGTACAGTTCATGGATCTGTGTCTCATCGGTGATTCCAAAGGAGGCAAGGTACGTCCGGCACTCGTCTTCCGACCACCCTTCTCCGTGGATGGCCAGATCCAGACTGGCGCAGACGGCAAAATTCAGGGAGGACATGGCGCGCAGAAAGTCGGCTTCCTGTTCGGTCAGCCCGAGGAGGTCGTAGGCATAGAATTCGCTGTACATGCCCCATCCTTCCGTATATCCGCCTACATAGAACAGATTCCGCACCGGGGCATAGCCTTCTGTATTTTCAAAGGAGTTCTGATACAGATGCCCGGGATATCCTTCGTGTGCCAGTGTAGTGATCAGACTGGTCCGGTCCGGCTCATAAGAAGGATTGATATAGATCACATTTTCTTCCGGCGCATCAATGGCAGGCGTCATATAGAAAGCGGGGCTCAGATAAGCGCCCAGAGATTCCGGGACTTCCTTGATCTGCCAGGATATGTCCTGCGCCAGAGGAAAATCTTCCTGTATCTGTGTCTGGAGCCGCGTCAGAATCTCCTCCGGGGTTTCGGAAGCGGGTGCGGCGTCATCCATCTCCAGAAGGCGTATGCCTTCGTGGATGGAGTACAGGATCGTTTCGTAATCATCCTCCATCCGGGAATCCAGAAGGCGGTGGATCCCGGCGATGCCAAGATCGGTGCCGACGGAATATTTCAGAAGATACTCATAATAGCCGATGCCGTCCGGCGTATGGTACAGCCCGCAGGCATTGGTTCCGGTTCCCCGGAGTTCTTCCAGAGACAGGCAGAGTTCTTCATAGGCAGGCTGTATGTACCGGTACAGGTTCCGGAGATTTTCCGCTTCATAGGAGATCTTCTGGTCAGAGGAAAGGAAGGTGCAGCTTTCCAGCCGTTCCTGAAAGGTAGTAACGAGAAAATGAGATTCGTTCACAGGAAAAAATGCCCGGCACTGGGTAAGAACTTTATCCAGAATCTCATCCGTCATGAACAGCCCCTGTCCGGACTTCTCTTTTTCAAAAGCGGCGATCTCTCTGAAATAGTCCGGAAGTGCGGACAGCAGTTCCAGATAAGTATCGATGTCCGCCTGTTCCCGGAACGGAAATTCTGCCAGCAGGACCGGGAGCTGTGCCTGAATGCCAAGGGTCGGTCCCAGCGGCTCCTGATAATAATAATACTCCTCTGCCAGAAGCTGTCCGGTCAGCCACCAGTCCATGATCTCTGCGGTCAGCTGACGGTCTTCGCTCAGTTTTTTCTTCTGATAGTTTTCCAGCTTTTTCCGGCATTTTTCCAGATAGGCCAGTTCTTCTTCCCGGGCAGCCGAATCGAAGCTTCCAAAAGAAGGCGCTCCTTCTTTGAGCCGGTAAGTGTCCGGATCCGTCAAAGTATAGTGCAGGTTCAGTGTGTCTCCTGCGATCTCATGCCGGAACAGTTCCATCGCAAAACGGTCGAAGGAAGATCCTGAGAAGGAGAAGGAAAAGGATAAAAAGAAGGTGCACGCCGCAGCCAGTACACCTTTTACCCGGAATAATCGATACATCTTATATACCGTCCTGACAGCATATGGTCAGAAAAATATATGTGGAAACCATGCAGGATATGACTGTATGCAGAACCGGATGGCGCCTGTTTTCTGCGGACAGAGACAACCGCCGTGAGAAGCGGTCCCTTTTGCATGAAAATAAGGGAGCGCCCGGCTCCCTTATGAAAATATAAAATTGTTATTTATTTAACAGATCTCCGCTCCTGCCGGCATGGGCTTTTCCGGAGCCATCAGCGACAGGTTTCCGTCCGCGTCCTCGGCGCAGAGCAGCATCCCTTCGGATACCAGGCCGCGGATCTTCCGGGGTTCCAGGTTCACAAGAACCATGACTTTCTTTCCCACCATCTCTTCCGGGGTATAGGAACTGCGGATGCCGGAGACGATCTGGCGCACCTGGCTTCCGGTCCTCACCTGAGAGCAGAGCAGCTTGTCTGCTTTCGGAACTGCCTCGCAGGAGAGGATTTCTCCTACCTGGAACTGCAGCTTTGTGAAATCATCAAACGAAATATTTTCCTTGGGTTCGATGTCGATGACCGGGTCCTTCTCTTTCGCGGCGGCTTCTGCGGCTGCCTTTTTCTCTTCCACCTTTTCCAGCACTTCTTTGATGCCCAGACGGGCGAAAAGGATCTGCGGCTTGTCAGTCACCTTTGTGCCGGATGTATAGAGTCCGAAGACGCCCATCTCGTCCATGGTGCGGCTCTTTGCATTCAACTGCTTTAGAATCTCCTTCGAGGTAGAAGGCATGAACGCTTCCAGAAGGACCGCGCCGTAACTGATGCTCTCCACCAGATTGTAAAGGACGGTCGCCAGACGGTCTTTTTTTGCCTCGTCCTTCGCCAGCGCCCAGGGCATGGTCTCGTCGATGTATTTATTGCAGCGCTTGAACAGGTTGAAGATCTCGGTGATGGCATCCGCCACACGGAGCTGGTCCATCTTCTCCGAGACTTTCGGCAGTGTATCCCGTACGGTCTTCTTCAGATCCTCGTCCACCTCCCCGGTGACGCCCGCGTTGGTGACGATGCCGCCGAAATACTGGTTGGACATGGAGATGGTCCGGTTCACCAGATTGCCCAGCGTATTGGCAAGCTCGGAGTTCAGGCGCTCCACCATCAGTTCCCAGGTGATGGCGCCGTCATTTTCAAAGGGCATCTCATGGAGCACGAAATAGCGCACCGCATCCACGCCGAAGAAATCCACCAGATCGTCCGCGTAAAGCACGTTTCCTTTGGACTTGCCCATCTTGCCGTCGCCCAGCAGAAGCCAGGGATGTCCGAAGATCTGCTTCGGAAGCGGCAGGTCCAGAGACATGAGGAAAATGGGCCAGTAGATCGTATGGAAGCGGATGATGTCCTTGCCAATCAGGTGCAGGTCCGCCGGCCAGTTCTTTTTGAACCGGTCGCTGCTCTCGCCGCCGCACTCGTAGCCGATGCCGGTGATGTAGTTGGTCAGGGCGTCCAGCCATACGTATACCACGTGTTTCGGGTCGAAATCCACCGGGATCCCCCATTTGAAGGAGGTTCTGGAGACGCACAGATCCTGCAGGCCCGGCAGCAGGAAATTGTTCATCATCTCATTTTTGCGGGAAACGGGCTGAATAAATTCCGGATGGCTGTTAATATGCTCGATGAGCCGGTCTGCGTATTTACTCATTCTGAAGAAATAGGCTTCTTCCTTCGCAGGCTGTACTTCCCGGCCGCAGTCCGGACATTTACCGTCCACCAGCTGGGATTCGGTAAAGAAGGATTCGCAGGGCGTACAGTACATTCCCTCGTAATATCCCTTGTAAATGTCGCCCTTGTCGTACATGTATTTGAACATCTTCTGTACCTGGGCCTCATGGTCCTTGTCCGTGGTCCGGATGAATTTGTCATAGGACGTGTCCATCAGGTCCCAGATCTTACGGATCTGCCCTGCCACGTCATCTACAAATTCCTGCGGGGTAACGCCGGTTTCCGCCGCTTTCAGTTCAATCTTCTGTCCATGCTCATCCGTTCCGGTCTGGAAAAACACATCATATCCCTGAAATCTTTTGTAGCGGGCAATGCTGTCCGCCAGTACGATCTCATAGGTATTGCCGATGTGGGGTTTTCCGGATGTATAAGCGATGGCAGTGGTCATGTAATATTTTTTTCTGTCCATCTGTTTACCTCTTTTTCCCTTATTTTATGCGCAAATACCAGCTTTTATCAGATTATCACATGAGGGAGTAGAAGTCAATTTTTCAAATACATAAAAAATCAGGTTTCTGGTTGCTGTTCACAGGGCAGCAGTTCTTTAGACGGAAGCATACGGATATTTTTTTACAGACTGCTTTTGCAGCTTTCTTCGGATTCCGCTCTTTCTTCACAGGAACAAGGAAGATATAATGGCTGTCGGAATTCCCGACCGTGACCAGCGTTCTGAATACCTGATCCGGGTTCTGCTTCAGGACTATTGCCGGAAAATATGATAAACGGCACATAGGACAAGACGCTGTGAGGGCAGGAATTTCGTGCCGTTTAGTATAGAAAGGAGCGCTTCCGGTAAAATCCGGGAAAAATTCAAATGCTTGAAAGATTACTTTATGAAAGTCAGGAAAAATATGGCATTTCTCAAAGTATGAGGCCGCTTGCGGGATTATGTTTTTGCTATAATAAAATTATACTGGTCGGAAAATGCTCTGTAAGGGAAAAGAAATCTGTGTGAATGGGGGTTGCCTTTACTTCCGGGCAGTGATTCATAGATTGAAAGAAGTGGAGGAAGAAGAATTGAGAAACAGCAAAAACAAGAAGCTTCTCTGTCTGCTGCTGACAGCAGCCATGCTGGTACAGCCTTTAGTGGTATCCGCATCGGCTGAGGAGCCGGTGGCGGAGCAGGCGGATCTGCAGGACGATGAGATGTCTGCCGATCTGATGGAGATGCCGCCTGCGGATCAGACGGAACCGGTGGATACGGAATCTGAGGAGCCGGTTACGGACCTGGCCGGGCAGACGGATGCCGAAGCGGCGGACCTGGATGCCTCAGAGTCTGAAGAAACGGTTGAGGACCAGACGGACACAGAAGAGACAGCAGTTCCGGAGGATGCAGAGTCGGAAGAGCCGGCCGCAGATCAGAACGGACAGACGGATGCCGAAGAAGCGGCAGACCCGGAGGATGCAGAGCCGGAAGAGCCGGCCGCAGATCAGAACGGACAGACGGATGCCGAAGAAGCGGCAGAACCGGACGATACAGAGCCGGAAGAAGCGGCTGAGGACCCGACAGACAGTGAAGCGGTTTTAGACGGGACCGAAGCGCCGGAACCGGCAGAGTCGGAAGAGTCAGAACCAAAAGAGGCAGAAGAAACACCTGTTCTGCATAACGGCGAGGCAGTGATTCCGGCAGGCAGCGATGCATCAATGGTAAAACTTCTTCTGGCAGAGGCTCTGCTTGACAGTCCGGAGGACTTCACAGAGGAAGAACTGCTGGCGCTGGACTGGCAGTATTACTGCGAGGGCAGGACGAAGATCGGGACTTGGGGCAACAGAAGCTGGGGTTCGATCGAAGGGTTCACGACGGAGACCGGAAAGCTGATCAAGACCCAGTATACGCATCCGGCGCTTGCCGATAACCAGGATGGAGAATATCAGGTTCGCCTTGCAGGCACGGATGCGGAAGTCACGTTGAGCAAAAAAGCCGTACTGGATTCCGACATCCTGCTGAGGGAAGGAGTTTCGGTGAACCTTCCGTGGACGGAAGAAGGAACCGTGGACTACGGGCAGCTGAAAACGGATATCTTCCAGGCAGCGGTTGCTGGGACGACTCCGGAACTGATGCCGGAGGATATGGACATTACATATTATGCAACGGCCAAAACAGGCAGCGTGGGAGACATGGGTAAAAACTGGGCGCCTCTTGGCGGCGGCAAAGTATCCGGTCTGGAATACCCGGCGATCTCTGCCGGTGAGCATCCGGTTCGTTTTTCCTGGAGCGGAGACGGTACTTATGCGGCTTTTCAGGCAGAGACCACGATCACGGTCAACGACCGGGCAGAAGCTCCTTATGTACGAAGAGAGCCGGTTGACGATGTAAAGCGGACGGTCAAAGAAGATCTGTCGGTGGATTATGACCTGCTGAAAGAAGCGGTCTTCGATGCAGTCATCGCAGAGTCGGAAGTACTGACAAAAGAGAACATATCCATCGAATATTATGCAACTGCAAAGTCCGGCAGCGTGGGAAGCCTTGGGAAGGGCTGGGCGCCGCTTGACGGCGGCAAAGTATCCGGTCTGGAATATCCCGGTATTCCTGCCGGTGTACAGACGGTCCGGATCTCATGGCCCGGCAGCAGCCTCTATGCGCCTACGACTGTCCAGGCGGATGTGGAAGTACTGGACCGCGAACAGGTACAGTTTGAACTTCAGGAAGGGCCTTTTGAAGTGGGAATGGTCTTTACGGAAGAACAGGGCTATGATTATGATGCGACAGCGGGAGCCATCTACGATGCAGTGATCGCTTCCGTCAGCCCGGAAGTACCTTATGAAACAGTCAAAGTGGAATATAACACCGATCTGACCGGACTCACTCACATCAGCTACAGGCCGCTGAACGAGAAAGACGCAACCGGGCTGGTCGGATTCAGGGACGGGACATGGGAGATTCGTATCTCCTGCGGCGACACGGTGGAATACCGAGGCAATTCCGTTACGATGGACGTGACGGTTCTTGACAATCGGATCGTCAGCAGCGTGGCTGTGAGAGACGGCGCTTCGTTCACCTACCATATGGATCCCGCAGTGATGGAACAGGCGATCTTTGCTCAGGCCATTGACTGGGAAAATTCGGAACTGCCGGCAAGGGAGACACTGGATCTGACCGATTTCGAGATTCTGTACAAAGCGCAGATCGATGTTCTGGACAGTCGGTTTGACGCCGGAAAACTGAGCGGCCTGCTGGATAAGATCCCGGGGCTCGAAGGCATCGGCGGCAGCGTGGAAGAGATCGCAGGAAGCTTAAACGACAGTACCAAACGGTGGATGCCGGTAGAAGGCGGCGAATATCTGGGGATTCCCTACGCACCCATGGGAGCAGGGCAGCATCAGATACAGATCGTTTATAAAGGAAATGCCGACTACCGTCCCTCCCAGGCGGCAGAGGGCACAGTCACCGTCAATAAGGCAAACGTAAAAGTCAGCGTTCACTCTGACAATATTTACGCAGATCAGACGCTGCCGGAAGGCTTTATCACAACAGACCCTGCAGATCAGTTTGACTTTTACACGATCTATACCGGGGCGACCAGCAATGTGAATCTTGGACTGTATCTGGATCTTCCGGATAAATTCGACAATAACCGGTTCATCAGGATTCTGGATCCGGTGGTGGAGAAAATCACCGGCAGAAGCTTCAGCCGGATGATGCAGGATGGAATCACCGTAGGAGAGCTGCGCAAACTCTTTGACAGTACAGAGCTTCTGGAGCTTCTGGATAAAATCGGCGTGGACACCGGAGCGTTCGGACAGATTCTGAAAGTCGTCAATGCCATGCCCTCTGTCCTGGACGGCACCAGAATCGGCTTTGGCGCGCCCAATCGCGCTGGTCTGTACAGTGTGACCGTGATCACGGATAATAAAAATTACAATACGGGTGTCGGAGTCGGTGCGCTGCTGGTCCGGATGCGTTCCACCGGTGTGAAACTGAACTGGAATGAGGATCTGGGAAGCAAAATCAGCGCTGCAGACGCCAGAAACTTTGATTTCGGCGTGACGCTGTCCTGCAATGGAGACGTGACCGTCAGCCAGGATAACGTGCATTATCTGTATTCCGGATTTACCAGCAAATGGAAAGTTTACTCCAGCACGACGGCTCCGCCGACCGAGCCGGGACGTTATGTCATGACAGTAGTTACTCTGGGAGGAAATTATCAGGCACTGCCGGTTACCCGGTCATTCCAGATCACAAAGTGATCCTGAGGGAGGAGAACTATGGGTTCAAAAGTGTTGCGGGTACGGATGCTTGGGGGATTTTCCATGTACTACGGGGAAGATCCCGTTGTCTTTAACAAGATGGGAAGTTCCAAATCCGTTCGTCTTCTGCAGATGCTTCTGCTGTCTCTGAAAAACGGGATATCCAAAAGCGAACTGATCGATAACCTGTATGGATGGAATGAAAAACAGGATATGGCAAACGGTAATAAAAACCTGAACAACCTGATCTACCGCCTGAAAAAACAGCTGATCTCCAGCGGGCTTCCAGATGGGGAATATGTGGCGATCAACGACGGCATGTGCAGTTTCCAGTGCGGCGTTGCGCTGGAACTGGACACCCGGCTGTTTGAAGAGGCGGTGGAGAAGGCCCAAAAAATGTACCGGGGGGGGGGTAAAACGGGTTCAGCTTTTTTGCAGGGCGAATGAGCTGTATACGGGAGAACTGCTTCCTGCCAACCTGTCGGATGCGTGGTTTTACCATAAGAGCAATTATTACAAGGAACTGTACCTGGAGACGATCCGGGAACTGGAACAGGAATACCTGAGAGAAAGAAACTATAAGAATCGTCTGCTGCTCTATTCCAGGGCGGCAGCGATCTATCCCTTTGAGAACTGGCAGACAAGCCTGATCCGGTGCAATCTGGAAATGTACCGTTACAAAGAGGCGCTGGACATTTATAATGAAACGATGGAGCTGTATGCCAGAGAGATGGGGACTCCGCCCATGAAAGAGATGCAGGAGTGCTTTGAAGAACTGCAGCTGACGGATGAGAATCACAGGATGGATTCCGTGGATCCGGGAAGCTGGCGCAAGATGGACCGGGCGTTTATGATGCGGAGAAAAGAGATCCAGAAGGCGATCTTTCAGGAAGAAGAAAAGGCAGGAGCATATTACTGTACCTATCCCAGTTTTGTAGATTACTGCCGTCTGGTCGCACGTGCAAAAGAGCGAAGCACGTTTCCTGCGCTCCTGATGTTCCTGACTTTAAGTCAGAAAGGAAAAAAGGAGAGCACAAAGCCCATGGATCTTCAGAAGCAGATGCAGATCTTAAAGAGCGCCATCGGGGATTCCCTGCGGACGGGGGATGCCTATACCCGCTACGGAAACCGGCATTTTATCCTGATGCTGGTCAAAACGAAAAAGGAATGCTGCAGTTCCATCTTTCAGCGGATCTAGACGGACTATATCCGAAAATCCGGCAAGAGAGAGCTGTGGTATTACGCATATATGACGCAGGAACTGTCAGAAAGCGTTCTTTAGC
>ERZ778510.2181-NODE-2181-length-10860-cov-3.803517_pt1 | contig 10860 bp, 9 predicted proteins | sample MGYA00510348_ERZ778510 | MGnify/ENA primary metagenome ERZ778510 (study PRJEB29527, sample SAMN07138969) | mouse gut metagenome | material: feces | host: mouse | place: China:Nanjing | collected 2016-01-25 ... | reverse complement strand
ATTCAATAGCTCTTAACTCAACATTTAGTAGTCTAATTACATTAAGTTTGGTGACTACTGTAATTGGAAGTATAATTTTAGTTATAATTACTTTTTCTGTTCCACAGCTTTTTGAGAATAAGGGTTTGATGCTTTTTGGCTTATTAAAGCTAATTTTTAATAGTTTTCTAATTGAGTGGTTTTATAAAGGAATTGAGGACTTTAAATATATTACTACACGCTCGGTAATAGCAAAGTGTCTATATATAATAGCTATTTTTGTATTTGTAAGGCAAAAGAGTGACTATCCAATATACTATTTAATATGCGTATTATTAATTGTATTTAATGCGATTGTAAATATCGTTCATTCGCGTAAGTTTGTGAAATTTTCGTTTCATAATATTAGAATCTTGCCATATCTAAAGCCATTCGTAACTATCGGAGCATATAATATAATGATTTCTTTATATACTACATTCAATGTGGCATATTTAGGCTTTAAATGTGGGGATATCCAAGTTGGATATTATACTACTGCAACAAAACTTTTCGCAATAATACTTGCGATAAATACAGCTTTTTCTGGAGTTATGATGCCAAGAATGAGTAGTTTGATTGCAGAGCATAAATTTGAAGAATTTAATCACCAACTTAAATTAAGTATAGAGCTACTATTATCATTTGTTTTTCCGATTATAATATTTACAATATTTTTTGCGCCAGAAATAATTGATGTAGTATCAGGCTCCGGTTATGAAGGAGCTATTACGCCAATGAGGATTATAGCTCCATTGTTTTTTGTAGTAGGATATAATCAGATACTGATTATACAGACTCTTATGCCGTTAAATCGAGATAAAATTATATTTCGAAATTCGATGTATGCTGCTATATTAGGTCTAATACTGAATATTCTTTTAGTTAATACTCTTGAATGTATTGGATCTGCAATTGTCTGGATTTGCTCTGAGACATTCCTAATGATTGCTTCAGTAATAAATCTGAAAAAGACTTGCCCACTATGTTTTCCAAGGAAATTAATTGTCAAGAATATTATAACGATGATTCCGTTGTCAGTAATATTGAGTGGCATATATTTTTGTTCGATGAATAGTATCATAAAAATATGTATTAGTGGCTTGATTGTGATTGCATATTGTTTAATTCTTCATCTTTATTTTATAAAAGATGGTATTATATATAGGACAATAGCTGCAAGAATATCACTGAGGCATAATTGCTGACTTATACAAATTATATTATTTCGAATTGAATCCAGATTAAATCCGTGTAATGGATATTTTATTACTTATTATTGGGATTATAAGTATAAGTTTAAAGAAACTGCATATTGCATTCATATGCATGTTTGCACTTCTTTCAAACTATTTTCTGCTTGGATCTAATATTTCAGAGATTCCATTAACTCATAATGTTAGTGATGTTGGATATGTACTTCTTCTGATATTGTTAGTTCATGGTGCAAAAAAGAAGCATAAATGGAAATACCCTGTCAGAGTCCATGCTCTTTGTTGGTTGGTATATGCTTTGGTGGCCTTTATTATTATTAAGTGTACTATTGAATTTCTGAGTGGAGTTTCCATAATAAACATTCTTAAAGTATATAGGTCATGGCTTATGTATGCCTTTATACCACCGCTAATTGCATATTATGATATTAATGTACTGAAGAAGACGATTAATACGATGTTTTATGTCGTATTTTATGCAACAATTATTCGGTCGGTTGATTACTATTTAGGTACTGGCATCTTTAGTGAAGATGTTCTTATGTATGGGGATGTTGAACGATGGCCTTTCCCATCAGAGTTTGCTCTATTCTATTTGCTTCTTACGATGAGTGGCTATTTCTCTTTTTCAGAAAAAAAGAAACTCATTATCTCAATAATTCTTATCGCACTATATATATTATCTTTAACAAGATCCTCCTTTGTTGCAATTTGCGTAGGTTTGGCTATTGTATTATACAAAACAGGTCAGTTAAAATTATCAAAACGTAATATAGGATTAATTACAGGTTTGGGAATCGCCTTTGTAGTTTTGGTAGGTGCAAATGATGCTTTTCGCCAAAGATTCACAGAGGGTATAGAGGATGTACAGAGTACCTCATCCACATATAAACCTCAAGGCAATATGCAATTTCGATTAATGCTATTAGCTGAGCGGACTGCTTATGTAATGAGCACTCCGTATAAAACTCTTACCGGATTACAGGCATTACCGGAAGAAGCCTTTCCAACGGTGTTTTATATCGGTTTGCCGGATAAAGAAAGAAATAGAACAATACAAGTTGACACCGGCGATATCGCATGGGCGCTAATTGTAATGCGTTTAGGCTTTGTCGGCGGATTAATATTCTGTATGCTTTGGTTTAAATCATCTAGATTATTAAGTCATCTGAATTCTCGGCTTTCAATATCCGGATATGCCTTTTTAATTTCATGGATATTATTGTCTTTTTGTGCAGTCTCGATTATTAGTGTGTCATTTTGGATATTTATGTTTATCATTGTCAAATTGTCATATTCAGAAAAGTTAATCAAATAATTATTATGATTCGAGTTTCAATTATTACCCCATCTTATAACCAGGCTGAATTTATTGAAGCCACCATACAGAGTGTTTTATCTCAAACCTATAAAAATATACAATATATAATTGTTGATGGAGGCTCTACTGATTCGACTATGGATATTGTAAATCGATACAAAGATAAAATAGATATTGTAATTCATGAAAAAGACAATGGTCAAAGCGATGCCATAACAAAAGGATTTAAATTAGCTGATGGGGAGTTGGTCGGTTGGCTTAACTCAGATGATATTCTATATTCTGATTGTGTTGAGCAAATTGTAAGATTGGCAGAACAGTTCCCCGATGGAGCAATCTATTATGGGAGCCTATTAAATGTTATTGATAGGTTAGGGAATATTATTCGTACGCCACAGATCGTAATTAATTCTCGTGAGACGTTGATTCATGAGAATTATAGCCTGATACAACAAGGGTCTTTTTACAGAAACTCTCATTTAAAGAAGATTGGATATGTAGATAAGACAATCCATTACTGCATGGATTTGGATTTATGGCTAAGGTTGCTTGAGCACGGTAATATATATCATTATGATATAAAACCACTTGGTGGATTCCGAATGTGGGAAGAAACCAAGACAGCTACCGGAGGTGAAAAATTCCTCAAGGATATTGAGGCGACACTACGTAGATATGGAGCGGTAGATGGCGATACGACTATCAGACAAATTCGTAGGTATATGTTAAAATGTCGTATTAAGAGAATGTTTCATATTAAATAGCAATTGAATGAATATCGTTCATATAATATATTCTTTTAATATCGGGGGAGCTGAGACAATGCTTGTTGATATTATCAACAGGCAGGTAGATAATAATGATGTATCATTAATCATTGTAAATGATTCATATGATCGTGATCTTCTGTCAAGAGTTAATAATGATGTGAAAATAATACTTATAGGCAGAAGACCCTCAAGCACATCGATATCATCAATAATAAAACTTAATTACGAGCTATTTAAAATAAATCCTGATATAATACACTTGCATTCCTATACATTGCCTAAGATGGTTCTGTTTAAGAGCAAGAAGATATGGTATACAGCTCATGCTTTGAATATTCCTATGACTTATGCAAAACATTTATCCGGGATTATTGCAATATCAGAAGCGGTCAAAAATGATATAATATCTCGCTGTAATATTAAGACATATACAATCCCTAATGGGATTGATACTAGCTCGGTTCATGTGAAAGAGAAATGGATTACATCTGGTTCATTTAAAATCATACAAGTCGCTCGGATTGAACATGACAAGAAAGGTCAAGATATTCTAATTAAGGCAATAAAAGTTCTTAAGGATGATATGGGAATTGATGATGTCTCTGTCGACTTTATTGGTACGGGAGCATCAGAGGATTATTTGAGAGAACTATCAGGCAAATTAGGTGTGGAAAATCAAATTAACTTTAAGGGCTTGTGCGATAGAGAGTATATTTATAATCATCTTAAAGATTATGATTTAATGTGTCATCCAGCCCGTTATGAAGGCTTTGGATTAACTGTTGCAGAAGGAATGGCGGCCAAGTTGCCGGTCTTAGTCCCAATGACCGGGGGGCCTTGGGAGATTGTGGGAGAAGGAAAGTATGGAATTGGATTTCGTCCAGAAGACCATAAAGATTGTGCTGAGAAAATATTGAAAATAAAGGCTGAATATTCCAATTTATTGCCAATTATTGAATCTGGTTACAATCATGTGATTGATAAATATTCGATAGATCGGATGGTTCATGATTATTTAGATGCCTATAATTATTGATTAAATAATACTTATGCTGGAAATGTATTCCCATTGATTTATTTTATAGAGTAATTAATTATGGCTAAATTAAAAATCTTGCTTAATGCTCCCTCTTATAAACATAAGAATTTGGGAGGAGTTGCGAATCATTGCGCCGGACTAAAGGACTATTGGTCAGAATCTGTTTTTTATAATGCTATAGGGAAGCGGTCTAATAAAAACGGGAGCGGGAAATATTGGTTACCATGGGATATTGTGAAATTTATATTCAAAATATGTATCTATCGTCCTGATTTTGTATGGTTAAATCCATCTATTGCAAATAATGCATTAAGAAGAGATTTCATATTTTTAAATATCGCGAAATTCTTTAGAGTAAAAGTTGCAATATTTATACATGGATTTAATCTTAATAATTTTCGTAATATCAATAAGATATGGCTTGTAGAAAATCTTAATAAGGCCAATTTTATTATGGTATTAGCTCAGGATTTTAAGAGTAGATTGATTAGCGCTGGAGTTACATGTCCGATAGAACTGACTACTACTAAAGTTGAAGATGGATTGCTAGAGGGATTTGATATAAACACAAAAGACTATTCATCAAATAAGTTGCTTTTTTTGGCTCGTGTTGAAAAGGAAAAAGGAATCTATCAGACACTTGATACATATTCGATATTAAAAAAAGAGATGCCAAATCTTTCACTCCAGATTTCTGGAGGAGGGAGTGAACTTATGGCTGCACAAGAATATGTCAAAAGCAATAATATTAATGATGTCATTTTTACGGGGTTTATAGATGGTGAGAATATAAAGAAAGCATACAAAGAAGCGTCATTACTCATTTTAATATCTTATAGCGAGGGGATGCCAACAAATGTACTTGAAGGTATGGCTTTTGGTCTTCCTATTGTCACTCGTCCGGTTGGTGGGCTTGCCGATTTCTTTGAAAATAATAAAATGGGGTTTATCACGCAATCTTTTGAACCTAAGGCGTTTGCTGATGGTATTCGAGAGATTCTTAATAATCCGGAATATGCCAAGATGATTGGAAATTATAATTATGGATATGCTAAAAATAAATTTTATGCATCATCCGTTGCGCGACAACTTGAATGTTATTTTAAAAAATACAATAATAAATGAAACTCTCTAGAATCAGAAAACTCATTTTCTTGCACCTGCAACATTTACCTATGAAATCCCGAGGCCAAAGAGCAACAATTTGTAAATTAGGGGGGGTACAAATTTACAATCCATCAAAAACGTTTATCGGGGAAGATGTCATTTTTGACACTAATTATCCTGAGGATATTATAATTGAGGAAGGTGTGAGAATTACAGCTCGTTGTATTCTTCTTACTCATTTTATGACGCCATCAACTGGCAGTTATGCCAGGGGGCAAATTATAATCAAACGAGGGGCCTATATTGGAGCGAATACTATAATTTGTAAACCTGTAACAATCGGAGAAAATGCGATTATAGGCGCTGGTTCAATAATCACAAAGGATATTCCTGCAAACGAGGTTTGGGCTGGAAACCCGGCCAAATTCATAAGGAAACGATAAGTGGAAGTTTTTTAGTGCAGTTCTAATCAAACTAATGGTTGCAATTAATTCCATGAATCATAATTTAATCGAATCGTTTAGAAGACTCAAAGAATATTGCGAGATTGAAAATTTTAAAGGTTGGGATCCTTATGATGGACTTAATTCGCGCATATTCCAAGCAATCCCATTCCTAAGAAAATCAGCTTTATGTCGTTTAGTTGTTATTCAAGGGTTTAAGCGATGTCCAATTAATTTACGTAGGTTGTTCCTTGTACCTAAAGATTATAATGCAAAAGGAATTGGATTGTTTCTGAGTGGCTATTGTCAGTTGTATTATGCTGTAACAAAGAATCCGGAATTAGAGCCTTTGATTGGAAATTCAGAAAAGATAAAGGAATATATCTATAAATTGGCAACGCTGCTTATAGATTTGAGATCAAAGGGGGAGTATCATGGAGCATGCTGGGGATATAATTTTGATTGGCAGGCTCGTAGATTATTCCTTTTCCCGAAATATACCCCAACTGTAGTTGCTACTAATTTCTGTGCTACAGCATTGATAGAAGCCTATGAGATAACTCATTGTGACCTATATAAAGATGTCGCAATTACATCTGCGGAATTTGTTATGCATGATTTACACCGCACTCCATTGGGGGATGGATTCATATTTTCATATAGTCCACTTAAAGGAAATGATACAGTATTTAATGCCTCTTTGCTTGGTTCCCGATTATTGACATATTGCTATAAGTATACTAAACAACGAAAATATTTAGATGCAGCTATAGCCTCGATAAAAGCATGCGTTTCTGGACAAAGAGAGGATGGAGCCTGGCGTTATGGAATGTTGCCGATACAATCCTGGGTTGATAGTTTTCATACAGGATATAATTTAGATGCTTTGGCTGATTATAGGAAATTGACTAAAGATAATTCATTTGATATTAATATTGAGAAGGGATTACAATATTATATTGACAATTTCTTCGAAACAGATGGCTCTCCCAAGTATTATGATAATCAAAAATATCCGATAGACATACACTGTCCTGGCCAATTGCTAGTTACTCTTTCGCGGCTTGGTAAGATTAATGAATATCATGAGCTGGTAGAAAAGGTAATTGATTGGACCATTTTACACATGCAGTCAAAGCGAGGATATTTTTATTATCAACTTAAGAAGGGGATAAGTTCTAAAATCCCATTTATGCGATGGAGTAATGCATTTATGTTTAATGCGTTGGCAACATATATCAATGCAATACAACAAAAATCTATTATTTAATCTCTTGTATAACAGGATATTTTTAATCTGGTAGATTTTGAAATTTTCAAGAATGAATCTTGAAAATTACTGCTATATAAGTACCGTTTAAGAGTGGGGGCTATGATTAATAATCTTAATCTGATTTTATCGAATTGAAATAATTAGTCAATCATCTATTAAATAATATGGAAAAGATTTCGCTAAACGGAGTAGAAATGTACCCATTTGCTTCTGAAGATGAACTATTGGAGTTCGTCAAAGAAAAAAAAGGGATTCTTGTTGCCATAAATGCAGAAAAAATACTGCATGCAACAGATCAAACACGCACAATTATCAATAGAAACATCGGATACTGTGATGGTGCTGGTGCAATGTTTGCTCTCCATAAGAAAGGCTATCCTAAGGCCTGTAAAATTCCTGGCTGTGAATTATGGCTTAAAATTGTCGCCAAATGGCATAAAACACATACATTTTATTTGGTTGGAGGACAAAAGAGTGTAATCGAAGCTACTGTTGTTAAACTTCGTGAAGAATTTCCAGGAATTAATATAATCGGATATCGTGACGGGTATATTAATTCCAGTGATGACAAAGAGTCCTTGATATCAGATATTGCTATGAAAAAACCGGACGTGGTTTTTGTTGCTATGGGTTCTCCCAAACAAGAGTTGCTAATGGAAGAAATACAACAGAGGCATAATGCAATATTCCAAGGGCTTGGTGGCAGCTTTGATGTATATACGGGGCGTGTCGAACGAGCTACGCAATGGTGGATTGATCACAATTTGGAATTCGCGTATCGACTAATTAAACAACCGTCAAGAATAAAGCGGCAAATCCATTTGCTTAAATATCTGTGGTGGCTTGAAACAAATAAACTATAAAAAAATAATCATTATGAAAACTATAATGCTCGTCTTCGGGACTCGCCCCGAAGCAATAAAGATGGCTCCTCTGGTTAAGGAATTTCAAAAATATCCAGATAAATTTCGCACAATCGTTTGTGTTACAGGCCAACATCGACAAATGTTAGACCAAGTTCTCGATATTTTTAATATAAAGCCTGATTATGATTTGGATATCATGAAACAGAATCAGGATTTATATGATGTAACTGCTCGAGTACTTACAGGAATGCGCAGTGTATTGAAAGAATCTAAACCTGATGTAGTTTTGGTTCATGGCGATACTACAACGTCTACCGCCGCCGCTTTAGCATCATTCTATCAGCAAATCCCAGTAGGGCATGTGGAAGCTGGATTGAGAACTCATAACATATATTCGCCATGGCCTGAAGAGATGAATCGACAGATTACCGGAAGAATTGCTAAATATAATTTTGCTCCAACAGCTCTTAGTTATGATAATTTAGTGAAGGAGAATATACCTAAGGAAAATATTATAGTTACAGGTAATACTGTAATTGATGCCCTCTATTGGGTTGTCGACAAAATAAGGAATACTCCAGAACTAAGTATTTCGTTGGAGTCTGAATTATCAATGGCTGGATATAATGTTAGTCGTCTACATAATGGTCGTAAATTAGTTTTGATAACAGGACATAGACGTGAAAACTTTGGCGATGGTTTTTTGTCAATGTGCCAAGCAATCAAGACTCTGACAGAGAAATACCCAGATGTGGATTTTGTATATCCAATGCATCTTAATCCTAATGTTCGAAAACCAATACATGAGGTCTTTGGAGAAAATCTTAATGCATCGGGAAATATCTTTTTCATAGAACCTTTAGAGTATCTATCGTTCGTATATCTAATGAATAAATCCAGTATCGTATTGACAGATAGTGGCGGTATACAAGAAGAAGCACCTGGTCTTGGCAAGCCAGTACTTGTTATGCGCGATACAACAGAACGGCCAGAGGCTTTAACCGCCGGAACTGTGAAACTGGTCGGTACGGATTATGACAAAATAGTAACCGAAGTATCGCAACTGCTTGATGATTGTGACTATTATGATTCAATGAGCAAGGCTGTGAATCCCTATGGAGATGGCCTTGCATGTTCTCGTATTATTGAAATCTTCAAATAACCAATATATTTAACAAAGAATGAAAGCGGTTTTCATGGGACTTGGCTATATTGGCCTCCCTACAGCTATTATCGCCGCAAAAGAAGGCGGAGTTGACATTGTCGGAGTAGATATAAATCCGGATGTTGTGAATCAGACCAATGCCGGTCATCTGCATATCATTGAGCCAGGAATGGAGGAGATGCTACAAGAAGTAGTTAACTCAAAAAAACTACATGCATCCACAACACCTGAAATAGCGGATGCGTATTTCATGGTAGTGCCAACGCCATTTAAAGGTAACCATGAACCAGATGTCAGTTATGTAGAGGCGGCGACACGTGCAGTTCTCCCATTTCTTAAGGAGGGAGACTTGTATGTAATCGAGTCAACTTCACCAATTGGCACAACTGAGATGATGGCCGAAATAATATTCAATGAACGCCCTGAACTTAAGGATAAAATATATATAGCCTATTGCCCTGAAAGAGTTCTTCCTGGCAACGTTATATATGAACTCGTTCATAATGATAGAGTAATCGGGGGGCTAAACCCAAAGTCAACAGAAAAAGCAATTGAGTTTTATTCACGTTTCGTTAAAGGAACTCTTCATAAAACTAATGCACGGACTGCCGAAATGTGTAAACTAACAGAGAACTCAAGCCGAGATGTTCAGATAGCTTTCGCAAATGAGCTATCTCTTATCTGTGATAAGGCTGGAATCAATGTGTGGGAACTCATTAGTTTGGCCAACAAGCATCCGCGAGTAAATATTCTTCAGCCTGGATGTGGTGTTGGTGGCCATTGCATTGCTGTAGACCCATATTTTATAACAGCTGATTTCCCAATGGAATCAAAGATAATCTCAGATGCTCGTGAGATAAATAATTATAAGGCTTTTTGGTGTGCAGAAAAAGTAAAGAATTCCATGTTGGAGTTCGAACTCCGTAATCACCGCAAACCAACCATAGCCATGATGGGACTTGCATTTAAACCTAACATTGATGATTTGCGTGAATCACCAGCAAAGCAAATCGTTAGTAAGGTTATGCAGAGTTGTAACAATGCTGATATCCTTGTAGTTGAACCTAATGTTAAGAATCATAATGTATTCAAACTCACTGACTATAAAGAGGCATATAAAAGAGCAGACATTGTAGTATTCCTTACTGCGCATGACCCGTTTAAAACGTTGGAATGGGATGAAGAGAAAGTAATTCTAGATTTTTGTGGTATATATAAGCGCGTCTAATAAATCACAGACATCAAAAAATTAAGGAGGACGCATACTTCGGTCAATCGAAGTATGCGTCCTCTTTTGATAGCTCCTAATAATTTTTTGTCTCCGATGGATTGATTACATGGAGGAATAATAGTGGTCGAGGATATCACGGGCGGCGGTGAACGACGACTGTCGGTTGGCCAGCACGCGAGCTTCCTTGTCGGCCAGCATCGCCTCGATATCGGGACGTGTGTAGAAGTTGCGGCGCAACTGCTCGTCGATGGTCTCATACATCCAGTAGCGCGCCTGTTCGTTACGCTTGCGCTCGAAGTAGCCGTTGGCTTTCACATAGTCGAAATATCGGTCAATCATGTCCCACACTTCTGCGATACCTATAGCATAGTAGCCGGAGTAGCATAGCACCTCGGGCGACCATCCGGATGGCG
>ERZ778510.2162-NODE-2162-length-10927-cov-5.135026_pt1 | contig 10927 bp, 9 predicted proteins | sample MGYA00510348_ERZ778510 | MGnify/ENA primary metagenome ERZ778510 (study PRJEB29527, sample SAMN07138969) | mouse gut metagenome | material: feces | host: mouse | place: China:Nanjing | collected 2016-01-25 ... | reverse complement strand
TAAGATCTTTGACATAGGTGTGAAGGATTCCATTACAGTGAACACGGCTCATGACGGGTCTGACATATCTCGTGTCGGGACCCATAACGACTGTTTCGTGTCAAGCACGAACGATGTCGGCACATACCAGGCCGCCGAGGAAAGACCGTATGTCTACGGCGAGTCCCGTTACACTATTTGGGGAGGCGAAACCTGTGCCGTGACCGCCTATTGCGACTGCAAGCGTGCCTTGCCTAAATGCGAGGAACATCACATGACATATCAGAACAATTCGTATCATCCAGGCGTCATAGCACGCTGGCGCGACCAGGGATGCTATGACGAGATTGACCGGAGGATGGGCTACAGACTCGTGCTTGACAGGGCGTTCTACGGCAAGAACCCCGTAGCCGGAGATTCCATGAGAGTGGTGCTCAAGATAAGGAATGTCGGGTTTGCAGCTCCGATGAATCCACGTGCGGTGGAGCTTATCTTCGTGGACGGGAACGGCAAAAGGACAGTATATCCTGTCGGTGGCGCCGACCCGCGTTTCTGGTTCGAGAACATGGAGTCCACGGTGGACACTCGGATTGTGATTCCTTCCGACGCCAAAGGCAAGTGCTCCCTGTTCCTCAACCTGCCGGACCCTGAAGTCACTTTGCATGACAACCCTTGGTTCTGCATCCGTCTGGCCAACGACGGCTTGTGGGATGCAAGTACGGGATATAACCTGCTGAGGGAGATAAATCTATGATGGATATCGTCAAATGTTTGTCGGTGTGTCTTGTTATGTCCCTGCTCTGTGCGTGTGCCGGTCCCGAGCGGGAACTGGCTGCGTATTGGAGAGGGCATGATTTCACATCATTGGAGTCCTTTGGGGACATACGTGCCGCCGAGGATGAATTTGACGGATATGTCAGACTTTTGGACAAGACCAGGCCGGATGTGGCAGGCAAGTCCCTGACGGAGTTTCTTGATTCCGCTTCGGGGAATTCTGTCGCATACGCGGTGTGGGCCGGATGGTGCGAGTCATATTTCCATTCATTGGCCTCCCCGTACAGGAACGATGAGTTGTTTTCACTTTTTCTTGACAAGGTGACGGAGGACGGTGTCCTTGAGCCCTATATGCTCGGTAGGTTCCTGATGATGAGGAAGGTTTTTCATAACGGCCTTCCGGGAGCTCGGGTTTCCCCCGTAGTGCTGAAAGACGCCGGGGGAGTGGAGTTCAGTCTTGCTGACTATGCCCCGAGGCGCGCGCTTGTGCTATTTCTCGATGCTGGTTGCTCTTCTTGCCTGCAAAAGGTGAATGAAACGGAGGCGGAGTATCGCGGATGTGACCTGGAAAAGGTCGTAGTCCTTGTCCATGGCACTCCGGCCTTGACCGCGGGCCTGGCCGCAAGGCTTCCTGATGGCTGGCGTCCGGCATGGTGTCCCTCCGGTGAACTGGAGGCCGGTGAAATATATGATATCACGCTCCTTCCTTCAAGGATAATTGTAGGAGCCGACGGACTTGTCGGGAAATCATATCATTAGGACTTGTCCTTGAATTTTGTTCTTCGGGCCTGACAACCGGTCTGGAGAGAATATGTTTATGAATATTAATGATTATCTTTACGAAAATTATGTGCAGATCAGATTTTCTTATGCTCGCCATATTGTTCTGGCTTTGTTTCGCGTGCTGTGACAAGCGTCAGGACGCGACTTCGGGAGATGACCGGAGGTTTGACGTGACCTGGCCTTCGACAGAAGAGGATTTCTGTAATCCGGAGCGTGGGTTCTATCATCAGTATACCTTGAAGTTCAGTGACGGAAATATACCGTCTCCTGTTTCTCCCGTCGCTTTGAAGACCAACAGGGTGGCGAAGAGGACGCTTTCCCTGACCCTGTTCTATCTTACCGACTTTATGGACGGAGACATAAGCCAGGAGGCCCTTGAGGTGATAAGGCAGAGCCTGCAGGCCCATCGTGACGGAGGGTGCAAGGCCATCCTTCGCTTCGCGTACAAGGACGGATATGGAGAGTCGTTCCACCCGTTTGACGCTCCGGTGGATGTGGTCCTTAGGCATGTGGCGCAGCTCAAACCGATATTCCATGAATATGGGGATGTCATATATGTGCTCCAGGCAGGATTCGTGGGGGCTTGGGGCGAGTGGTACTATACGGACCATTTCAACTTTCAGCCGGAGACTCCTGAGGATTATGAGCCTCGCCGCAGGCTTGTCGAGGCTTTGCTTGACGCCATGCCTGAAGACAGGCAGGTGGCGTTGAGGACGGCAGGCTACAAGATGAAGATATTCGGAACTTCCGTGAAAGACTCCATAACGGTAAAGACGGCCTTCGACGGGTCTGACCTTTCCCGTATAGCCGGACACAACGACTGTTTCATTTCCGACCCGACGGATCTCGGCACTTTTACGAGCGAGGCCGAAAGGGAGTTGTGGATGGCTGAAACCGATTATGTCTCGATGGGAGGGGAGACCTGTTCCGGAAATGCCGCCTACTGTGATTGCGCTCCGGCGTATGTGGCATTGGAGTCCTATCACTGGTCATATCTGAACCATGCCTACCATTCTGGGACATTTGACCTTTGGAAACGTAACGGGTGCTATGATGACATTTCTCGTCGTCTTGGCTACCGCCTCGTGCTTGAAGGTGCGAATTTCAGAGGTGTTTTCAGCCCAGGGGAGGAATTTACGATAGATATTGGTATACGAAACGAAGGCTTTGCCTCTTTGGTTAACGTGCGGAGCCTTGAATTCGTCCTTGTCGGTGAAGATGGTTCGGAATATGTGTTCGGGACAGATGATGACCCGCGTTCTTGGAAAGGCGGGAATTCTTATAGGATAAGGCGGACATTGTCCCTTCCTTCAGCCCTTGAGCCAGGCAAGGAATACACTTTGTGCCTCAATCTTCCCGACGCTTCCGGACAGTTGAGGGATAAGCCGGAATTCAGCGTGCGCCTTGCCAATAAAGGTGTCTGGAATCCAGAGAACGGCTATAATGAATTGAAATCTTTTGTTGCGGAATAATTTTTATTGGATCTATTATATGACAAGAAAACTGATTCTTTTGTTTCTCGCCGGGATTCTGGTCTCGTGCGTTCCCGGTGGTGAGACCGTGTCGGAGATGCCTTTGGAAGAAGGGGAACATGTCTGGGGAGGGCTCGTCAAGGACGGTTCAAGGATGCCTTTCAGACCCGGGTTTGAGCGTGCCTTGACTGAAAATCTTGACAATCAGGGGCAGGCGCTTCTGTTGACTGACAAGGGGCGTTACGTGTGGAGTGACAAACCGTTCACTTTTTCTGTTAAGGACAATGCTGTCGTCATTACGGAAGCCTCCGGTGAGGTAAGGACCGGCAAGGTCGGGGAATCCCTGGCGGATGCGTATGGCTTTGCGTCCCGTGAATTCTTTCCGGCGGACGGTACTCTTCCTCCTGCGGAGTTCTTTGAAAGTCCGCAGTACAATACCTGGATAGAGCTGATGTATGAACAGAACCAGGAAGGTGTACTGAAATATGCCGAGGGTATTCTGAAGAACGGACTTCCTCCCGGAATCATCATGATAGACGATACATGGCAGGAGGACTATGGCAAATGGGATTTCAATCCTGCCAGGTTCCGTGACCCTAAGGCTATGGTGGACAGGTTGCATCGGATGGGGTTCAAGGTGATGCTTTGGATCTGTCCTTTCGTTAGCATGGACCAGTATCTTATATGCAACGAGATAAACTCGTTCAAAGGCTTTCTGCTTTCCGGAGAGGACGGGGCCAAGAGTTGGGAAGAGGCCTCCCTGCCTTATCCTGTCCGCTGGTGGAACGGTACTTCCGCCGTACTGGACCTTTCCAATGAAAGGAGCATGGACTGGTTCCGCTCCCGTCTGGACTACCTTGTGGAGTCCTATGGCATAGACGGGTTCAAGTTCGATGCGGGTGACTACGTATATTATCCTTCCGACGCTTTCAGCAAAGGCGGTCTTTCCGGTAACGAGCAGTGTTCCCTTTTTGCGACTCTAGGTCTTGAATATCCTTATAACGAATATCGTGCGGGATGGCAGATGGCCGGAAAGCCTCTCGTGCAGAGACTGCATGACAAGGCTCATTCCTGGGAGGACCTCGGAAAACTGATTCCTGAAATGCTTGCCGAGAATATCCTCGGATACTGCTTTTCCTGCCCGGACATGGTAGGTGGCGGAAGCTTTGCCACATTCCTTGCCGGTGAAGTGAACCAGGACCTTATCGTCAGGTCGGCCCAGTGCCACGCCCTGATGACCATGATGCAGTTCTCCCTCGCCCCATGGCGTGTCCTGGATAAGGAACACTATGCCGCTGTCCTCAAGGCCGTGCGTATGCGTGAAGACCTTATGCCACTTATCATGTCCTTGGCGGCGGATGCGGCGGCTACGGGCGCACCTATAATGAGACCTCTTGAATATGTTTTCCCTCATCAGGGCTATGGGGATGTCAAGGACCAGTTCATGCTCGGTGACAGCCTTATGGTAGCTCCGATGGTCACCCCAGGCTTTGAACGCAAGGTGTCTCTTCCCGAGGGAGTCTGGACCGCCGATGACGGGACGGTCTACGAAGCCCCGTCCGGCGGGATGACAGTCTCTGTCACTGTTCCGCTTGACCGCATCCCTCATTTCAGGCTGAACTGATGCCGGCTTGGCACCTGTAATGTCACTATATTACGGATATTCGGCAAACAACCGAAATAAATTTGATGTTTGCTCTCGGATTTTTCTTATCTTTGCGGCGCATTAATGTGCTTGGCTTTCGCTTTTGCGAAACTTGAGGAAATTAGTAACTAACAACAATAGAAGTTATGGTTTATTCACACGAAGTGCAGCAGATGTGCTGCGTCAAGAAAGGACCGAATCATGGTCCCGCTCCAATTCCTGAAGAGGGAAAATGGGTGAAATCAAAAGAAATCACTGACATTTCCGGACTTACTCACGGTATCGGCTGGTGCGCACCTCAGCAGGGTGCCTGCAAACTTACCCTCAATGTAAAGGAAGGCGTAATCCAGGAGGCTCTTGTAGAGACTATCGGATGTTCAGGTATGACTCACTCTGCCGCTATGGCTTCTGAGATTCTTCCTGGCAAGACTATCCTTGAGGCTCTCAACACGGACCTCGTGTGCGACGCCATCAATACAGCTATGCGCGAGCTTTTCCTCCAGATTGTCTATGGACGTACACAGTCTGCATTCTCAGAGGGCGGCCTTATGATTGGTGCAGGTCTTGAGGACCTCGGAAAAGGTCTCCGCAGCCAGGTAGGTACACTTTACGGTACCCTTGCAAAAGGACCTCGCTACCTCGAAATGGCAGAAGGATACATCAAGACCCTCGCACTCGACAAGAATGACGAGATCTGCGGATACGAGTTCGTGCATCTCGGCAAATTCATGGACGAGATAAAGAAAGGTACGGACGCAAACGAAGCTCTTAAGAAGGTTACCGGTTCTTACGGACGCTTCACTAAAGAGGCCGGTGCAGTTAAATACATTGACCCACGTCACGAATAACAGGAGGACAAGACTATGATTAGAGAAGTTAAATTCGAGAGCCAGGATCGTCGTATCAAACAGATCCTCGCTGCACTTAACGAGAACGGTATCAAAGATATCGAGGAGGCTAACGCAATTTGCGAGCAGTATGGTCTTGACCCTTACCTCACTTGCGAGGAGACTCAGCCAATCTGCTTCGAGAATGCAAAGTGGGCTTACGTGGTAGGTTCCGCAATCGCAATCAAGAAAGGCTGCAAGACTGCCGCTGAGGCTGCCGAGGCAATCGGAATCGGTCTTCAGGCATTCTGCATCCCTGGTTCGGTAGCTGATGACCGTAAGGTTGGTATCGGCCACGGAAACCTTGCTGCAATGCTTCTCCGTGAGGAGACAAAATGCTTCGCTTTCCTTGCAGGCCACGAGTCATTCGCTGCTGCAGAGGGAGCCATCAAGATTGCCGCAAAGGCTGACAAGGTACGCAAGGAGCCTCTCCGCTGCATCCTCAACGGTCTCGGAAAGGACGCTGCGCAGATCATTTCACGTATCAACGGCTTCACATATGTGCAGACTGAGTTCGACTACTACTCAGGCGAGCTTAAGGTCGTAAGGGAAATCGCTTACAGCGACGGTCCTCGCGCAAAGGTAAAATGCTACGGAGCAGACGATGTACGTGAGGGTGTAGCAATCATGTGGCACGAGGGCGTTGACGTTTCCATCACAGGTAACTCTACCAACCCTACCCGTTTCCAGCACCCTGTAGCAGGTACTTACAAGAAAGAACGCGTACTTGCAGGCAAGCCATATTTCTCAGTTGCATCAGGCGGTGGTACAGGCCGTACCCTTCACCCTGACAACATGGCCGCAGGTCCAGCTTCATACGGTATGACCGACACAATGGGCCGTATGCACAGCGACGCTCAGTTCGCAGGTTCCTCATCAGTTCCTGCCCACGTAGAGATGATGGGCTTCCTCGGCATCGGCAACAACCCTATGGTAGGTTGTACAGTAGCTTGCGCCGTTGACGTAGCTCAGGCATTGAACAAATAATCTTTGGATTATATATCACCTAAAGCCTCTGTAACTCTTGAAGTTATGGAGGCTTTTGTCTGTGGTAGTGTAGGACTCTCGGGTATGCTGGATGATATTTAGATGCAGAATCACAAAAATAATTTCAAATGTGAGCGGTATATGGTAGATTACCGTTACCTTTGCAAGGGACCGGACCGGTCTGTTCACAAGTTATATGATAATCTGTCCTTTTGTGCAAAGGGCAAAATACAATAATATATGGAAACACAATTCTGCCAAAGCTGCGGTATGCCGCCTGGTTTATGGCAAAATATGGTTTTCTCAACAGTATCAGGCATACAGGCAACGGATTGCAACATCTGAAACTTTTGGGTGGCGACAAATACACCTTGAGGAAGCAGGCACATAAAAACTCGCCTTAAGCAGTCTTTCAAGTTAGTGGACTTTGCCAATATAAATTGTCAATGCCTGATGTCTGGGACGTGTACAGGAAATGAGGTGGAGTGTCAGATTATCACTCCACCGTCTACGGACAGTACAGCCCCTGTTATGTATGATGCAAGGTCGCTTGACAGGAACACAAAAGCATTCGCGATGTCTTCCGGTTCTCCCATCCTTCCGATAGGTATCGTGCTGATGAGAGGCTTTATCATCTGTTCAGGAAGAGCGGCGACCATATCTGTCCTGATTATTCCTGGAGCCACGGCATTGACCCTGATCCTGTCTTTGGCCAGTTCTCTTGCAAGTGACTTGGTCAGTCCGTTTACTGCGTATTTGGATGCAGGATATCCGCATCCCGACGCTTGTCCGTAAAGGCTTACGACGGAACTTGTATTTACAATTACTCCGCCTCCGTTTTCTTTCATCAGCTTTGCTGCCGCCTGGCTGCATACCATCACAGCCTTTATGTTCAGGTTCAGTATATTGTCTATCTCCTGCTCTGTGTATTCAGAAAGGGGAGTGCTCTGTGATATTCCGGCATTGTTGGCGAGAATGTCGATTCTGCCGAATTTTGCCTTTACCTCAGAAAATGCTTCTGCTACGGATTGCGGATTTGTCAGATCCGGCCATATTGCCGTGACTTTTGCCTCCGGGAACTCCTGCCTTATGTTGTCAAGAGCTTTTTGGGCTGTAGCTTCTTTGGAGCCGCATAGCGCGACTGATGCTCCTGCTTCAAGATATTTACGGACAATGGCGTAACCTATTCCGCGTGTACCGCCTGTTACAATGGCTGTTTTGCCTTTTAGAAGATCTTTCATAATAGCTGTTTTTTTATTGACGCCCTTCTGCATTCAACACTGATGCCAATTTTTACATAATTCCGGCAAGTTCGGGCCAGTCTGCAATGTTCTTTGTCTTTTTGACGGTTGCCGGGATTGTCGGGAAGAAATTGAACTCTCCTCCTGTCATCTGCTCTGTTTCCGAGACGCTGAAAGTCTGTCCTTCCAGTGACGGTGTCTCTGATTCCGGTATGCTTAAATAAGGGTTGAGGTTCTGCGGAAACCAGAATCCTATAGCCATAAGCTGAGAGCAGAAGCAAAATTGGGGAATAATTTAAAAAGAAGTACCTTTGCGTCCCGAATCTGATCAGAAACTCTATGAAACAGAATGCTTTTGTATTTGGTGATACCAAACCGCACTATGAACTGCTTGACGGACTTAGGGGAGTGGCGGCTCTTCTTGTGATATGGTATCACGTATTTGAGGGATTTGCTGCAAGTCCGATGGACCAGAAATTCAATCACGGATATCTTGCGGTGGATTTTTTCTTTATTCTGTCAGGCTTTGTTGTCGGCTACGCATACGATGACAGATGGGGCAGGTCATTGACTGCAAAAGGATTTATCAAAAGGCGACTGATAAGGCTGCACCCGATGGTTATTGCCGGTGCTGTTCTCGGGACTGCTTCATTCTTTATACAGGGCTGTCAGCAGTGGAGCGGAGCATCCGTGTCTCCTATATGGGCTGTTCTGGCGATGCTGATGACTGTTTTTATGATTCCGGCTATACCTGGCACAGGCCCCGAGGTCCGCGGAAACGGGGAGATGTTTCCGCTTAACGGGCCGCAGTGGTCTCTGTTCTTTGAATACATAGGCAATATATTGTACGCCCTTGTCATAAGAAAGATGTCGATAAAGGCTCTGAAGGTGCTGGTCGCAGTATCAGGGATATGCCTTGTGGCATTCTCCGTGTTCAACTTTTCCGGCTACTGGAATCTCGGTGTCGGCTGGAGCCTCTCAGGGTATAATTTCCCAGGAGGATTTCTCCGGATGTTGTTCGCGTTTTCTATGGGACTTCTGATGTCCAGGAATTTCAGGCCGGTCAAGATCAGAGGGGCGTTCTGGATCTGTAGCGCGGCTGTTGCCGTACTTCTTGTCATACCTTATGTCGGAGGGACGAAAAATTCCTGGATGAACGGAATTTATGACGCATTATGTACAGTTGTTCTGTTTCCGGCTATAGTGTATCTTGGCGCGTCCGGGACTGCCGGAGGCAATACTACATCCGGAATATGCAGATTTCTAGGTGACATTTCATACCCTGTCTATATAATACATTATCCTTCAATGTATCTGTTCTATTCGTGGGTATGGAAGAACGGGCTGGCTTTCCATCAGGTATGGCCTGTAGCAGTCGGTCTGTTTGTCGGAAATATAGTACTGGCATATCTGTTCCTGAAATTTTATGATAAGCCTGTCAGAAAAATGCTTGGCAGACGTTTTTTGTAGAGATCAGGAATTACTGCAGCGTCCGGAATGCCTTTCGGTAATCCGGAGAACAGGTGTAAAGTCTGATTTGAAAAAAACTTACAGTATTTCCCAGTGGCCGGTTTTGTTGGAGCCGATTCGCCTGATATAGCCTTCCTTTTGAAGCCAAAGCATATTCCTGGTTATATGCCTTTTGGAGATGCCCAAAATTGTTCCGAGTTCGGCTTGTGATACTTTGGGGTTTCCGCTGATTATTTCCATAATTTTTTTCTGGTTATCGGTGACCTTATCGGTGACCTTATCGGTGACCTTATCGGTGACCTTATTTTTGGAAAAAGCCATAGGAAGAGTTATTCTTATAAAATTGTCGGAGAACAGGAAACATTCTTTGCCGTATGCACCTATTATCCTCGGTATTCCTGACCCCAATGATTCGACCAGTTCAATGTCTCCATAGATTCTCATAAGCTCCTTGTTGCGCGGAATTGAGATTCCATTGAAGAAATCCTCTTTGGTCAATGTATCGGGCAAAGACCCCGCTGATGTTATTTCAAGCCTGTCTGGGAATATTTCAAATTTGGGTGCGACTTCGTAAGTGTAGTCATTGTGTACCATCGCATTGATTATGGCCTCGCGCAATGCTAGAGGATTCCAAAGGGGAACATCGATTCGTTCTGCAGGGGTTATTGTGGAGGCTGTTTTGTTTTCAACCTCAAATTTGGCAAGAACGCTTTTTGTGGCCTTGATCAGGGAACAATATCCATATTCGTTTTTCTCAGCCAGTTCGCATCTGTCCATACTGGAATATTTTGCGACCTTGACTGAATTCCGGTTTTCGTCAGCAAGCAGATATGCTACGTAGTTGTACCTGTCAGTCTCCGTCAGGAGTTCCAGAGTCTTCTTGAAGTTGCGGCCCAATGATTTCCCGCGTTCCTGATAATATATGTGCAGCTGTTCGAATGTAAGTTCCTGTTTCGGTGATACTATCTTGCCGAGAGAATTCCTGACTCTTGATGAGAACAGCCTTTCGATCTGATGGGGAGGCATCGGTTCGGATGATGTGCCGACTCTGATAAAGCATCCTTTCGGAGTCATCCCGTATTTGGATTTGTAGTATGGTTTCTCGGATCCGCTGGCTATTGTCAGCTTGATTATCGGGCAACCGTCCTTTTCTTCCCGGGATATATCAAAAAGTCACATTGCTGAAGGGGCTATGTTGTTTTTTATGCGGTCTTTAAGTTTCAACATACATCCGTCAGTATCGTGCACCCCGATGGCATTGCCTTCCCGGTCGATACCGATGTAGATATATCCTCCTTCCCGATAGTTCAGAAATGCTATGATTTCCTTTTCTATGTCCATTTCCGGTGTAAGTTCGAGTTTGTACTCGATGCGGTTCGTTTCTTTCATAGCTTTTATGTGTATTTGTGGCTTTGTGTTTTCGCAAAACTATATGACAGTATTGTATGCTTCAATATGCATACAAAGAAATTCCTGTTTCTTGATAAAAGTTTTTCTGTTTTTTGCGATTTGGACGGACTATGATTTTGCGATGCAGGCAAAATCGCTGTTCTTGGATATGATGAAGAAAAATATATATCCTGTCGGAACCGGTGAGCCGTAAAAGCCCAGCATCAAATATTTTTCTTTGTGGGTATGAAATATGGATGGCTAAAAAGTAAAGACACCTTTCTGAGAGTTGTCCCCTCC
>ERZ778510.2158-NODE-2158-length-10936-cov-3.918206_pt1 | contig 10936 bp, 7 predicted proteins | sample MGYA00510348_ERZ778510 | MGnify/ENA primary metagenome ERZ778510 (study PRJEB29527, sample SAMN07138969) | mouse gut metagenome | material: feces | host: mouse | place: China:Nanjing | collected 2016-01-25 ... | reverse complement strand
GATTACTGCGCGCCGTCCCTTATGACGATGCTGGCAGTTTTGCGGATAGGCTGCTGGTTGAATGGCTGCTGTGGAGGCATTACCATTCAGACGGGGGCGTATGCAGGCACGGTCGTCCCGGTGCAGATTATGGAATGCATAGGGGATTTAGCGATTTTGGGCGTGTTGCTTTTGGTGGAGTGGCATTACAGCGGAAAGGGTATGCTTTATCCGTGTATTTTATTTCTATATGGCGGCCTGCGGTTTGCGCTGGAGTTTTTCAGGGACACGCCGAAGGATTGGCTGTATCTGTCGCATGGACAATGGTTTTCTATTGTGTCTGCCATTGCAGGAGTCTATTTTCTGCGCAGGATTATGAAAAATATTTTGGCAGAAGGTTCAAAGAAAAAGGAAAGTGATAAACAGAGAAAAAGGCGGCGGTGACAGAGATGCACATGCCTTTTTATAGAAAATATATGAAGGAGAGGGAAGAGATATGCTGAAAAAACGGTTGTTATGTATGGTATTGAGCGCCTTGCTGGCTCTGAACACGGGACTTACGGCTCTGGCGTCAGAAGAGGCGCTGCCTGGACTGGAAACGCCAGGAGGCGCAGGAGATATTTTGGAGGCTTTTGAGGGAATGGAAGGCTTGGAGGTGTCTATTGAGGAAGAACCGGAAGGGGAAGTGGAAATAGAAGAAGGCGCGGAAGGCTCGGAAGAAGCAGAGACTTCCGGAGACGGAACAGAAAGGTTTACGGGAGGTACGGAAAAGGCAGAAGCGTCCGGAAATGAAGAAGAGCTTACAGGGAATCAGGGGGAAACTCAGGTTTCTGAGGATGAAATAGAAAAACTTACGGGAAATCTGGAAGATTCTAAAGACGGGATGAAAGAGACAGAAGAGGTTTATGAAAGGGATAGCACGGAAACTTCAGAAGAAGAGACAGAAGATTATGGGGAAACGATTAGTGGGACGGAGGAAAAGGTAACCGCCGAGGGTTCGCTGAATCAAAAAGCTGCTCCGGCACAGTCAGGCACCTGTGGAACGAAACTGAAATGGAAAATCACGGGAACAAAGCTTTCCATCACAGGAAAGGGCGAGATGAGTAACTGGACCAGGGGGTGTAACTCTTCTTATCCGGGATGGTATGATTTGGCGGCTTCTATTACGGAGGTGTCTATTGGCTCGAAGGTTACGACTATTGGAAATTATGCATTTGAAGGTCTGGTGAATCTGAGGTCGATTTCTACGGGTTCGAAAGTCAATTCCATAGGGGCTTATGCGTTCCAGGGCTGTAGCAATCTGACGAATGTCAGTATCAAGAAAGCTGTGAAAGTCATCAATGAGCATGCCTTTGTAGATTGTGCAAATATAAGGACTCTGTCTTTTGATGGGGGAAGCGCGCTGACGACGATTGGGACGTCTGCGTTTCAGGGCTGCTTTAATCTGCGCCAGTTGACAGTTCCGGCAAAGGTTACGGAAATCGGGGAATCAGCTTTTAACGGATGCAGCAATATGGGAAGCCTGAAACTGGGCGCTGCAGTAAAGACTATCGGGAATTCTGCGTTTGCCGGATGCTCCAGCCTCACAGGAGTGACGATTACGGGAAATGTGGAAAGTATCGGAAGTTCGGCATTTAAAGGCGACGTCGGGATTACCAAACTTACGATAGGAAGCAAGGTGAAAAATATTGACAGTAGTGCGTTCGAGGGCTGTACGGCACTGAATTCTATTACGGTAAATTCCAGGGTGCTGGCCAGTATCGGGGAGTCTGCGTTCCGGTATTGTGAGTCCCTGGTTTCGCTGGATTTATCGAAATGCCCGGTAGATATCGGGGCTTCGGCGTTCCGTGATAATCCGAAACTGCGGGCGGTAAATATCAGCGGGGCGGTAAATGTGGGCGAGTCTGCGTTCCGGAACTGCGAGCTTTTAGGCAGCGTCGCTATGGGAGGGCGTTTATCGAATATTGGGCGGCACGCATTTTCAGAGAACCCCGCGCTGGTATCCGTAGGAATTCCGGGAAGCGTACAGAATGTGGGGGAATATGCATTTTGGTCAAATCCCGCTCTTAAAAATGTTGTAGTGGCGAATGGGGTAAAAAGTATTGATGCGGGTGCGTTTGAGGACTGCGTGGCGCTGGCAGCGATTGATCTACCCTACAGCGTGACGGCGATTGGGGATTATGCTTTTAAAAACTGTACGGCGCTGAGCCGGGCGACGGTGCACAACTGCGTGACAGTGATCGGCAGGCAGGCGTTTTATAATGATACGGCGTTGTCAGTGCTTTCTCTTGGCACGGCGCTGAATACAATCGGGGATGAGGCGTTTCGGTATTGCAAGAGCCTGCGTTCTGTGACGATTAAAAACGCGATTTTGTATATCGGTGATTCTGCGTTCCGGAACTGTGAAAATCTGGCGTCTGTGCAGATAGGATACTCCGTGAAGCGGATAGGAAGCCGCGCATTTGCAGATACGGAGGCGTTGAAAACAGCTTATGTATATGGAAAAGCAATGGAAATTGGAAGCTATGCGTTTCCATCCGGCGAGAGTCTTGTCATTTACGGCTATGGGGACTCTACGGCAAAGAAGTTTGCGGAAGAAAATGAAAACAGATTCTCTATTATTACGCAGACGAGCCTGAATGCGGCGGATTTCTCTCTGGTGAAAAACCTGTATACCTGGACGGGCGGATTTATTCTTCCACCGGTGAGAAATAGTAAGAACCTGGTAGAAGGCATTGACTATGATGTGGTGTATGACTATGAGAAATTTGCGGGAACTCACAGGGTATCTGTCTACCCATGTAATAGCTACAGGGCGTCAAATTCTCAGGGATATTTTGATTTGCCTTACCAGGTAGTAAAGGGAGTCCAAGTCATCGGGAATCTGTCAAATATGAAAGTGACCTATGGAAGCAAAGGCGTGCGTGTCAATGCCACGCTTGTTGTGGGAGACGGGAAACTGAGTTACAGTTCAAGCAAACCGAAGGTGGCTTCCATTAAGAAAACGACAGGCGAGGTGAAGCTGAAGGGAATCGGTACGACAACCATTACAGTCACAGCAGGCGCAACAAAGAACTGCAGTGCAGTAAAGAAAAAGATTAAACTTACGGTGAAGAAAGGCACACAGAAAATCAGAAAGGTGAAGGGGAGCTACACAAAGAAAAAATCAGCGAAATCTTTCCGATTGAAAGCAAAAGCGAAAGGAAAAGTGAGCTATTCCTCCACAAACCACAAGGTGGTCAGGGTAAATTCTTCTGGTAAGGTTACCATCAGGAAAAAAGGCACTGCATACATCAAGGTAAAGGCAAAAGCCACGAAAACATATAAGGCTGCTTCTAAGAAAGTGAAAATCATTATCAAATAAACAGGCGGTTTATGGTCTGGAGGAAAGAAGCTGGTATGCGGAGAAAGAAAGCAGGAATATTCCTTTTGGCATTGTTTTGTCTGATCCTGCCGATGAAAGAGGCTGAGGCAGAGGGGGACAGGAGGGAGATTCTATGGGAAGAAGGTTCACAGGACGGTATATTGATTTTAGGCGGGCTGGCGTCTGCTGGAACTGTGCGGAAGGCCAGGGCAGCGTCTGAGGCATATAATTTTGAAAATGACAGAAAAATTGCTGAGGCGCTGAAGGCTCTGGACTCCCAGGTTTCAGTGGAAAATATGGGAATTACAACAGATAATGTTACCGAAATTGTGAATAGGATATGTAACGTGAATCCAGACCTGTTTTATTTGAAGAAATGGGAATATTCCTATTACCCATCTACAGGGCAGGTGACGGATTTAATATTTACCTATATGGGAACAGAAGCAGAAATCCAACGGCAGAAAGAGGAAATCCAGGAGGCTGTGGAAGCGGCAGGCAGGGCGTTGAAGCCGAAAGACATGTCGGATGAAGAAATTGCGCTGGCGCTCCATGACTATCTGGCGGGCCATGTGGAGTATGCCTATGAAGATTATCTTGCGGATATGGTCAGCTTTCCGGCTTACAGTATCTATGGAGCCTTGGCAGAGGGGGAAGCTGTATGCCAGGGATATGCTATGGCATATGGATATCTTTTAGACAGATATGGAATTCCTAATAGGATTGTAACCAGCGAGGAGGCAGACCATGCCTGGAACCTGGTGAAAATCGGAGAGTCCTGGTATCACGCAGACGTGACGAGGGATGACCCGCCCTGGGATAATCTGGGTCAGGCTCTGCACAGTACATTTTTAATTGGAACAGAATCCTTGCTTTTGCTGGAACCGCAGAGAGAGGATTTTGCGGTGGTAGAAAAGGAAGCGGGCGCTGTTGGGTATGCATCGGATGCACGGTTTGAGGATAAATTTTGGCGGGATAGCAGCGGAGTTATGCACTATTATGAGGGATTCTGGTATTATGCAGAGCGGATGCGGCCGGAGATTGTGAGATACAGCTATGGAACAGGGCAGAGGTCGGCTGCTGCACGGCTGGATAAGCTTTGGCCGTGCGGGGAAGCTGACGAATATTGGGAGGAGAATTTCAGCCGGATAGCACGCGTGGGCGATATGTTGTACTACTCCGCGCCGACGGAAGTGTACTCCCTGGAACCGGGAAGCGGGAAAACAGCCTGCATATTTTCCATAGAGCCCGGCGGGGATTTTATCTATGGGCTGGGAGTCCGGGAGGGGAAGCTGGCATATGCCCTGAGGGCGGAGCCTGATTCGGACGAACCGGAGGAAATCAGGGCGCTGGAGCTGTCGGCCGATAAAGAGGCAGACACAGAGCCGGAGGAGAAAGCAGATAAGGCCGCTGTGAGCCAGGCACCCCAGATACCAGAGCCGGGACTGAAAAAAGGAGATGTGATTTCCGCCGGGAAAATGCGTTATCAAATCTTATCCCTGAAAGGAAAAACGGGAACGCTCAGCCTGAAAGCTGTGGGTTCGAAGGGAATAAAGAGTGTGAAGGTTCCAGCTCAGATTTCCAAAAGCGGTTATCGCTTTCGGGTGACCGCTATCGCAGATTATGCATTTAAGAACTGCAGAAAACTGCGGACGGCCGTTATCGGGAGAGAAATAACTGCTATCGGTAAAAATGCATTTCAGGGATGCCGGAAATTAACCAGGGTGACGATGAAAACCACGAGGCTTACAAGAGTCGGGAAGAATGCGTTCAAAGGAGTTTCCACGAAAATCATGGTGAAAGTACCGAAGAAAAGAAAAAAGGCATATTTCCGGCTGCTAAGGGCAAAGGGGATAAGAAAATTATGGTGAGCTGTGCGATTGGCATATAGGAAATGATGCAAAAGACATCGCAGAAGATACGGAGGAACAATGGAAGAAAGAATAATCGAACGGGCCGATTTGCGGACGATAGAGAACAATCTGGGCGCGATCCACAATGATTTGCAGACGCTGGATTCGAATGTGGGAACGGTAAATTCAAATATCAAGGTTGTCTACAGTGAAATAGAAACTCTTGCAAAAGAGTTTAAGGCGTTCGTGAAATTACAGGACCAGGCAAATCGTCTCGTGCGGGCAGAAACCAGGCTGGTAAAGATTCGCCAGGAGTTGGAGAAAAAGTATGGGCATTACGATATCGTGCGCAGGACGACGACGGGAATCCTGCAGGCGGACGATTTGGGGCTGGTGAAAAAGGATACCATCAGCAACGCTACGGAGGAGCTGATGATTTCTACGCCGGGCTACTGGCTGGCTCCCTGCCTGGTGGCTCTGGCGGCTTGGATTAATGACCAGCCGGAGCTGGCGGAACGCGCGGTGAGAGAAGGAATCCGCAGGAATGATGAGAAGACGTCGCTGTTTTTTGCTTTAATCTGCAGGCGCGCCGACAGGAAAGGCGCGGGGCTTAAGTGGACGCAGCGGTATCTGGCAAACCAGGACGAGGAGACTCTGGACAGAAAGACGATTATTATTCTGGACGCGTTTGCCAGCGGCCTGCTGGGGGCGGATTCCGAGGGGGTGATCTCCCGGCAGATGACGGAGTGGCTGGAGCATTTGGCGGACAAGCCCGGATTTGTCGAACAGCAGACGGAGCAGTGGTCGGAGGCGATTAACTTGAAGCGCAAGCCGATTGAGGAGGATTCGTATCCATACCTGAGAAAATTCAGCCGCACCTGGCCGGCGCTAGAGGATATTCTGGAGGGGGCGAACCTTCATGCGGAGATTTTAGGATATTTTACAAATATTTTTGAGCAGAAGGCTTCCAATGCGGCAGTGAAGGAGCAGTTGGATGAGATTCTGGACAGTCTGGTGACGGACTTTGATGATGAAGAGCTTCCTCTGCGGAAAGAGGAGAAGTTTGAACAGTTTGTGGTGGACTTTGGCGGTGATGAGGACAGGGCGCGCCAAAATATGGAGGTTGAGCAGACGGCATTTGAGACGCACAAGGATTTTACCCAGCTTCTGACGGATGCGGCTATGAAGCCGGAAAGCTCCCATGCCAGTGTCTCTACACAGAAGTTTGCGATTGCGCTCTCAAGGGATTGGATTAGCAATGCGTACCATGATGTTACCGCCCAGAACCGCATGAAGATACCGAACGAGATTGAGATTAATGTAGATACTTTTAACGACAAGACAACGGACGGCCAGAACGAGGGCGAGCTGCTTTCCAGGTTTGGAAATCTGGTACATATGGAGAAGCAGAACGCGCTGGCGCAGTGTGTACTTTCAGGCTTTGAAAATTTCTGCCTGTACGGGGGCGGTGTAATCGCGGCTCTCGGCGTCGGAATCATAGTTTACGGAAATATATTTTTGGGGCTGATTGCGGTTGTTGCAGGTATCGGTATGGTGATTAATCATTTTTCCAAGAAGAAGGGTCTTGAGGTGAAACGGCAGAATATCGAGACGCAGTTTGCTGAGAAGTGGGAGAAGGGGTCGCAGATTATCCGGGCGGTTCTGGCGGAGGTCGTGGATTTCCGGGCGGAATTCAGTGAGAAAGACAGGGAAAGCCAGAAGGTCGTGGATTTCCTGGATCAGATTACACCGGAGCAGTATGTGCGCAAGCTTTCTGACAGCAACAGGCGGATTAAAGTGTAGGGAGGGGCAGAGATGGACGCAAAAGCAAGAGCAAATTTTATCAATTCTGTAGGGGGAGGTCAGCAGGTTCCCTGTCCCGGATGCGGGGTATTAAATAAGGCAGACTCCCGTTTCTGTATCACCTGCGGGACGCCGATGCAGCAAGCGGCGGCACAGGAACAGACGGAAGCGCCGCCTGTACAGGAGCAGGATGCCGAAGCAGCGCCGGAAATGCCATTTGCTCCGGTAAAGAAGGAGGAGACAAAGAAAGCGCGGGTAGAGAAGCCTGTTACAAAGCGGGCAGAAAAACCGGCGCCTGTGGAGGAACCGGAGGAGGTCAGCGTATTTGCAGAAGGTCTGCCTTCCTGGGATATCGTTCCGCCGCAGGTGGTGGTGAGGAGGAAGAAAAAGAAATGATGCCGACACCTCATACATATTCGGAATGGACGAAGGTTCTTGACATTTTTAAGGCGAAAGAGGATGACACGGGCATACTGTCTGTGATGAAGGAAGGGACGCTGGAGTGGCAGTCGGGCGTGGCGGAACGCTTTTCGAAGCGGCTGGTAGAAGCGGTAAATACACGCATGAATGCCGCTTCCGACAAGTTCCAGAGGGATATGAACTATGCCAGGGGGGAGGAGGGGGCTATCGTGCAGGCTCTGCTTGCCCTGCGCAAAGAGCTGGCGTTTCTGGTTCAGGCGATGGATATTCCCGCGCTTCCAGAGGAATACAGAAAGCAGTATATACAGCTTGTGTCCGACCAGGCGAAAAATGTCCAGATATCTCTGGAGGATTCCGCCAGGAAGGACAGGAGCGGTAAGATGTCGAGCATTGTGAGGAATCACAGAGTGGATGTATTTTAAGAAGGGGAAGAGCTATGAGTGATATTGCAAAGAGCAAAGAGCTTTTGAAGCGTTATTCCATTGCGCGGATTCCATTTATTTCAGTCAATACGATTGAGCCGGGGCGGGCGCTGGACGCGCTGAAAGAGATTGCAGACGAACTGCAGCTTCCTTTCTATGCGCATACTCTGACGAAAGGCGTCTACGATATTTCAACGGACAAAGCACTGAGTGATGATAAATCTGTCTATGGCGCGGTTGATTTTATGACAGAGCAGATGAAACGGAAGCAGTATCTTACGATTATACTGACGGAAGTGCCCGATCTCAGCACGGAAAACAGCGATTCAAAACAGATTCTGGCGCTGGTGAACTTGGCGAATGAGTCCGGGGGCGTAGTGATCGTGCTTACGAACAATGCGGTCTGGAACCAGCTTCAGCGTCAGGGGATGACGATTAAAATAGATCTTCCCGATGAGGAAGAGATGTATTCCATTATCAAAGAATATATTGATGATTATAGAAATGATATTCCTATCGAGTGGGATGATACCGATATCAGGGAGGCGGCTTCGACGCTTTCCGGAGTAACGCGGATTGAGGCGGAAAATGTGATCGCGGCGCTGATAGCGAATAAGTGCATCCGCAAATCCGATATGGATGAAATCCGGTTTGCGAAGGATCGCCTGTTCTCGGATATCTCCGGACTGGAGAAAATTAATGTGGACGAGAGCGTCAGGGATGTAGGGGGGCTGGAAGGGCTGCGAAAGTGGCTGGATGAGAAAAAAGAGCTTCTCAAACCCAGGAAGCGGGATGAGCTGCGCGCTAAGGGGCTTCAGCCGCCCAGGGGAATCCTGTTGGTGGGGGTTCCGGGATGCGGAAAGTCTCTTTCGGCAAAATCTATCTCTGCGAACTGGAAACTGCCGCTCTACCGCCTGGACTTTGCGACGGTGCAGGGAAGCTACGTAGGGCAGTCCGAGCAGCAGCTAAAGGACGCGCTCACGACGGCGGAAAACGTTTCCCCCTGTATTCTCTGGATAGACGAGATTGAAAAGGGCCTATCCGGGGCGGCGGCAGGTTCCGGAGATGGGGGCGTATCCACGAGGATGGTGGGACAGTTCCTTTTTTGGATGCAGGAATGCAGGAAGCAGGTATTTGTAGTAGCCACGGCAAACGACGTCTCGATGCTGCCTTCAGAGCTGCTGCGCCGGGGACGGTTTGATGAACTGTTTTTCGTGGATTTGCCGACGGCGGACGAGCGGCGGGATATTTTGTCCCTGTATATGAGGAAGTATCTTGGACTTGAATTTGGCGGGGAGTTTGCGGACAGAATCGTGCAGATCAGCGAGGGATTTACCGGAGCTGATTTGGAGTCAACAGTCCGCGACCTGTCCTACCGGACAATTGCAAACGAAAATTTTGTTTTGAATGCGGAAAATATGATTACGGCGTTTAACAATGTCGTGCCGCTCTCGCAGACGAGCCCGGAGAAAATAGAGTCTATCAGGGACTGGGGAAAAGAACGCGCAGTTCCTGCTTCCGGCAAGCCTATCGGTGGGGAAGAGCTGGCTCAGAAGAAGAACGGTCCAAAGACAAGGAAGGTTCTGGTCTGAGATAATCCGGCAGGCGCAGGGGCATACGGATTTAAGAAAAAGTATTATGGATTAGGTGAGAGGGAATGGATGTGATGAAAAGAATAAAGAAGATGATAATTGTATTTTTTACAGTACTGACTGTAGTTTGTTTTTTTCACCTAAATACGAAAACAGTATATGCAGAGCAAACTTATAGTTACAAATATAAAAAAGTAAAGGTTAAAAAAGAAGGATTTTATTATCTTTCAAATAAAGACAAGTCAAAAAAGGCGAATACGAAGATTTACATGACGAAAAAGAAGAGCAGTAAAATGAAATACGTCCTGCCATTTCCTACCCAAAACGCAATGGGGATTCCAAGAGGAGGGCGTGTGCTCATACATTTGAAAAAAGGCGTTTATTACATTGCACAGGAGCTGGGGGAATATGATATTAGTCTCAAGAAAATGCGCTTTAATAAGAAAACATCGCTGAAATATGCCGGAAAAAATGCGGATATTATCAAAGAGAATTCCGAGTTTATCGTTGCAGGGGATATTAAAAATAAAACGGTGTATTTGAAGCTTAAAGCTGCTAGAAGCGGGGTCATTGAAGTTTCATGTGAAAATGTAACACTGTGCGATTCCAAGAAAAAGGAACTCAGCAGAAAGACTAAAGGAGAAGACGACAAGTTCGGAATCCAGAAAGGAAACACATACTACCTGAAGCTTACTAATATGAAAAGCAGTACGTACATAAAGTACGAATATTGGAAATCTTATGGGTATGAACACAATTTTGACAACATAATTTACGGAAAGAGCAAAGGGAATGCAGCGAGCTTAAATAGTCTTTATTCTGACGGTTTGGCGTGGGTGTGTGGGCTGGTTGGACTGCACGGCGAGGAAGAGCACTGGTATGTCTATGAAAATCAGGGGAGCGAAGGGATAACGGAAATTTCGTATAAGATTACAGACTTGTGTGGAAAACAGAAAGACGGGGTGGAAATCCATGTTTATGACCCACAGGGAAGAGAAGCGGTGCGTGAAGGCGAGGAGTGGAAACGGATATATTACCCGGTTGAATTGAAAACTGGGGAGAAGGCGTATGTACAGGTGAAAGCGAAGGCGGGAAGCCCGGCTATGTATGATTTGAATGTGCATTAAAATGGAAAGATAGCAGTTAAGCTATAAATGTTTAGGAACATTATGAGAGACGAGGAGGCAGGAATAAAAATGCCAAGACCAATATTAAGAGCACCTCAGCAGTCCCAGACGCAGACAAAAAGCATCCTGAACGCTGTGAATAATAATCAACGTCAAAATCAGCAGCAACAGCAAATGGATAAGATGAAGCTGGACAGGCTTCTACGCCAGCCGCGCTCGAAGGAATATATGGAAGCTATGCATAAGCTGGATGCCGGAGGGCATGTACATAACCAGGGGAAAGTAAATGAAATTATCAATACGATTAAAAATGAACTGCCGGAGGTGGATTTGTCAGGACTCTTGTTGGGATGTGTTTCTATTTGCTATCTGGGGC
>ERZ778510.2144-NODE-2144-length-11001-cov-4.331811_pt1 | contig 11001 bp, 21 predicted proteins | sample MGYA00510348_ERZ778510 | MGnify/ENA primary metagenome ERZ778510 (study PRJEB29527, sample SAMN07138969) | mouse gut metagenome | material: feces | host: mouse | place: China:Nanjing | collected 2016-01-25 ... | reverse complement strand
CAGCGGTTGATTTGGTCTATCAGCTTTTTCTCGCACTCTGCGGCGTATTCCTCGGCAGACTTGACAGGTTCTTCGGAGTTGCCCCACCATTGCCCCCAGTCATACTCCGCATCCAAAAAGGCTTGGAATGCGTCTAAATGCGAGGGCGTAATGGCGTAGGCACAATCACTCCGCTGCGGATGGATGTTCGGGGTCGGCATATTCCTTTGTGCTTTTGTTCTGTGTCAGTCCAAGCTCCCTTGCTTTCGCATCAAGAGCCATCTTGACTTTCAGCCCGGAGTTGAAGATATGCTTCTGCTCCAAAGCCCATGCGCGGAACTCGTTAGCGTCCTTGGCGTTCTCTATCTGTGAGGCTCGCTCCGCTATCTCAGCGCATAGACGCTCATATTCTGCTGTCTGAGCGAGGTTGTCTGACTGACGTTTCTTATATGCGTCTATAACGCTTACCATAAAGTCATTGGTGTCGTGTTCCACGCCGTCGGCATCCTTATATGGTATCGGAGTGCCACGCTCGTTGATGATAACCGGGATTTCGATTTTGCCCGGCATATTGCAGGTGTTTTTGGCGTAGTATTTCTCGCAAGGCGTGAAGCTGATTGTGCGCTTCGTGCCTACCATCTCGACATACCCCACAAGGTCAAGCTCTTTCATGAGGTCGTTGGCAGACGAGCCTCCAACCTCGGGGCGGATGATAATGTCCTGTCCTGCATCACCACGCCTTTCTTCCTTGTCGTGACCCACGAAGATGATGTGCTTACCCATGACAAGCACCTCTTTGAGGAAGTCGAGGAACATCTGCTTGCGCCGTCCGAAGCCTTTCATCGACAACGAACCATCCTTGTTCATCTCGATTGGGTTGCCGCCTTTGGAGTAATTCGGATGACGCTTGATATAATCCTCCATGTAAGCGAGCATCTTGCCGATGGTATCTACTACCACGGTTTCAATCTGCGGTGTTGCCTTGATTTCTTTGAGGGCTTCTGCGGTCTGTTCCCACTGCTGAACCTGCAAGGTCGGGATTTGATGTGCGCCGTGCATACGGGTAACACCGCCGTCGTAATCAAGCAATACGGCATTGGGGGCGGAACACGCGAGGGTTGATTTGCCCGAACCGGGCGAACCGTAGATAAGGGCGGAGATTGCGAATTTGGGCCGCAACTCCGATGGTTGTTTGAAATTTGACATATCGTTTATTTATTTGTATTATTCGTTCAACAATCCGTAGATGGTGTGGTCGGTCATTCAAATTGCGTTTAATTCGTCAACCTTAAATACCGTCACATTTGCTGGCAGACTTTCTTTCGTCCAATCCTTGTATGTGTCGGTGATGTACACCTTGTCATACACAGCTGCGACTTTCTCGACTCCTTGTTTCTGAATAGCGTGGGTAACGAGCAAGGACATAGTGTTGGGATTCAACTCGCGCAGTTTTGGCGCAAGACCAACAAATGTGCCACCTCCGTCACACAAGTCATCAATGACAAGAAGGTCGCGTCCTGCAACATCCTCTTTGGGGGTCGCTCGAAAACCTTGCAATTCGCCAGTGGCTTCGTTTCTCACTTTGTCGCAAACTACTGTAAAATACTTGTCTCTATAGCGATTTACTGAGCCTTTATCCGGCGCAACCAATAGCAACCCTTTATTCTGCTCCAATAGCCTGCTTTTTATATACCATGTCAGATCGGAACTAAAACTATGGTGTATCAGTTTCAGGCAACGCACACTATGAGGCTCATAGATGTACACCGTTTCAGCATTCAGCGAGTTTACGACATTGGCGACTATTGACAGAGTAAACGGTCTGTCTATGTCAAAAAGTCGGTCACACCGCATTCCCATCAGATAGTAGATTTCAAGTATTGAAACCTCTATACACTGACGTTTGAGAATGTCTGAGAGCTGCATCAGCAGGAACAATTCTGTGGCGTTGGTTATCCTGCATTTTACAATGACACCCTCCTTTCGGTTTAACGGATCGAGTTGAAGATGAACTTCGCCATCGGGAAAGTTTATAACCTGATAGCCTTTGCCGTTTATAAAGTCGATTATCTGCATAGTCTTTCCCGTATTTCAGTCATTGACACTTCGTTCATTAGCTTGCCGTCCTCAAACACGGTCTTAAGACATCCTCCGGCTTCCTGCTCGCGGCTGACACAATCGGTAGCATGATAAATGCCGTTTTCATCTTTGTCAACCCGGATAAGACCTTTGAGCGACTTCTTCATGCCACTGTCGGTCTTGGGCGATTTGAATATCTCTCGTGGCTCTCCGTTGACCTGACACCATGTGGCCTTCATTGCGAAACCAAGACTGTCGCGGGTGCGGTACTGGTAGGTGTACGAACCTATGCCGAGAACGAGGTTGGTGGCGGCAAACCCTTTCGCTTCAAGGCGGCGGTATATCTCTTTCTGACGGTCAAGTGTGATGCTGTCGCCATAGATTACGCCGATATGCGGGTCAAGCACCTTGTAGCCTTTCTCGTTGACAGTGCCGCCGAATGTGTCCCACAGAAGCTCGTACACGCCTTTTCGCTCTGTGGTGCTTATCGCCGCTTCCTCTTGGAAGTTTTCAAAATCCCCATACTCGTAGCCGCAGATTATGTGTACCGGGTCGCCGCTGTCGGGTCGCACAACCAAGCGTCCGTCCCTCGCAAGGATTTCGTCTTTTAGCCGTGGGATAAAGTCGGTGACAACCTGCCATAAATCCCAAGTGTCAGAAACGATGCTCACAAAGCCTTCCGGGTATAACTCTGTGATGAAGCGTTTAAACGTATCGAACTCTCCATCTTTGCTTCCGGCACACATGACGGAATGTTCGCTTGCAGGAACGGTGGCGGCTATCAGTTCCTTTTCAGCGTCCATATTGTAGTATTCCTCTATCGCTCCGATGGCGGGAATGGTCTCGCTTCCGATAAACGATGTCAGATGCCCCATGCCGCTTGTGATGGCTGCTTCAAGCCCAGCCATACCACGCATCGAGAAGTCGTGGCACAGGAAACCGAGCATCACATCCTCGGAGAACCCGGTTGTTTCAGCGTGGCGTTCAAGCTCCTTTCGATAGAGCCTTGCGGTGGTCGCAGATGTCATCGGCGACCAAAGCTCGCAAGACATAAGGGTCTCCAAAAAGTTGGTAAGCCAAAAGAACTCCGGCTTGGTATTGATTACCGTAACCATAGGCACTCTTATGGGGCATATAGCTCCCTCCGGCAATGATTTTATGCGCAGCGGCATATAGCCAAGGCGGTGAAGTGCGCGTATGTGTTCTGTGCCGACACTGTTTTCTCCGAGGAACGTGTCTATCCGGCGTTTGAACGACTTTACAGCGGCTTCTTCGTCAAGGGCAAAGAAGTCCTTGTTAAAGGTTCCTATCAGATACTTCTTTATGAAGTACTGTATGCCGAACACCACGCACCCATCTTTCGCTTCGTGGAGGTGTTCGCTACTTCGTGGAGTCCAGTTTGCATAAACGCACTCCGTTCCTTCGGGATATTGCCTGCGGTGGTCTAACTTGTAGCCATCGGTAAGAAGCATTGCGTTGTTCATATTGCTTATTCAAATTTTAGTTTTCTGATTTTCGTTTCGTGATATTCGCCGGAGAGCTGTATGACAAATCCCCGGCTTTCGAGCCACTTCTTTGCGCGGCCCATCATGCACAGGACTTCTCTTGGCTGCTTGCCGTCGAAGTCCTTGTCGTAAAAGGGAGCAGTTTTACCCCCCCCAATTTTGCGTTGGAAATGGGCTTCTTTCAGTGCCTCTGAGAAGCACTCCTTGCAGGTGCTGCCATACCCTCCGCCTTTTACCTTGCGGAAGCTCGTCCACGGCAGTTCGCGCCCGCAGACCTTGCAGATTTTTGTTTCCATGTTTGCTGATGTTTAAAAGATTTGTTGCCTTGCCCGGACTCGAACCGGAACGACACGCTTTCGCGCTTCCGTGCTACCGTTACACCACAAGGCTTCCGTTTGGCTTATCGCCGATGTTTTCGTATATTTGAGGTGTCAACAAACAAATATTGAAAACATGAAAGAAATAAACGCCAATCTTATTGGCAAAAAGTTAGAAGAAAAGGGGTTCGCTCACGAATGCCCTATGTGCCACAAAAACTACCTCCGGGAACTTATTGATAAAAGCGTGGTTTTGCCGTCGTGTAGACCTATAACTGTCGAAGGGAGGACACTTGGGCAGGTTGACGAACTTGAATGTGCCGTCATTCGTTGCCTGAACTGTGGGCATGTTGAGTTCTTTGATTTAGCGGCTCTGCTGATGCGAGAATAAGACCTCCCGACAAAGGTGTTTCGTCGCCATTGTATTTTCCCACCCTTGGGAAATGCCCTTTTGAATAGTAGGCGTTAACCACTTTTTCCACCTCTTGCGCTACCTCTGTAAGCCGGGCGACCTGATTCGCCTGGCTAAGGTTGTTGTGCACTTGCCCGAATCTTTCTTCTTCGTCAGTCGGTCTGACGCAAGAATAGACAACTGCGCCTTGTTTGTCGTCTCGCTCTTCAACTAAAAGTATAAGTTTCATAGTTCTTCAATTTAGTTAGGAACCACAGCCGGAGTCGAACCGGCGACGCATCTGTTTCGCAGACCGCTCTGCCAACTGAGCTATGTGGCTTCCGTAGAAATCCGTATATTTGCATTTGGAATCTTAAAACATACGGATTATGGGTAAAGAATTATATCAGGATGCGATTAAAGCAATTGACATTCTGTTTGAAAAAGGCGTGCTGTGCGATGAAGATGGCGGTTCTCTTTTCGGAGAGGCACAATGGGAGAACCTGCGCCAATGGTTCAAGGTAAACGGCAAATATGCTGTATATGCGACGAATCAAACATTAAATAAGCAAGGCTTGTCTGAACTTAAAGCCCTCCGCTTGCGTTGTGAACAGGCTGTCAAACAAATAACCGAAGAGGAATATGACCGTGATTTGCGCAATCGTGAAAGCCTTGCGAATATTCGAGGGGTGAAAACTGCGAAGATTACCGCATGGGTAGCAATAGCCATTTCAACAACCGCGCTTATAGTAGCGATATTAGAAGCGACAATATGGAAATGATTATCGCCACCAGGGACAGATAAAATGGAAGTGCTTCCCTTGCCTTGTAATGCCTGGCGTATTCTTTGTGCCATTCATCAAATTCGCCCTGGGATAATTCTCCAAACGGCTTTTGCGGCAATCTTGGTTTTTTGAACGGATTTGTCATAACTATAAGTTTTTAGTTAGCACCGCAGGAAGGACTCGAACCTCCGACAATACCGGGCTACCCCGGGGTTCTACCAACTGAACTACTGCGATTCCCATTGCAAAATTTTGATTCAACACCCCGAGGCAATGACAGGGATGATTTATGTTGTGCCTTATAGCGGATGGCCGTCACTTGCGCCACCATCCTCGGCGTTCTGTCAGTTATAACTCTGCGCTCTTTCCTGCTCTCGGTCGTGCGCTTTCGACCTCACTAAGCCGCGGCCTTCCGCGCTTAGATATTCCACTATGTCAATGTCCTATCTGAGGAGTGTGCAAGCCCACAGTGCTTGCGGGCTGTTAGAGTTTCATGTTCCGTATCACGTCGCCGCCGTTGCAGTACCATTTGCCGTTCTGTTTGGAGGCTTTCTTCTCAACCCGAATCTTGCCTTGTTCTATCAGCTTTCCGAGTTTGCCACGCCCTCCTACGAGCTTTGCGGCAGTAGCTTTGCTAAACACAACATTGTGCCTGTTGAACATTAGCGGTATCGCTTCAAGGCGGTATTCAGGAGACTGGAGGTCTATGCCGTTGGAGAGAGCTACTTTCATTATCGTTTCTCCCTTTTGAGGTAGACCACAATCTTATCTTCGCGAGGCACTACCGCAAACGCTTCCCAACCCTGTTTTCCGAGTTCGTCAAGCATCTGGTCTGTTCCATCGCCATGATTACCCCAAAACGAGTAGTATTCAAACTTTTTCATTGCCTTTTCTCCTGTGTTTCCGTTCTATCACTTGATAAACTATGTAGGTGTAAATCATGCCTACGCAAGCTCCGAGGCAGAAGGTGGTGATGTAAGTCCAAGTCATAGCGTTATCCCTTACCCATCCAAGCCACCAGTGACGAACTTAGCAACACAATCGGTTAAATCGTCTTTGGGGATAGGGTTCTCTTGCTCCCATTTTATAAGTTCTGCAGGTTTGTTCTGCACATCTCTCAATCCATGTCGAGATGCGTTATAAAAAAACTTGCCGAAACTATAATCATAGTTATCCATCAAATCGTCAAGCCCAAGCTCTTTAACTTTCTTCTCCCACAACCTCTTGTGGTGTTCTTTGAATAGGGCTTTCCCTCGTGCTTGCAACTCACCTCCGCATATCGGGCAGATGCAATTTATATTATTAGCTTCCATCTCTATCTCTCAATTAGCGGTAAAACATTGTTCTTTTTCAGTATCTCGTATAGGAACAAGCGTCCCTTTTGCAGCCATTTCGTCACCATCACAACCTTGCCAGTTGTGGAGTTTTCGGGAATGAACGTGTCTGAATGAACGTAGCCCATAGTGTTGTGAGGGGCGTAGAGAATCCACTGACCACCTACCTTGCGCTGGATTTTCAGGCTTGTAAGGAGTTTGTTGAATTTGCTCGCACTCATACCATAGTCCTGTGCAATCTGAGTGGTGGTAACAGTATTCTTGCTGTTGAGAATTTGGTCAAGGTAGCTTGTGCGCTCGTGCAGTTCGGCAATAGCCCTGTCTTTTTCGGCAATCTGCTCACCCTGCGCCAAGAGAAGTTTCTGCTGTTCCTCGATTTGCTCCTGCTGCGCGGCTGCAAGCAAAAGAGCCTCACGGAACGATGTCGGAACTTGGTATTGGTTGGCGTTTGCGGTTTCCAGCTCCTCCCAACGGTCGATGATTTTAGCTCGGAGAACTACATCATATCCACTTGCCAAAAGAAAGCAAGCCTTTTTATTTAGGCTATACATTGCCCTCTTTTCGCCTTTTGTGTCTGTATATGATGTTTCAGTGATTATGTACTGAGAAGCGTTTTTGCCGATAGCAAAATCAAGAAGCGCATTTTGGGTTCGCTCAGACAGATATTTGTATTGGGTTCTATCGCCTCTGTGGTATTCCGAGCCAACCGATTCAGATGTGAATTGGTTAAGATTTTCCGCCATTTTGCGAATATCGCGCATAACGTTGGAGTGTCGCTTCCCCGTCAGCTCGGCTATCTGCAAGCTGCTCATCGTCTGCGATTGGGTTATGGTGGTAAGTTCGTTCATCGTCGCAAAGTTTTACTTGGTTAATGTTATTGTCACCGTCATATCCACCGCAGAGGAAGTGATGTCGTATTTGAAGCCGTCCGTTCTGTCATGGTCTTTGCGGACGTTGTAGGCGATGCGTTCAGCCGTTTTCCATGCCGCCGCATCGGGAGCGCAGTATGCGGTCAGCTTCTCGTCGTGCCGCATATCCCTGACTCTCTGCTGAGTCAGCTTCTCGTCTTCAAGGATTCGTTCTAATACTAATTTCATTTGTTTTCTGAAAATTCATTCGTTAAATTTGGAAAATAGCAAGGGAACGGTTATCTTTGCGATTGAAAACTATGTAGGTTGCGAAGTATCGCCGCCCCCTTTGCTATTGTCTTTTCGGCGTCATTCGCTGAACGACAATGCAAAGGTAGTCATAAATCAACACAAAGCAACGCCAATCAACATTTTTAACATTAAATTAACACTTTGCATTGTATGGTAAAAGAGCGATTAAAAGAATACCTCAAACTTAAACACCTAACCACAAGGAAGTTTGAGCGAATATGCGGCATAGGGCAAAGTGTCCTATCTAAAATCACCGACTCAATCAGTGAAGATACACTTGGCAAGATAGAAAAGTGTTCAGACCTTAATCTTGAATGGCTACTTACTGGAAAGGGCAATATGCTTGACCCTAACAGAGAACTTGCATCTACTCCTCAAACAAACATAGGGGGAGCACAAGCAAACGGAACACTATCAACGGCGATGAGAGATATAAAAATTGAGGTTAAGGAGCAATCGCCCTCAAAAACAAAGACAAGCCCAACACGTAAAAGACAGCCATCTGTTGCCGAACTTCAAAAGGAGATAGACAGGCTGAATACGCTTGTGACAGAATACGCTCTTGAAATTGCGAAGCTGAATGGCAAGATTGAACAACAGAACGAAATCCTCAAAATATACATAAAGAAATGAGCGAGGTGCTATCTATCGCCCTTGTGGTGCTTTTATTCGTGATATTATTTGTGTTGTGTGCTATATGGCATCACATTACCGCTATACGTTATCGCAAAATAAAGGTAGAAAAAGGCAAACAATATAAGTGGTATCAGTTATTTGGCAAACTCAACGAAATAGGATTTTGGATTAAATTCGTTGCTGTTGTGCTTTTGCTTTTGACATTGTTTGTGTGTATGCACTATCTATGTTGCACATATCCGCATAAATTAGACAAAACGCCTGATTTTGATTATATGAGCGTTATTTGTGCTTTCTTTGGCGTATTGGTAACATTACTTGTTGGATGGCAAATTCTTCAAGTTGTCAATATCAAGCAGGATTTTAAGGCTTTCAAAGAAGATTTGCAGGAAAGGTATAACGAAAAGTTAACAAAGCTTGAACGCCAACAAGAGGATTGTAACAGTAATATTAATTTCCTGAAAGGCGAAGCCAAAGGTAGTCGTAGCGTGCATGAAGCAACCATTGATTTGCTCACTAAAATGGTTGGTGACAAAACATCCCCAACCCCCTAACCCCAATGGAACTGAAAGAAATGTTCACACGAAAGCCAACAAGGGTGGAAAGCTACTACACCACTCTGATTGACGTGCTATACACCCTTCGGGACACCGAAAACATAAGGACTGAGTATATTGAAGAGTTGTCGGGTGAATGGTGGCCTAATGTCAGGGAATTTCTTTCGGATAATGGCATTATTCGTTTTGCGTCGGGCGAAGTTTGGTCAATCAATCGAAATGCGATGCAGTTGCATTGTAACAAATTGGAGATTGAACTTGACAACATAAAGCGTGAAAACGATTATACCAATGCGTCTGCCAAGTCTAACAGGCTAACAATGATATTCACAATCATAAGCATAATTGGAGCTTTGGCATCGTGTATAGCCTCAGTTCTAAGTTGGTATTGGAATAAATAAAGAACCTATGATTATGAGCAAAAACCAAACAGCAGTCGCAATATACGGTATATTTTTGCGTGCATGTATGAGCCGCTTGTATTTAGGAGTCCGACTCCACATTTTGCTCTTTTTCATTTCCTTGTCAAATTCCCTGTTAAGGGCTAAAACAAGTATATTGTCCAATATCAAACACACGAGATTGAATCCGGCGTACAACACAACGGATACAAGTAAGATTCCTAATATTATCAAAGCGGCAAACCAATTCATACCACAAACGTAGTCATTTTATCGGAATATGACAACAGAAAACGAAATAAAACAGTCCACCCCTATCCAACGCCTCCGGGAGTTTGTCAAATGGGCGCAGGGTCAGGGCCTCTGCAAGAGTGAGTACGACTTCGAGCGGATATGCAGCCTCTCACCAAAGTACATATCCAACAACATGCACACCGGCAAGGGCAATATCGGCACTGAAATGCTCGGACGCATCATCAAGGCATTCCCGCAACTCAATCTCGCTTGGATATGCACCGGCGAGGGAGCGATGACGATGCAGGGAGGCGGAGACCTCAACGCCGACTACAAGCAGGCATACGAGGCTGCCGTGTTGCAGATTGAGGCACTGAATAGGATTATTAAGCAACTAAACTCTAAATAAAGCAACCGCCCTTCGGATTTCTCCAGAGGACGGTCGCTGTATCAGTTCTTGCCGATTACCGATTTGGCAAGTTCAGCACAGGCGGTCAGCACATACTGCGCCCATACAATCTTGTCGCGGTTCTTTTCGGTGCGGATGCTTTCGAGGTCGAGAATCGCCGTGGTGATGTCGGCGGCGAGTGAGGCAGGTATGTTGTTCATTGCTCCACCTCCCTTACAATTATTGAATCCAAGAACCCACATATAGCGACTACGGCTGATTGCATCGACAATATTAGGGAGTCGCGCTTTTCATCCTCCCACTTTGCGTTTGATAACCGCAATGCCGCATCTTTAAGTTCGTCAATAGTTCCCGAAAGAGAGGCTTCACGAAGCCAGTCCGCTGCAAGGGAGAAGTCGTACACGGTCTTTTTCATTTCTTGCCCTCCACCATTTTAGAGACTATGTCATAGCCTATATTGAGAGAATGCAGAGCAGATGGTATTCCATCTTTACCCAAGATGCACAAGTCTGTGATTGCTGCATGAATTGCGGACTGCACTCTCACAAGGTTTGGTTCAAATTTTGCACATTGCTTAACAGCCCTGCGCTGTCCTATTATCACCCCTGCGTCAACAGCAACGCCAATTAGCTGCGCCATCAGTCGGTCGCTCCAATGCTCTTGGTTGCTCATTCCGCACCTCCTTTCTCCGCAAGGGCGGCTTCGAGGGCGGCAACACGGTCGGCGAGTTGCGCAATGAATTGGTCTCGGTTGATTAAGGGACAGGGGAAGCGGCTTTCCCATTCCTTGAACGTTTTGCTGTTTTTAGCGAGTTCTTGCTTCTCTTTTAAGATAAGCCTAAGAGCTGTAACCGTCCCATTGTCGGGCAACGTAGTGGGGCACTTGTGGGCTATTCGATTTATTAGAATTTCCCTGTCGTTCTCCCACTGTTCTCTGAACAGATAAGTTTCTTTTTCTTTCATTGATAGACAAATTTATGAAAGATTATAGGCAATAGAAAAGCGGCATTGCCTTTCCCGCTGTCTATCACCTACGAGGGCTGGATTTCCATTACAGATTTCCACGGGGGTACAATGCCGTATATCTTCCGTCAGGGTATAAAAATACCGCAACGGTCAAATTTGCGGTTCAACTCCGCACCTCGTATGTGATAGACGACGCAAAGTTAAACACACTTTTTGAATTATGCAAATTTTTCTACTTTAACAAAGATT
>ERZ778510.2143-NODE-2143-length-11003-cov-4.588601_pt1 | contig 11003 bp, 13 predicted proteins | sample MGYA00510348_ERZ778510 | MGnify/ENA primary metagenome ERZ778510 (study PRJEB29527, sample SAMN07138969) | mouse gut metagenome | material: feces | host: mouse | place: China:Nanjing | collected 2016-01-25 ... | reverse complement strand
GATGTTTCCAGACAGTCTATTTCAAAATGGGAGAGCGGTCAGGCGACACCGGAATTAGAGAAAATAGTCGCATTAAGCGCAGTTTTTGATGTTACAACGGATTATCTGCTGAAATCATCAGAGATAGATGATTTGTCAGTAAAAACAGAGATGCTGGAAAAGCAGCAGCAGGCTATACTTGTCCGGGAACAGAAACAGCGGCAGATTCTTGCATGTGTCATGTATTCGGTGGCAATATATTTGATTTTTTTGGCGGTAGTATTTTATCGTCGCAGGTGAAAATACAAAGTTTGATATTGATATCTCTATCGCAGAAGGCGAGTTTGGGGAGTAGGGTAGGGCGTTGGCTGATCTCTGTTATGATATAAGTTTTGTGTAACAAATAAAAATTACAGCAAATTTTAGGGAGACGGTTTCTGTCTCCCACATTTTTTATATAAATACTTTTTGGTAATATTGTTGGCAGGATGAATTGTAAAGAGGAGAGATAGAATTATGTGGTTATCAAATAACGGAAATCTATTGACGGATAAGGATCAGGAGCTAATCGCGCAGGCACGGAAAGCTATCCGCCTAAACTATGACGGAATTAATTATAATCATACTGTAGGGGCAGCGGTTCGGTGTAAGAGTGGAAATGTCTATACGGGCGTCAATGTCTATTCCTTGCATGGAGCCTGTGCCGAACAGGTTGCCATAGGGGCAGCGATCACTCAGAGGGAGCGTGACTTTGAGACGATCGTGGCGGTCCGGGGAAAGGAAGGGGAAGAAATCATACCGCCTTGTGGGAACTGCCGTCAGATGTTGTATGATTATATGCCGGAATGTGAAGTGATTCTCATGGTTCATGAGGAGGAGCAAAAGATCAGGGCGAAGGAGCTTTTGCCATTTGCATATAAAGCAGAAGATTAAATAAGGAAAGCGGTACAAGGATGAATTCATTAGCCATATGTGAAGACGACGGTTATATGCTGGAAAAATTAGAGGAAATGGCGGAATGCTATGTGAAAAGCAAAGGTTTGCATACCGGAATACGGACATTTATGTCAGGTGAGGAGCTGATGCGGGAGCAGGGGGCATTTGACGTGCTTCTTTTAGATTTGAAGCTCCCTGGTATAGACGGTGTGGAGGTGGCGAAACGATTTGGCGGGAGGAGTCCGGTTATCTTCGTCACGGCCTATAAAAAATATGTGTTGGATGCTTTTGATGTGGGGGCGGTACACTATCTGGTAAAGCCGGTTACAAAGGAGAGACTTTTTCTTGCCCTTGACAGAGCCAGGGAGCGACTTTATCAGACAGAATGCAGAACCCTTGCTCTGATAAAAAACGGAGTGTTTGAAAGGATACTGATTAGTGATATTACGTACTGCGAGGTGTTTGACCACCGGCTTTGCATTCATACGGTGGATGGCTGCTATGAGTATTCTGGGACACTGGATATGCTGGAGGGGCAGCTTGACGGACGGTTCTTCCGCTGCCACAGAAGCTTTCTTGTAAATATGGCGCATACCTTCTCGGTGGAGAGGGGAACGGCAATTCTTGACAGTGGGGAAAGGGTGCTGGTATCAAGGAGAAGGCAGCAGGAATTTATGCGGAGGCTTTTGGATTTTCTGAAGGATGAGGTGACTGGATGGTAGAGACAGGATTCTATTGTGCCGGGTTTTATATATGGTGGGTTTTTCTCAATGCTCTTCTCTGCTTTTTTGAGATATTATTTTTGCAGAATCTTACCCGGGTCAGGAAGAAGGCGCATGCGCTGGTCTGTCTTTTCATAAACTGCGTGCTTACATTTCTGGTCATGTACCTGCATAGCTCCGAGGTGTGCAGATTAGTTCTGCACGCAGGCGTAATCTTCTGTTTTGCTGTTTTTTCCACGAAACTTAAGATGTATGAGACGATTGCTCCTGTTTCGATAATCCTTACTTTGTATACATTTATGGAAGGATTTCAGACGGTTTTTATGAGTCGCCTTGTACAGAAAACTATGAGTGAGCAAATGGGGATCACAGTACAGTTGGCGGTATCGGGACTTTTGGCAGTCCTGATGGCAGGAGGCCTTTGCGTTATCTCTGAAAGCCTTGCGCGTATGAGGGAGGAGAAGGAGTCTTCTTATCGGTATATTCTTGACCATCTGGGTGAAGCCAAAAGGAGAAATGAGCGGTATCTTGCATTTCAGCATGATATCGACAACCACCTTCTGATCCTGTCGGGATTGGTATATGAAAAGAGATATGCGGAGGCAGAGAATTATTTCAGAAGTTTAAGCAGCCGTTCGGATAATCTGATTGTTGGGATTGACACGGGCAATCTGGCGGCAGATGTTCTTTTAAAAGAGAAGATAAGCTTTGCAGAGACGAGGGGGATACAGGTAAGCTGTGACGCTCATTTTTCAAAAAGGTTCTTCATAGAGGATGCGGATCTGTGTACTCTTCTGGCAAATGCCATGGACAATGCGATACAGGCATGTATGAAGAGAGAGCAAAAGAAAGCAGAAATCACAGTTCAGGCAGGAATGAAACAGTATTTCCTGTTCATCATTGTGACGAATACCGATGATCCGTCCAGTCAATCAGCAGTGTCTGGCTTTGGCGGAGACAGACAGGATCCGTTTTGTGAGAAGGATTATGGAACCGGACTGAAGAATATGAAACGGACAGTTAAGAAATATGGGGGAACCATGGAGATAAAGAGGGATCAGGGGCGGTTCAGCCTTAGTATACTGTTGTGTCTCAAGCCGTCTGCGGAGGGAGAGTGACCATTTGCGTAAAACGGCTTGTTGTGACACAAAGATTCTCCGATATATCTGTGTACCACATGAATATCTCATCGGACATAGGATATACACCTCTTGTCTGCCGAGAGTATGGTGTGAAAAAGACAGGAAAAGGAGAAGGAAGAATATGATGAACGCATTAAGAACGGAGTATGTTAATCCAAAGGCTGTGATGTGTCAGAACAACCAGATGAATTCTGCAAATGTGAATACGGAAGAGGAGAATGAAAAGAAACAAAGGTCATTAGTGGAGGAAAGGAAATCTATACAAAACTCGCTGCTGCTTTTGAAAGCTACATCCAAAGACAGCGTGGGTTCGGAAGAAAGTATCAAGTTGCTGGAAAAGAAGCTTGAGGAACTTGAAAGCCAGATTAAAGCGGTGGAAAAGGATACGGCTGAGATTTCGGCAGAGGACGGAAAAGCTATACAGGAAAACAGGGAATTTATGATAAGGAATCGTTTTGATGTGTACGTAAAGGGAGAGTGATGCTGTCAAAGGCAGCAGGATATCATGCCCGAAGGTCGATATAGCCTGCGAAAAAGAGAGGATGGAAGGTATGGGTATATTTGATAGCCTGAGAAAAAGGAAGATTCAAAAGTATACAGATGTGTGCAGATATATCTGGAAAAATTATGTCCCAGAAGAAGGACAGGCGGACAGTCTGCAAGGAGAGCTGTTAAGAGAGATTGAAAAGCTGCGCTGGGAGGCGCAGGAGAACGGGAATATCAATTGGGACGAGGATTTTGCGTATTTTTGCGATTTTATAAGTAACAAATTATCGGAGCAGTCTATATTTTCTGAGGATGAAAAAGAAGAAGCAGCATCGATTATGGCAAGGCTGAAATCATACGGTGAATACAGCAGAAAAGTAAATGATGGGGAGATTCCGCAGGATGAAATCGATATGAACAGGATCGCTTATGTGGAAGATGATCTGTATGATATCATATGCGATAAAATCGCCCGGCTGCATATGGAAAATCCAGAGCCAATGCCTTATGAAAAAAATAAAGCTATATGCAGATGAAGTTGAGATATGTCTTTTTCGGCAAGTGATGTGAGAGGTATGAGTATGAGAAGAGTCGTATTGTTTATTGCTATGAGTCTTGACGGATATATCGCTGACAGTGAGGGCGGTGTGGACTGGCTCAAGGGTCAGGACGAGAATGCGGAGAATGTTGATGTGTATTCGGATTTTGTAAAAGACGTGGATACAGTTGTCATGGGGTGGAATACATACCATCAGATAGTTACAGAGTTGTCGCCGTCAGAATGGATTTACGCTGACCTGTCCAGCTACGTCATTACCCATAGGGATGTGGTTTCTGCGGAGAAGATCATATTTTCACGAGAAGATCCGTGCAATCTGGTGAAACGGCTGGCTAAGGAGAAGGGGAAGGATATCTGGATCTGCGGAGGGGCAGAGATTATCCGGCAGTTAATGCGGGAGGACATGATCGATATTTATTATATTTCTGTGATTCCGGTAATTTTGGGAAAAGGCATCCGTCTTTTTGGCGGACTGGACCGGGAGATAAATTTGAGGCTGCGGGAAACGCAGTCTTATAATGGGATAACGGATCTGGTGTATGAGCGGAGAAGTTCGTTTTTCTGAGGGTAAGGGAGGAAGAGGTCTTGAAAAGCGAAGAGGATTTAAGCAGAGTCATGGAAGCTTATGCCGATATGGTGCGCAGGATATGCTTTTTGCATTTGAAGAATAAGTATGACACAGAGGATGTCTTTCAGAATGTATATTTGAAATACTTGCTTTATGACAAGCCTTTTGAGAGCAGAGAGCATGAGAAAGCATGGTTTGCGCGGGTGGCGATCAATGCGTGTACCGATCATCTCAGGTACGTAGCCCGCAGAAAATGGGTGCCTCTTGATATGATCGAAGAGGAGAGAGAGGTTCTTGACGACATGTCTTCGGAAGTCTTAGAGGCGGTGCTTTCGCTTCCGGAAAAGTACAGGAACGTCATCTACCTGCATTATTATGAGGATTATCCTGCGGTAGAGATCGCAAGGATACTCGGGAAAAAGGAAAATAGCGTTTACTCATGGCTCTCAAGGGCGAGAGAGCTTCTTCGGGAGAGGTTAGGAGGTGAGTGGGTATGAATGTGATTCGCGACAGTATGAAAGAGATTCGGGCATCGGAGGAGCTTAAGCAAAATACGATGGAGTATCTGAGGGAGCAAAAGCGGCGCACCAGATTAAAAAGAATACGCTGGTATGCTTTTGCGGCAGCATGTATAAGCCTGCTCCTGACCGGAGGGGGATACACGGTATATATAAGGCCGGTATCCTATATCAGTATAGATGTCAATCCTTCTGTAGAGCTTGGCATCAACCGCTTTGGGAGAGTCGTGGAGGCAGATGCATATAACCAGGATGGAAGGAATATCCTTGACAAGGTGCCGCTGAAAAATGTGCCTTATCTTAAGGCAATCGGCCGCCTTCTTGGGGATGAGAGTGATTCCGGTTATCTGACAGAGGATTCAAGGGTGTTTATCACGATTATTTCAGATAGGTGGGAGACTATGCTTGAGGAGATCAGAGGGGATGAGATGTCCGAAAAGTACGGCGCGCAGACTTATACCAGCAATCTGGCCAGCAGGGAGGAGGCGCATCAGTATGAGATGTCCTTCGGGAAATACCGGGCATGTCAGGAGCTTTCTCAGTTTGATGAGTCTGTTACCATGGAGGAGTGCCACGAAATGTCCATGGGCGAGATCGAGGACAAAATTGAGACCTGTAAGGGGCATGGACATGAAGAAAGCGATGGGAGTTACGAGGACTTTGAAAACGGCGGAAGCGATGAAAACTACGAAGACTCTGGAAATGATGAACACGATAGTGATAACGGAAGCAATGGAAGCCATGGTGGACACCATGACCACGGGCACTGATACTTTAATGTGAGAAAATGACTGACGGCGGACATTTCCTGTGCGGGGAAGCAGCTTAATCTGTATGTGCAAAAAAATAATAATTTTTTTGCAAGGATTGTAAAGACCAGAACGTATTACTTATAAAAGACAAATTTATACAATACAAGGAGGCGCAGGGAATGAGAATATTAAAGAAATGGAAAAAAGCAGTTGTAATCATGCTGACTGCCGTCGTGCTGTCGGGAAGCTTCAATGCTCCTGTTATGGCTCATGGTCATCACGGCAGCAGCCACCACAGCAGCTCTTACAGCAAAAGCCGAAAGGGAGTCTATTGCCCTTACCATCATAAGAGGCATAAGAAAAAGAGCAATTGTAAGAGATACTGCAAAGAGCATAAGAAAATCCATAAGAACGGAAAAAGACATCATTCAAAACACCACTAAAAGCCTCCCTGCAGGAATCCATAAAGAACCATAAAGGTCAGGATTCCTGCAGGGATATTTTTTGACTTTTAGCAACGAATTCTTGTAAGGTGGATTTGTGAAAATTAAAAATTCATTTTCATTCGTCTCATATTGAGGTATATTTATATTATAGGAGCAGGCGCTCTATAACCTGCCGGATACCCATTGGCTGGAGCTGCTCACACAGTACAGAGCCAACGGTCTTAATAAAATTTTATTTTAGTTATGATTAAGCAGTAACACAAAAATAATAATATCAGGAGGATTGGATGGTGAAACAGGACATTCAGATTAGAAAAGCTGTGGACACAGACCTTGATCATATCGAGAAGTTGTATGAAGCCATATGCGATTACTTAGAAACGCACCGAAACTACCCGGGTTGGAAAAAAGGTATTTATCCGGTTCGCTGCGATGCCGAAAAAGGGCTGATGGCCAATGCGCTGTATGTTGCCCGGATTGGGAATAAAACGGTAGGAACGATTATTTTAAAACACAAGCCGGAAGATGGGTATAGAAATGGTAAATGGTTGACCGGCGATGATTATGACCATATTTATGTAGTTCATACTCTTGCTGTCCATCCTGACTTTCTAAAGTGCGGCATAGGAACAGAGCTGCTGATGTTTGCTGAACGGGTGGCACGGGAAGAACAGTGCGTAAGCATTAGGCTTGATGTTGTAAAAGATAATGTTCCCGCAGAGCGGCTTTATCAAAAATGCGGATACCAGTTTGCAGGGACAGTAAGTCTGGGATATGAATCGTACGGGCTTCCCTGGTATAATCTTTATGAGAAATTGTTATAAAAAGGTTGCAATGCTGGTAAAGGAACTTGTCTTGGGCGCGCTGGATATGAAGACATGGACGTTGTCCGACAGCCCGGTGATGACTGACACTCTGGGCGGGGTGATCGGTATCGGTCTGTTTGCCGTATGCTCAAAAATGCTGGGTGAAAGGACCGTCAGAATCTTAAATATTCTGGCGTCGGTGGGAACGGTCGTCACGGTGGTGTTTCTTGTGCTGCTCATTGCTGCGAATATGTAACAGGCAGCAGACGTGAGAATTTTATGACTGCAGTTATCTCACGTTTGAAAAATACAAAGTGCAAAAGATGAAAAAGAAGCGGCATAGGAGAAAGGAGAGAATATGATTCTTGAAACTAAAAGATTGTATATGAGGGAGATGAGTCGGTCTGATTTTGATCCGATCTGCAAGATTCTGCAAGATGAGGAGACGATGTACGCATATGAAGGCGCATTTAGTGATGACGAAGTGTGGGAGTGGATCGACAGACAGATCTTACGCTATGATAAATTGGGGTACGGATTGTGGGCGGTTATCCTGAAGGAATCCGGGGAGCTGATCGGACAGTGCGGACTGACCATGCAGCAGTGGAAGGACAGAGAAGTACTGGAGATCGGATACTTGTTCAGACGGGAATACTGGCATAAGGGCTATGCCATAGAAGCGGCCAGAGCGTGCAGGCAGTATGCCTTTGAGGAGCTTGGTGCAGAAGAGGTCTGTTCGATCATCCGGGATACGAACACTGCATCACAGAGGGTCGCACTCAGAAACGGCATGACAGCGTCAGATACGTGGACAAAGCGTTACCGCGGCGTGGATATGCCTCACTGCCGTTATATAGCAGTCCGAAAGGTCCGCAGTTAGATGTGGTCTAGATGGGAAAAATGATCGGAGGGCATAGATGACGGAACGAATCAAAAATTTTGTACAGATGTATTTTGAAAATATTCCATACTCCGAGGAGACTCAGCAGGCGCAGAAAAAGATTGAGATAGCTCTGAACCGTGAGTTTGAGCGGATGCGGGAAGAGGGTAAGCCGGACAAACTGCCGGGGAAAAGAACGTCAGAAGCGGATACAGAAGAGGCAGAAAAATGCTTAGAAGAGCTATTCAGCAGATATACCAGACTGTCAGATATGGCTGTTCTGGCTGGATACCGCGCGGAAGATGCTGGAAGATGGCGCCAGACGGGAGGAGTCAGAGATATAAAGACACTGCAAAAAGAGCTTGCCGGACAGCGCCGGAGAATTTACGCAATCTCGCTGTTTAGTGTTATGAGCTTTGCCGAACTGATATGGCTGATCTATGATCTGGCAGCAGGTGTGCCGTATGTGGGTTTCGTTCTTCTTTATATTTTGCTGCTTGGCGGAATCATTACCCTTCTTGTTCGCAGATTTTGGTCGATCGAGAAGGATTGCGGGTCAGAAAAATATACCGCCGGGTCGTTCCAATATCTCAGAGGTCTGTCCGATCGGTACGCAAAGCGCAGGCTTAATGGCATTGCTCTGTTTTTTGCTGTTATGACAGTCTTTATTCTGTTAGAACTTGGTTTTTATTTCAGGGGAGGCTCAAAACTTGACGAACTGGTTGAAAATATTTTCCTGAATATTATATTCATTGAGGTGCCGCTTTATTGCTGTATTAAGAACCGGATGCTCATGAAGATGATCCAAAGAAGGATACATCTTTCTGAAAATGAAAATTATAAAAGACATTTGGCGGGGATAACTGTTTTTTCGGCTGTATACTGGACGGCAGCGGCGACAGTTATCATATTTTGCTGGGGAAATATGGTGTATCCGGTCAATTTCCTGATTGGGGCGGCAATTATCTTTCAGGCAATGATATGGGTGTATGATTTGGTGTTTCGTAAAAGCGCCGTTTATAAAAATATTGTGATAAATAAACGCAGGATTGCGCTGATCACGGCAGCAGCCGTCACGTTCTCTGGGTATTCGGCGTTGCGGCGTGATACATGGTACACTCAGAGGTATATCAATTCCGTTCCTGTAGTGAAGCATAGCCAAAATGATATCGATTATGATGAAGAGACGGGGATTTATACGATTACGTCTTTGAAGGAAGATTTTAAAATCCTGCACCTTACAGACATTCACATAGGCGGAAGTCTCTATTCTTACCGGAAGGATCTGAAAGCGCTCAAAGCGTGCTATGCGGAAATCGAACATACAAAGCCGGATCTTGTTGTTGTGACAGGCGATCTCTGCTTTCCCATAGGAATCATGTCAATGTCGCTAAACAATCTGGCTCCGGTGCATCAGTTTGCGGCTTTCATGCGGAATATGGGGATTCCGTGGGCATTTACCTACGGAAACCATGATACAGAAAGCCTGGCGGCGTTTTCTGGACAGGAGCTTAATGAAGTTTATAAGTCACTGTCCTACAATACGTCGGGGACACTTCTGTATCCTTATGTCCAGCCGGATATCACAGGAAGGAATAATCAGTTGATTGAGGTACGAAATAAAGATGGGAGCATGAATACCGCTCTATTCCTTATCGACAGCAATAGTTATACCGGAGAGGGAATCAATGTATATGACTATATCCATGACGATCAGGTGGATTGGTACGCGGCACAGGTGGAGCGCCTGAATGCTGAAGAGGGGCGTACAGTTCCTTCTATGGCATTTTTTCATATTCCGCTGCAGCAGTACCGGATCGCGTACGAGCTGTATGAGAAGGGAAGCGAAGAAGTGACATATTTTTTCGGGGAAAATAATGAGAGAATGATCGATAAGATATGTTGTTCCGATTACCCAAGTAAACTGTTTGACAGGATGTGTGAGCTTGGCAGTACGGAAGCTGTTTTTTGCGGACATGACCACTACAACAATATGTCGCTGGAGTATAAGGGCATTCGGCTGACCTATGGTATGAGTATTGATTATCTGGCTATGCCGGGGATTGAAGACGATACAGAACAGAGAGGAGGGGAGCTTGTCACATTGCACGAGGACGGGACATGGGAGCTTGAGCAGATTCCCCTTGACTCAATAATGGATGTATATGAGCAAACGGAAATATGGGCCTTAAAAAGTTTCTGAGATTGCTCGGAAAGTATGGTGGAGGGTGTTGTGTATACCATTGAAGGGAACAATAGTAATGCAGTCAACCGGAGAAGTTACAGTATCGGGAGTGCGGAGATATATGGATACAGTGTTCCAACATACTAAAACAATCTAGGGAAGAATGTTTTTTCTTTCCTGGATTGATAGCGTTAGTAAATTTTAATTAAACTGTCTTATTGTATATAGTATATAGGGGCTTATAATAGAAATTTTACAAATATGAATAAATTCATGTCCTAAAAACATGCATTTCATGGAAAATGTAATGCAAAAAAATATTAATGTTATACAATCAGGATAAGCGAGAAGCAAGAAATTCTATGACAGTAAGAATTTTATTTTGTTTTTGCACTGGGAAGAAAATTTCTTGACTATATGCAAACTATTTACAACAGAACGCGGCAGATATTATAAATAAAGTTCGGGATAAAGAATGTGGAAAATATATTTATCATTGTGGGAAAGCAATAGAAGAATGTGAAGAAAATACGTTGTGGGAAAAAACTTTTATTCTGTATGTGACAAAAGATGAGGCAATTCTTCAAGACATGAATAAAAGTAGATATTATATGCTTAAGGAGATGTGACATGATTAGAATTGCAACTATCGAAGATGAAAAAGTCATACAAGAGGAAATATGCCAAGTTATCACATCAGTCACTAATTATAAAGAAGAAATAGAAGTTGATAGTTATTTCTCTGCTGAAGATTATTTCCTTGCAGCTAAAGATTATGAACTGGTTATTACGGATATTGAACTTCCGGGAATTAGTGGATTAGAGTTAGGAAGAAAAGTAAGACAAATGAATCCAGAAGTGTATCTTGTATTCTTAACCTCTTACTCAGAATTTGCTTCAGAAAGTTATATCATAGAAGCATATCAATATATTTTAAAAAAAGATATGCAAGAAAGATTGCCTGCGTTAGTCGATAAAGTAGCTGCACGAATAAAAAAGGAAAATTCCGAATTTTTTTGGATTG
>ERZ778510.2134-NODE-2134-length-11034-cov-4.255852_pt1 | contig 11034 bp, 9 predicted proteins | sample MGYA00510348_ERZ778510 | MGnify/ENA primary metagenome ERZ778510 (study PRJEB29527, sample SAMN07138969) | mouse gut metagenome | material: feces | host: mouse | place: China:Nanjing | collected 2016-01-25 ... | reverse complement strand
CTACGCCGTACGATGTGCCGTAATGGATACAAAATAGGGCGCGGTGTCAGCCCCTAACGACAGGTCTTGGGAACCTTTAATCTGGAAGCTGTCCTGCGCCCAAGTTAGCCCTACCCGTAATAACGGATAGGACATAACAAGGACTGACAACGTTTATACCAGATTAAAACAACCTCTTTCGAGGGTCCCAAGTTTATCGTTAGGTATAAAGAGTTGTTTTACCCTTTACAGTTATGTCCGCCGGCCTACGCCGAGTTCTGAAAGTCTTTGGATAGCATCGTTCTTGCAGTTATTCGTTCCCGGACGACTGGTGCCGCCCCAATACAACCAATACCGCGCGATGCACGCTTTTCAGAGTGTAGGCAAATATACGAATAATTATTTATTCATACGTCATTCGGACATGTGTTTTTGGAAAAAATTGCATATATTTGTCAATATGAAGCGCTCGATAGACTTTTTGCCCGGATTCGTCCAATCCGACTTGCATGAATTGGCCGGACTGATCCGTGAAGAGATAAGCGATGTCCTGATGATAATTCTATACGGGAGTTACGCAAAAAACACCTATGTCATTCACGACGTCCGGCCGGGTCCGAACGGAGAGACGACCGAGTACCACAGCGACTACGACCTCATGGTCGTAACCCGCAAACGGCTGGGCGAGCGCGAGGGCACGGTCGAAACGCGCATCCGCAACCGCTTCGCCGAGGGCAAGGCCGAACCCACGAAAGTGCAGCTGGTCAGCGAGAGCATCAGCAAACTGAACAACGCCCTCTCGCAGGGGCACTATTTCTATGTCGATGCGGTCAATGAGGGAGTCCTGTTGTACGACTCCGGCGAGTGCGAGCTGGCAACGCCACGGGAGCTGGATTTTCGGGAGATAAAACGAATCGCAACGGGCTACTTCGGCAGCAATCAGCAAAGAGCCATTGATTACTTAGAGGATGCCGTGCGAAATATCGAAGATGGAAAATATACGCATTCTTCTTTCTTTCTGCACCAGGCTGCCGAATACCTGCTGAAGTCGGTGCCGCTGGTGTTCGAACTTTACAGACACAAAGAGCACGAATTGAAATTTCTGCTCGACATGTGCCGCAAACACACGCTGGAGCTGGCCGAAGTGTTCCCTTGCAGGACGAAATGGGAGAAACACGTGTTCGATCAGCTGTGCAAGGCCTACATTGAAGCCCGCTACAACGACAATTTCGTCGTGACGAAAGAGGAGATCGACACCCTCCTGCCGCGAATCGAACTGCTCCGCGACATCGTGGAGCGGGTATGCCGCGAGCGCATCGCCTACTACGACAGACAAACAGGGAAATAGACCGCCGTTCGTCCGCATCCGCACCCGGAGCGGAGCGGGCGTCGCACCGCCCCTGCCGGGCGTTCCGCCGGAGCGGACGGAGAGAGAGGACGACGGGGGACATACGTTATTTCGGGAACCGACGTTATTTTTGCACTATGGATTTCAAACTCGTATCGGATTACGCCCCGATGGGCGACCAGCCCGAAGCCATCGCACAGCTTGCCGGGGCCATCACCCGCGGGTCGAAGCACAACACGCTGGTAGGCGTGACCGGCTCGGGCAAGACTTTCACGGTGGCCAACGTCATCGCGGAGCTGAAGCGTCCGACGCTGGTGCTGAGCCACAACAAGACCCTCGCGGCGCAGCTCTACGGCGAATTCCGCAACTTCTTTCCGGAGAATGCCGTGGAGTACTTCGTATCCTACTACGACTACTACCAGCCGGAGGCCTACCTCCCGGCGACGGACACCTATATTGAAAAGGACCTGTCGATCAATGCCGAAATCGAGAAGATGCGGCTCAACACCGTAGCCACGCTCCTCTCGGGGCGGCGCGACGTGGTGGTCGTGTCGAGCGTGTCGTGTCTGTACGGCTGCGGCAACCCCGCGGATTTCCACGCCATGGCCATCACCGTGAAGGTGGGTCAGATCATAAGCTACAAGCACTTCCTCTACAAGCTCGTGGAGGCGCTGTACACCCGCACCGAGCACGACCTGGAGCCCTCGACATTCCGCGTGAGCGGCGACACCATCGACATCATGGCCGCATTCGGCGAATTCGGAAGCCAGTGTTTCCGCGTCATGTTCTACGACAACGAAATCGAGGCGATATGGACCATCGACCCCGCGTCGGGCCAGCGTCTCCAGTCCCTCGACTCGCTGACCCTCTACCCCACGAATCTATTCGTGACCACGCGCGAACGCATAAACAACGCCGTGGACCAGATATGCCTCGACCTCGGGCGGCAGATCGCGTACTTCGAGAAAGAGGGGCGCGCGATGGAGGCCCAGCGCCTCAAGCAGCGCGTGGAGTACGACCTCGAAATGATAAAGGAGCTCGGATACTGTCCCGGCATCGAGAACTACTCGCGCTACTTCGACGGACGCGCCGAGGGCTCGCGGCCCTTCTGTCTGCTGGATTACTTCCCCAAGGACTACCTGCTCGTGGTGGACGAGAGCCACGTGACCCTGCCGCAGGTGCACGCCATGTTCGGCGGCGACCGCGCACGCAAGGAGAACCTCGTGGAGTACGGATTCCGCCTCCCCGCGGCCAAGGACAACCGCCCGCTGCGGTTCGAGGAGTTCGAACAGTTGCAGGGAACCTCGATCTACGTGAGCGCCACGCCCGCGGACTACGAGCTGATGAAAAGCGAGGGCGTGATCGTGGAGCAGCTGATACGTCCCACGGGGCTGGTCGATCCGCCGCTCGAAGTGCGCGTGACCCTCAATCAGATAGACGACCTGATCGAGGAAATCGACCGCCGCGTGAAACGAGACGACAAGGTGCTGGTGACCACCATAACCAAACGCATGGCCGAGGAGCTGTCGAAATATTTCGACCGCGTGGGCATCCGCAACCGCTACATCCACTCCGACGTGGACACGCTCGAACGCATTCAGATTCTCGAAGACCTCCGCGGCGGCATGTTCGACGTGCTGGTGGGCGTGAACCTGCTGCGCGAGGGGCTCGACCTGCCCGAAGTGGCCCTGGTGGCCATACTCGACGCCGACAAGGAGGGGTTCCTCCGCAACGTGCGCTCCATAACCCAGATTGCGGGACGCGCCGCACGCCACTCCCAGGGCAACGTCATCCTCTACGGCGACACGTGCACCGACTCGATGCGCTTCGCCATAGAGCAGAGCAACCGCCGGCGCGAAAAGCAGGTGCGATACAACATGGAGCACGGCATGCTGCCCCGCCGGGCGCAGAAGAGCGGCACGGGGCAGAGCACGCTCCTCGCGGCCCGCAGCGATGCGGCGGCCGCGACCGATCCTGTCGTATACGCCATAGGGAGCGACGGCATCGGCGGCCTGCACCAGGCTGCCGACGTCGCCGGGAACTACGCTGCGGGCGAGAACCTCGACGCGCTGATCGCCCGGGCCCGCGAAGACATGGAGCGGGCCGCAAAATCCCTCGACTTCCTCGCCGCAGCGCGCTTCCGCGACCGCATGTACGAGTTGCAGAAGCTGCGCGACGAGCGGCGGCAGTGACCGCAGACCGGCGCAAGGCAGCAGCAACGACCGCAGACCGGCGCAAAACCGCGGCAACACCGTGAAACTCATTTGATTCGTCAATGCAGGGCGGCAACAGAGACTGCAAATACCGCGGCCGGAGAGGGATATTCTCCGGCCGCGGTATTTTCTTCGCCCGCCCCGTGCTGAAGCAGCTACGGTGTGCGAAAGCGGGGTTTTTCAGCGGAAAGCGGGGCCGGAGCGCACGGCACCGGCCGATGCGGGGATCATTCGGCCTCGCGGAAGGTGAAGTAGCGGGCCGCAAGGTAGCTGTACACAGCCGTGAGGATGCTCGTGGCCACCTTCGACGGCGTGGGCCACAGGCCGCAGACCTCGACGAAGAATTTGATGCAACCGTAGGTCAGCAGGATCGAGCCCACGACCGACAGCGCGTAGCGGATGAGCTGCGTGCCCGACGGCACGGCGAAGCGGCGGAAAGCCACTTCGCGGTTGAGCCAGAAGCCCGTGAAGAACGTGATCGGGAAGACCAGCACCAGCGCCGCGACATGGGGCGAGACCACGACGAAGCCCAGATCGAAGTTCGAGGCCCGGAAAACGAGGTGGTAGAAAAGCGCATACCAGCAGGCGTCCAGCCCCAGGGTCATGGCACCGCACGCGGCGTAGCGGAACGTCTGCCGCGGCACGATCGCCGCGACGGGCCCCACGTGAAACAGGTCGATGCACCTGCCGATCCGATCCGCCAGCCGCCGCATTCAACGCGCTTTATAGGGCCATGTCTCGGGGAATCGCCCGGCGTGCGTCCGCACGAAAGCCGCAGCCGCAGCCGCATCGTCCGTCTCGAAGAGCGACACCATGAACTTGTCGCCGAAACGGTAGACGCCGCAGCGGACCGCCTCGCTCGCCGCCTCGCTCGCCGCACGGGCGGCACGCAGTGCATTCCGCTCCGTGCTGTACACCCCCTGCACCACATAGGTGCGGCCCGACACCATACGGCCGGCACGCTCCGCAGACGCAGCGTCCGCGGGATCCGACTCCCACGCCGACGAGGCACCCGACGGCACTGCGGGCGCCGTTCCGGCCGCAGGCTGCGCGACGGAAGCCGCATCGCCCAACGTATGCGGCGCCGCGGCGCCGCGTTGTGCGCCGGAAAGTTCTCCGTGCGCTCCGGCTGCCGCAGCGGTTCCCACGGAAGCACTCCGCTCCCGCAGCGAGGGATCGTCGGCCGCCGGCTGCGCCGGACCGCTTCCCGCCGGCCGTTCCGAAGCCGCGACTTCCGGCACCGCAGCGTCCGGATCCGCCGCTCGGGCCGCATCCGTCTCTTCGCCCCCACGCCGCGCAGCATCCTGCTGCACGGCACGATCCCGCACGGACTCCGCAGCCCGGTCGTCCGAACTCCGGCCCTCCGCAACGAGCATACTCCGCTCGCCGAACATGCCGGAGCGCAATGCGGGCCAGTGATCGACGAGGATGAGCCCCCCGACAGCCGCACCGCACACGATCGCGGCCGCGGCCACGCCCCACAGCAGCACATGTCCGCCATGCCGACGCCGCAGCGTCAGGGGCTCGTGCCCGGCGGGGTTGAGCCGGAGGTCGAAAGCCGGATCGACAACGAACCGCTTCTGCCGCAGCTCCCCGATGCCGCGGAGCACGAGCACGTCGCCCTGCATCGCGCGGCCCAGCCAGCGGGTGCAGGCCGCCTCGGCGGTCGCGACATCGCAGCCGGCGACCTCGGCGATCGCCTCGGAAAGCGAACGGCCGACGCACTCCGCCGAGTACTCGACCCGATAGTATGCGGGGCGCACCCGCCGGCGCGAGAGCCTCTCGGCGGGGCGACGCACCGCGCGCAACGCCCCCACGCCGGGGATCGTGACGGCGTGTTCCGCGAGCAACAGGTTCGCGATCAGTTTATTTACCTCTACGACCATGCGATTTCGTTTTTTCGGGCCACACGGCCTCCGTGACCGCCGGCCGCGCCAGGGACCGCCAGATCATGTAACCGCCCGCCAGGATGAACGGAATGCTGAGCCACTGCCCCATGTCGAGCAGCATGCCCTTCTCGAAAGCCGACTGCTCGGTCTTGATGCATTCGATGAAAAAGCGCGTGAGGAACACCCCCACGAGTCCGACCCCGAAAAGCAGTCCCGGACGACGGCGCGCCAGGTCGCGACCATAATAGAGCCGGCACAGCAGCCCGAACGTCGCGAGATAGCACAGCGCCTCGTAGATCTGCGTGGGGTGCACCGCGGCCGGAGCGTACTCGTAGAGCCACTTGTTCGAACGCAGGAACTCGAAACCCCACGGCAGGTCGGTCGCCACGCCGAAGATCTCGGAATTGAAGAGGTTGCCCAGACGAACCGCCGCACCGCCGATGCCCACGGGGATCATGATGCGGTCGAGCGACCACACGTAGGGCAGGCGGTTCTTGCGCGAAAAGAGCCACAGGCCGATCAGCAGGCCGATGGCGGCGCCGTGGCTGGCCAGGCCGCCGTCGCGAAACCCCGTGACGATGGTCCAGGGCTGGCGCAGGTACTCCATCGTATCGTAGAACAGGCAGTGGCCGAGGCGTGCGCCGACGATGGTCGCCACCGTGCCGTAGACGAAAATGGAGTCGGAAACCTTCGAGGGCAGACCCTCGCGCCGACAGAAGTTGTCGAAGAACCGCGCACCGATCAGGATGGCGGCCACCCACATCAGTCCGTAATAGCGGACCTCCAGGCCGAAAATCGTGAACGCTACGGGATCGAAATTCCAGGTTATGCTAAGCAAATGCATCATCGTATTCCGTTTTGAGGCGGCGCCCCGGCGTGACTCCCCGATTGCGGAGGCAGGCGGAAACGCCGCGGTGTGTTACTTCACGTCGTGCAGATCGACCTTTTTCAGCGTGAACGAGAAAGTCGTGCCGACCCCCGGTTCGCTCCGCACGGCGACATGTTCGCCGTGCGCCTCGACGATGTGCTTGACGATGGCCAGACCCAGGCCCGTGCCGCCCTGCTCGCGCGAGCGGCCTTTGTCCGTGCGGTAGAACCGCTCGAAGATGCGCGGAATGTCCTCCTTGCCGATGCCCTGGCCGTTGTCCTCCACCTCGATCAGGATCCGGTCGAGCATGTCGCGGAACCGGACGTTCGTCGTGCCGCCCTCGCGGCCGTAGTGGATCGAGTTGATGATGAGATTGACCAGCACCTGACCGACGTAGTGCTTGTCGGCCAGCACCCAGAAGGGCGACGGCAGGTTGCCGGCACCCTTCACGCGGATGCGGATATGCTTGCGGTCGGCCTCCATCTCGGCCTGCTCCGCGATCTCGCGCGCCAGCGCCACGATGTCGAACTGCTCCATCTGCAAGCGGTTCATGCTGCTTTCGAGCTTCGAAATGGTATCGAGGTCGTTCACGATGTTGATGAGCCGGTCGATGCTCTTCTCGGCCCGTTCGAGGAACTTGCGGTTGATCAGCTCGTCCTCCAGACCGCCGTCGAGCAGGGTCGAGATATAGCCCTGAATATTGAAAATGGGGGTTTTCAGCTCGTGGGCCACATTGCCGAGGTACTGCTTGCGGAAGCGCTCCGACTCCTTGAGACGCGCGATCTCCTTGTCGTTCGTGTCGGCCCAGGCGGTCAGCTCCTCGCCGATGTTCTCCACACGCTTGTCCTTGAGCTCGTCGAGTATTTCGGTCGTGTGCACGTCGCGCGAGAGGACGATCGAATAGATCGGCTTCAGCTTGTAGGCCACGTATTTGCGAATGATGAACAACGCCGAGAACATCACGATGCCGAACGTTCCGAGCGCCAGCATCAGCACATAGAGCCACGCCGCCTTCAGCGCGATGCCGACCGCCGCGACAACCAGCGCCGCCACGAGCGCGATGAGCAGCGATCCGCCCTCCTTGGTCTTGATCGTAATCATGCCGCTCCTATTTATAGTGTTCCATGAGTCGGGCGATGTACTTGCCCACGATGTCGAATTCGAGGTTCACCACCGATCCCGGACGGATGCGCGAGAAATTGGTGTGCTCGAACGTGTAGGGAATGATCGCCACGCGGAAGCTCCCCGGCTTCGAGTCGCACACCGTGAGGCTCACGCCGTTCACGGCCACCGAACCCTTCTCCACCGTGCAGAGGCCGCCGCCGCGGGGCTCGTACTCGAACGTGAAATACCAGCTGCCGCCGGCCTCCTCCACCGCCGTGCACCGGGCCGTCTGATCGACGTGTCCCTGCACGATGTGGCCGTCGAGCAGCGCGTCGGGCTTCATCGAGCGTTCGAGGTTCACCAGGTCGCCCGGCTGCAACAGCCCGAGGTTGCTGCGATCGAGCGTCTCCTTCATGGCGGTCACGGTGTAGGTGTCGTCGGTGATGTCCACCACCGTCAGACAAACGCCGTTATGCGCAATGCTCTGGTCGATTTTCAGTTCGCGGCAGAAGTCCGCCCGCAACACGAAATCCTTGTTCTGACGGTCCGTGCGGATCTCCGCAACCTCCGCCGTACGTTCTACGATTCCCGAAAACATGGGTCTATTGGTTTATTATCAGTTTGCCGACGACCTTGTACACAGCCTCTATATCTTTGGCTTTCAACACAATGTCATCAAAATTCTCCTTATCGCCCGCCACCAGCCGGAACTCCCCCGCCTGCGCACCGGTGCGAACTATCCGCAAAGTTACAATTTTTCGGCTGATAATCACATATTCCGCCCCGGGAATAATCGCTTCGCGCTCCACGGCGCGCAGCAGCACGATCGCACCGGCGGGCAGGGCCGCACCCATCGCACGGCCCTCGTAGCGCATGGCGAAGTCGCACTCGACGACCTGAGGCAGGACGAAGCCCGTGTCGGCCGCAAGCCGGTCGCGCAGCAACACGGCCTGCTCGACATCCGCATTATAATAAGGTATGGTAGCGCCCCGCAGTTCGGGAGCGGCGAACATCTGCCCCTCTCCCGTGAGCACCCACAGTTTGTCGATCTGCGGGAACTTGCTCACGATCTTGTCGGCCACATCGCGCGATATGCCGTTGTTTCCGCGCTTGATCTGGTAGAGATTTTCGCCTCGGGGCAGCCCGATGTAACGAGCGAAGTAGTTGGTAGTCATGTTCGCCCACCGAATAATGCTCTCAATTCTTTGCCAATTATCTTTTTTTTCTGGCATAATTCATTTTTTTTTGTACCTTTGCACCACGGTCCCGTAGTTCAATGGATAGAATTTAAGATTCCGGTTCTTACGATGAAGGTTCGAATCCCTCCGGGACTACTGCGATTCAGGTGCACCTCCGTGCACCTGAATTTTTTTCTCGGCGCTTATTCTTTGTTTCAACAAAAGTAATAACAAATTTCGATTGCACAATAAAAAATAAAATATTTGATCCTGCGAATAGCACAAAAAGACACCCGTAAAACCGCAATCCGCAGCACCTGAGCAGCGAGCAAATACCGCTCCGAACCGCTGCGAAAGCCACCCGGGAAGCCCCCGGCGCAACCCGTGCACGCACGCGAAGTCCATCCTCGCCGCACCGCCCGGCCGCCGCGCCGGACCGCTCCCCCGCGCCGGACGCCCGGGACACCGGCCATCCGGTATCATATTCCCCCGCTCCGGCCCGTTTTTCGGCAAATTCTCCGTATATTTGTCCCGTCATGTCGATCGTAAGAAACACCGAGAGCGATCTCGAATTCGAAAACAGAATCCGCCCGCAGGAGCTCGAAACCTTCGCCGGGCAGGAGAAGATCGTGGAGAACCTCCGCATCTTCATCCGGGCCGCCCTCATGCGGGGCGACTCGCTCGACCACGTATTGCTCCACGGCCCTCCGGGCCTGGGCAAGACCACGCTGGCCAACATCAGCGCCAACGAGATGCACTCGCAGCTCAAGGTCACCTCGGGTCCCGTGCTGGACAAGCCGGGCGACCTGGCGGGGCTGCTCACCAACCTCTCGCCGGGCGACGTGCTCTTCATCGACGAGATCCACCGCCTCAGCCCCATCGTGGAGGAGTACCTCTACTCCGCGATGGAGGATTACAAGATCGACATCGTGCTCGACAAGGGCCCCTCGGCCCGCTCGATACAGATCGAACTGGCGCCTTTCACGCTCATCGGCGCCACCACGCGCAGCGGCCTGCTCACCTCGCCGCTCAGGGCGCGCTTCGGCATCTCGTGCCACCTGGAGTACTACGACGCTCCGGTGCTCGCGGGCATCGTGCACCGCTCGGCCCGCATTCTCGACGTGCCGATCGACGAAGAGGCGGCCCACGAGGTCGCGCTCCGCTCGCGCGGCACGCCCCGCATCGCCAACGCCCTGCTGCGGCGCGTGCGCGACTTCGCCATGGTCAAGGGCGACGGACGCATCGACCTGGCCATAACGCGCACGGCCCTCGAAGCCCTAAACATCGACTCGCGCGGCCTCGACCGCATGGACAACAAGATCCTGGGGACGATCATCGAGAAGTTCCGCGGCGGCCCCGTGGGACTCAACACCATCGCCACGGCCGTGGGCGAGGAGGCCGGCACGGTGGAGGAGGTATACGAACCGTTCCTCATCAAGGAGGGTTTTCTCAAGCGCACGCCCCGCGGCCGCGAAGCCACCGAACTGGCCTATCGTCACCTGGGACTCGCGCCCCATGACGGCGGCGAGACGGGACGGCTGTTCTGAGAACGGCCCCGAGCAGCCGCACCGCACCGACGAAAACCGACAACCGATACCATATGCCCGCAATCCTCACCATCGACTCCGCCGCCTGCCGCCGTTGCGGCCGCTGCGCCCGGGTTTGCCCCTCGGGGGTATTCGAGGCGGCACCGGACGGCACGATAGCCGTGGCCGCCGCCGACCGCTGCATCTCGTGCGGCCACTGCGTCGCGGCATGCCCGGCCGATGCCGTGCGCCACAACCACTTTCCGCCCGAGAAGGTCCACGCCGCCGACCGCAGCGCGCTGCCTACACCCGATCAGGTGCTGCTCCTGTGCCGCATCCGGCGCTCCAACCGCGCTTTCACGTCCGATCCCGTGCCGCACGACCGGCTGCTGCGCATCGTCGAGGCGGCGCACCGCGCCCCCACGGCCAGCAACCGCCAGCAGGTGTCGTTCACGCTCGTCACCGACCCCGAACAGCTGCGGCTGGTCACCCGCTACACGCTCGACACCTTCGCCTCGATCGCCCGCAAACTGCGCCATCCGCTCGTGCGGCCGTGGCTGAGCCGCATCATGCCCGACACCTACCGCTACCTGCCGGCGTTCGACCGCATGCGCCGCGCCTACGAGGAGCACGGCACGGACGGCATCCTGCGGGGCGCCACGGCGCTGCTGCTGATCCACACGCCGGGCGACAACGCCTTCGGAGCCATCGACGCGAACCTTGCGTACCAGAACGCCTCGCTCATGGCCGAAAGCATGGGCATCAGCCAGTTCTACACCGGCTTCGTCTACATGGCCCTGCGCCACGGCAAGGCACGGCGCCTCACCCGCGCACTCGGCATCGAGGGCACGATCCACGCCGGCATGGCACTGGGCATGCCCCGCTTCCTCTTCGACCGCTACATCGACAAGAAGCCCCTCGACCTGCAC
>ERZ778510.2128-NODE-2128-length-11061-cov-5.114937_pt1 | contig 11061 bp, 26 predicted proteins | sample MGYA00510348_ERZ778510 | MGnify/ENA primary metagenome ERZ778510 (study PRJEB29527, sample SAMN07138969) | mouse gut metagenome | material: feces | host: mouse | place: China:Nanjing | collected 2016-01-25 ... | reverse complement strand
TACACTCTTTCCCAACACGACGCTCTTCCGATTGGTAGTTTCTATATCCTACAACGCAGAGTGTCGCGCTCTGTTCACCCCTCAACGTTAAACTTCCCAAATCGATGTCAAAGATTGCCGAATTTGCCCGTCAGGTGTTAGACCTCGTGTCTGTCGAGACCGAGATATCCCAAGAACTCATATTGTCTAAGTCACGCTCAATGGATGTCGTGGACGCGCGGCATCTCGCAATAAAACTGCTCCATTCAACAGATGTGTACCCCAAAAGGATTACGGAATTTTTCGGGATTACTCCGCGAAGTGTACATTACATAATCACCACCTTTGACACTCGCTTGCAGGCTAATAAGTCGCTGCGAAACAATTATGCAAAAATCGCGAAACAAATCGGAAACAACTACGAAGTAACTGTGAAATAACCCGTTTTGTATCAACATATTGCGGGATAATTTTGCATCACGGGGCAATGGCGCTCCGCAATGTAAAATCTATTTCAAACATATGTCTGATACACGTATTTTTACTCTTGGCGAGAACGGCGGCTCCAACAGCATGGCTCCGCTTATCGCCTCGCTTTGTCAGAACCGTGGACTTGACCCTAACATGGTTGCGGCAATGATGAACAACAACCGTGGAAACGGTGGCTGGGGTGACGGCTCGGCATGGTGGATAATTATTCTGCTCATATTTGGCTGGGGCGGTTACGGAAACCGCTACGGCAACCGTGGTGGCTACTCCGGCGGTTCGGACGGTGGCTACGGCAACCGCATGGGTTACCGCGACGAGGAATGGGATGATGAGGATGACGACTTCGGCGAGCGCAGAGGTCGTAGTTCTCGCACCGGTCGCTATGTGCGCCGATAATTAACCGTGGGGCAACTTGTCGAAAATCCCGATAGGTTGCCCCTTTATTCCCTAAATTGAAAACAATATGGCAACACCATTAGATATATTCGCCGTAGACATGCCTTCGGGTATGCGCTCGTACCTTCGGGCGTATGGCTACAATTTTGCAAAAAAGGCTTGCGATTTTGCAATCGGCAGGCTAAAACGCATTAACCCTGCCACTGGAAAGAAAGAGGCTGTGGAACCGCTTTCAAAAGAGGCGGTCGAAGAAATGCTCAAAAAGCAGAACGTCAAGCTCGAACACAACGAGGGTCATAACTTTGTCTATCTTGCCAACTACATCAAGGCTAAGTATTGGAAATCCTCAATCGAGGACGAGGCGCATATGGCAAAAATGGTCAAGGACATCATAGACGATGCCGACTGTCCCGGAGGTTGTATTTTCCGAAAGTGGCTGTCGGAATGTGATGAAACTGGAACATTGATAGACTGGGACGAAATTTTATGATACGCCAAAACATCTACCTTGAACGTGCGCACGGCTGGCGGGTGACTTGTTACTTCGCCGTGACGCACTATGAGGTGGAGGAAATCATGCAACGGCTCATGGAGGTTGGCTGCGAGGGAGAGAACCTGCAAACCGCCTACGAAAACCTATGCTCGGACAGCCTCAATACGGGGCTGTGTTATTCAGGCAATGGAGAGAGCGTTTTGGTGATAAGCTGTGCGTCCTCTCCGGCGCAGTTCCTCAATAGCCTTGTGCATGAGCTGCACCATTTGGCGAGCCATATAGCATCCGCTCTCGGCTACAATCAAAAGGGAGAGGACGCTTGCTACATAGCCGGAGAAGCAGCGGAAAAGATGTACCCCGTGGCGAGCAAGTACCTCTGCGAGCATTGCAGAAAACATTAACTATTTAAGCAACTTGGATAGGAATTTGATTAGCCAACCGAATAAACAGTCATATAACGCCCTACAAGCGTCCCCATATTCTTTTCCAAGTTCTTGAATTGATTTTTCCATACACAAAATTACAACTTAATTAAATACACTCCAAAATGAACTCAAAAATCGAAGCAAGAATAGAGGCGGTCAAGCTCGCCCTTAACGTGGAGGGTGTCACCTCTGAAAACATCATCGAAGTCAGCGAAAAAATCGCCTCATTCATTATCGGCGAGGCGGAATTACCCGACAAAGACCCCTCCGATGACATGCAGAAACGCATGATGGATATGGTGACCGGGGCTTACAACAATCTCTCCGCATCAAAAGTATCAACCGAAACACCCTCAGACAATGGATAAGGCACAGAGAATCGCGGCACGTCGCGCCTTGCTTTTCGACGTGCCCAAGTGGAAGCCTTCGTTAGACTTCACACCCATTATGGCAATCCTAACCCTTTTCAGTTCTTATGGCTTCCGCAAGTAGACGTTACCGCCGAGCCAACGGCATGAAGACCTCGGCAGTCAGAAAGGCGATTGAGAGCGACACTCCGCTCAGCTCGCTATACGCCCTTATACCCGAAAACCGCCACAAGGCTCTTGACCTATTCCTGCGGATGTTCGGCAAAAGTCCCTCAGAGCTACACAAGGCGTTGGAGAAAGAGCGTATATAAACGACAAACGCGCCTGCCCTTTGGGGACAGACGCGCATATCTGTGTGAGCCGCGAGGAAACTTGCGGCTCTTTTATTCAACATTTTCTCTGAGCCATTGCTGGAAATACCACAACTGACCGCAGCCGCCTCCAATGTCATCCTGTCCTGCGGGGTTGAACACTCGCAGAGAGAATCCTTTGTCAAGCATGAGGCTTTGGAAGCCACTTATGAGGTCGAGCTGTCTTTCGATGGAGCTTTTAACGCTCTCTGATTTCTGACATATTACGGAAAGAGTCACTTCCCACACATCGGGATTGAATATCTTTGCAAGCCGTTCAGCATCTTCGGGCGTTGAGTTGTTCGCATGGACGCAGTAGTTGAAGAATGGCTTACGTCCTGTAAATGCCGCCCACATTTCGCCAAGGGACGCTATTTGGCGCAGCGTGCATGTGTCTGTCGGTATCAGTTTCGCTCTGTTCTTGTCGGTGGATTCATGTACCGAGAATTGGATGCCTACTTGCGGTAGGGCTTGTGATAAGCTGACAAGGCGACTCCAATAGCGAGAGGTAAGGGATGGAGCGGAAGTTGAGATGAGCAATTGAGCATTGGGATGTTTTATTGCCAGCTTAAATATTGCATCTTCAACTTCTACGAAGTTATCCATAGGCTCGCCCATAGACATAAACATTATCTGAAATTTCTCTATCTCGCGAGTATCGCAGTCGATGGTTGAAAGTGCAACTTCAATCTGCCGGATAATCTCAAAGCGGGTCAGGTTCCTTACAAAGAACTTCCCGGTGCCACAGAACGCACAGCCTACGTTGCATCCCGATTGAACGGAACAGCAAATAACAGTGCGCTTACGGTAATCGCCATAGCGGTAGAGAACCGTTTCAGCTATCGCCTTTGGTTCGTCAAACTCAAATACGAATTTCTTTACGTTCGTATCAGATGATTCAAATACTTTATATTTCATCTTGTCGGTGGTGGGGTTAATATTCAATCTTTTTCACTTCCACATACTTGGTTATCGTGATGGTGTCGCAACGTGAGCGGTAATCATCAATGGCTTGGTGATACTCTGCGCTGAGACTGTCAATCTCGGATCGAAACTCGCAGTAAGCGTCAAGGACTCCTTTTGAGTAACCTTTCCGCTGTCCGAAATGGTCGCCTGTGAATACACCAAGCATAAAGGTTATACCTGCCACTGCGGAGAAGAATAGGATTTTGGTGTCTTTTGTCATAAATCAAACAATGATTTCTGAATCGGTTTCGGTCAGTTCGCGCTCGGCTATAAGCGTGTCGGATATGAGCATTCCGTTTCCGCGTATTCCTCGTCTATGATGTTGTCGGGGTCGTATATCGCCCCGTCGATATTGATGTATATAGTTCTGTTCATTGTCTGTGTTTTTAAGCATTATTCCCCGCACCGGAGGTAGAGCAGCAGCCGCCTTTCAAGACGGTCGTGCAGTTCACGCTCCAGCTCTTCGGGCATCTCGGATTCTTCCCCCGTATCCTCGTCGTACATCCGCGCGCTGACGGTCTCAAGCTCGCACCCGCACTTGATGACGGAGTATTGCACGGGCAGTTCGTAGCCGTCGCCCTCTTTTTCGACATCACACCACAGGCTCCCGCATGCCTCGAATATGACCCCGTTATCCATGTAGGCGAATGACACGCGTCCGGGGTTGTCGGCATCGGCAATGATCACCCCGTGGAGCATCGACGCGGCAATGTCGTCGAAAAAGCTGTCAAACACCGCCATATTCGTCCGCGTTGTCGGGTCTCATTGGCGGCACGTAATGGGAGAGGTCGATGGCAAAGGGTTGCCGCCCCTTGCCGTATTTGCGCATAAACCGCGCCGAGGCTGCCCGCTCGGCCTTCATGCGCATCACCTCTTCCCCATCGAATCGGAATCCGAGGCAGGGGGTACGGTCGGAAGCCTGCCGCGGTTGTTTTTGGGGTTTAAGGTGTCTGTATCTTGGATCTGTCGGTTTCATTTGTCTTTGTTTAATAAATAGTCGAATTGTTTCCACATCTTGAAGTCGTGGTCTTTTTTAGCTAGCTCCTCGCTTGACAGAAGCGTGAGCCTCTGCGAGAGGGGTAGGGAGAGGACGTGTTCTGCGCCTGCGATAAAACACTCCTCGGAGTTGTCAATTTCAACATCGCTGATTTCATCGCCGTGAATCGGGAGATGGGTTTGTAGACTGCGAGCGAGTAGCGTGTAGGCTCATGAATGAGCCTACCGATAGGTTTAGGCATATTCAGCCGATATTCCGCTTTCATTATCTCGACCTGCGTCATATCCATATCGGCAGGGTAGCCGACATGTCGTTCTTTGGCTTCATAGAGGTTGCATTGCTTGTGATGGCTTCCAAGAAGGCACCGGGTGTATGCCTGCTCGTCAAAACCACATTCGCCGCAGCCTAAGTAGTGCTTGCAATTTTCTCTATCCATATCGTCATTCTTTTTCGTTTTCAATCAGTTCCAACGCCGCAGCGATTCCGGCTGAGAGGGCGGATTCGTAGGTGTCATACCGTTTGTGGTCTTTATCCGTGTCACACAGCCCGTAGGTGTCCGAAACGGAGAAGCACCACCTGTTGGCGGCATCCTTTGTTATAAGTATGTAGTCCACCAGGACTATCAGGCGTTTATTCTCTCTCAACCACTTCTGAGCCTGTGCCAAAGTTGGCATAGAGCATCCTGCATAAACGCTTCGGTTGTAGTCTATCGGAGCTTCTTCTGAGGTCGTTGACCATACATGGTCATCGGGGGCGTCCTTGCGAGTGTAGTAGAAATAGCAAGGATAATCAAACCCATGCTTCTTCAGCGCAAGGCTCAACTCATAAGAGCAATAATCATTTGCTTCCATCTTTCTTCTTGTTAAGTTCTACAATAAGAGCGTCGGTGGCACTGACCGCCATAGATGCGATGTGGCTGTATTTATCGCCCCGTTTAGCGTTTTGCATCATTGAAGCCATTATCATAGCCGCAAACTTCCTCCGCTCGGCTTCGGTATTCATTGCTAAGCGGTAGCTGAAATTGGTGTTAGGTTCCATCTTTTATATTACGCGCATAACGCGCTGTGCTACTTTAAATTATTGTCAAAAAGTTAAGATAGGCATAATCAAATCTGCTTATTTTTCATCTTTCCCGGTTTTAGGTGCGAAATTCCTGCATGAGAAAACCTTGGGGCTGCACAGGATGCAATAATCGCAATATGCCTTACGGTCTTTGCCCCATATCTGCGCCTCGCAGGTGCATTTGCGCTCCCTTCTGACAAAGAACCTGCACATTCTCGCCGTGGGGTAGAGCTTCTTGTTGTTGACTTTGTTCATCGCCGTCCGTATCATTGTCTCAATTTTTTTGTCAAAATCTGAAATAACGCATCCGCCTGTCTCAATTCCCGTTGGCAGGCCGGCGCTTCCTGTCTGTCCTGCTCATGCCTTGTCGTCCTGATGTGCCTTTTCACCGAGGATGCAGTCCGCGACGGAGGCGCCCTCCGGCATCCCCATCCTACGCTTCCAGTCCGCCGGTTTTACGGGCGGCGGGGACGCGGCCTCCCTTGCGGCCTTTTCGCGTTCCCTGGCGTATATCGATATTTTTCCCGCCCGCTCTCCGGCAAATGTTTCCAATGCGGTCATTATCAGCATAGGGTCTACGCTGCCGTAGAACCGCCCGTAACGCCCGCTCTTGAACTGTCTGAAAAACAGCATCAGTTCCGTCACCTTGAAATGTCCGTACATCTGCTGTATCAGGAGTGCGGTGTCTGTAAGCTGGCGCGTCGTAAGTTTTTCCTTGACCCCGGCGTACTCCGACAGTTCCGCAAGCTGTATCACGAGCCATGCCTCTGCCGTGCTGCCGAAAGCCTTTCTGACAAGCCCCAGTGTAGGCGCCCCCCCCATGTATGAAAGTTCCGGGTTCCTCAGGCACTCATCCTGCTTGTCAGGATTGAACGTTTTCAGGAACCCCTCCCTGTCACCATAGCGTGCCACCAGTGCCGAGACCCTGGGGTTTGTCATCCCGGCTGAGGGTGGTTCTGACAAGCTCGGCAAGTTCCCCGTCCCTTGTAGCCCTGTCAAGGCTTGCTCCATTTGAAGCCCGATTCTCTGTGCCATAACGTTGTTGCTGGAGTTTTATCAGCCGTGCGTCCTCGTACTCCCTGCGGCGTTGCCCCGCCAGCCAGTTGAAGAAATACTGTTTGGCATCACGGAGCGTCGGCGGGCGGTTGCCCAGGCATTCGCAATGAAGCGCGAATGAATCTATGACGGCTGGGAGCCTGGATGGTTCGACGGAGAACTTCTTGCATATGGATTCCGCCCACATCCGCTGGCTCTTAAGCTCGTCAAAGATATTGCACGTGGTGGCTGTTTTTTCTTTGTCTGTTATAATATTGATGTCATTATCAATATTATAGTCTTTGTCTTTATATCTTATAATAGGTGTATTTCCGGTTTGTGTTTCTGTGGGAAACGCTTGTGTTTCCTTTTGTGTTTCTATGGGAAACACAAACCGTATATGAGGATTTGCCGCTCCCCGAGCCTTTTGAATACTCGATAAGCCCACGCTCCCGCAATCTCTCGCGGGCGATTCCGATAGCCTTGCGCGTGAAGTTTAAAGCCGTCTCTATATACCGCGTCTGCAATTCAAAAGGATTCTGCCATCGCCGCATGTTGCATTCATGAAGCAGGAAGAAGTAAAGCTTCGCATCGGGAGGTGGGAGTGGGTCGGCTTTGTCGGCCTCCCAGAAACGGTTTATGAGGTCTATATACGCAGGCTGTTTGCCACGCGCCTTCATCATTGCTCCTCGTTGAATTTATCGCGCAGTTCTTCGGCATAGAGCCGTTTGTAGTCTCTGTCATCCCTGTCGGTGTAAGGTATGGTTTTCAATACCTGTGGACAATCACTGTCGCCACGCACCAGGAGGAAGCGTGAGCCGCCCCAATCGCACTCCTCCGTTATGCGGGCAGGGACACCCTGCCATCCCGAAGCCTGGCTGCGGAGGTCGAGGTATGCCTTGGTGATACGTGCCAGTTCGACCTCGGCACGGTGTGCCTTCCTTGCACGTCGCGCGCCGTAGAGACACGCCGCAGTACCGGCGGCACATAATATGAATCCTGTAGTAGTAATCATTTTGTAGTCGTTTTATAGTTTTTGTCTTATCCCGAACATCGGGTTCTTGTTTATATCGAGGTGCGCTGTCACATACTTCTTGCGGTAAAGCCCGCGCAGGTCGTCCAGGAGTCCCTCTCCGGGGATGACTGATCTAAGCTCTTGTATCGTGGCAAGGCACGGCTCCACCACACCCTCCTTGGCTGTGACGATTTCCGACACAACCTCGAAGGCGCGGAGTTCGCCCGTGGTCAGTCCGGGCTCTGAATCCATGGGTCGTTAACGGTTTCGGTTGCTGCCGCGCATTCTGCCGGCGGCATGGCATCGGTAAGCCGTGCGTCGGCCTCCCCGAAGATGATTTCCCTGTCAGATTTTTCCATAATCGTCATATAGTTCTATGTTTGAAAGTTCTTTTTCGAGTATTGCCGCAGTGGCTTTGCGCGATGGAGAGGCGGGGTCGTAGCAGTCGCCCGCAAACTCCGGAAGCAGCATGGCCAGGCGCGGGAAGAAATCGTGCAGCATGGAGTGTCTGCCACGAACGCCGAAACTCCCTACCCAGCGGTCGCAACGGGCAGCATAGAGCCGCATGGCATCAATCACAGTCATGGCCATCTGCACCGCCTGCACGAGCATCGCATAATCGGGGCGTAGCCTGCCGGTCGTTTCTGCCTTAAGGCCGTTGCACAGGTGTGAAAACGCCCGGCGGTTCAAATCCTCGAACAGCACGGACAGCCGCTGTTCCGCCTCTATATGCGCCGCATCGAGATACGTGCGGCGGAAGGTCTCGTATTCCGAGATGAGAGCACGTACACAGCGGCTCAGGCGTTTGGTTCTGGAAATACGCATCTGTCCGGCTATGTCGAGCACGGTGTTGGCGTAGTCCGTGGCAAGCGTGCCGAGCATGGAAAGCTTTACGCCCTTTCTTGCGAGCGCCTGCTGCGGCACGTCGTCAAGCGTGGCTTCCCTTGCGGGCAGGACTGCCGGGAGAGGCAGCCGGATGTTCTTGTTCATATCTTGCAATCAGTTTTTCGAGCCATCGTACATCCGCAATGGCGAGACGGAGCGCATCGGCCGTGCGGTGATCATTGGCTGCCGCCATGGCATGACCCGCTACCCGTTTCAGATGGTTGCGCAGCGCCTTGGCGCGGTACAATGGGATTTTCATGTTTATATATTTTGTATCTGGTGTTTTGTCTGTGTAAAAACCGCACCACCTTCACAGGCAGTGCGGGTCGTTGGGAAATTAATAACATTTATGATGACAAATAAAAGTTGGGAGGGACGGCGGGATTCGAACCCGCACCGGCATGGCTGTAATCGTGAATCGTGCCATGCTGCTCTGCCATTGAGCTACGCCCCCTGTTTCGCGCTCTCTTGCGCAGGGATTGCAACCTGAGTGTTATCTGTTGTCGCCGCTTCCTCCGAGTTTGCCACGGAGCTGGCGGGACTTCAGTTTGCGGTGGTTCATGCGCGCTATAGTGTCGAGCTTGTAGCCGATGCGGTCGGCAAGCACGGCGCAGTACCACATGACATCGCCTATCTCCATTGCGATTTCCTCGCATTTCACGGGAGAGAAATCAGCATTGCCGTCTCTGATTACCTTCTTGACTTTATCAGCGACTTCCCCTGCTTCCCCAGCCATTCCGAGTGCCGGATACACAATATTGTATTCTTCGGGATAAACCGCAGTTTCAAGGGCGCATTGCTGATACTCGTTGAGGCTCATTCCCCGGCTGTCGGGCGACTCGCACATGGCAGTCACTTCATATCTCGCCTCATTCTCCATCGCTCGAAAGTTTTGCGGGGAAGTAATCGACAATCGGGGTCTCGGCCAGCCCAACAAGCTCGAAGTCTGCCATCGTACCTTTCATTCCCTCGTTGAACTCCTCGACGGCGTTGGTGAAGTCGGGCGCGCCGACGAGTATCTGCGAGATTGTACGTTTCTCCACGGCTGTCTTTTCGTCAATGGTGATGAAGCCCACCTTGGCGAGATAGAAGCGGTCCGCGTCGGGATTGAAGACCTCGGTAATCCTGGTGTCGCCTATCGACCTCACTTGCAGGTCGGAGTATAGCGGCGAAAGTTCCTCGACGACTCTTGCCTCGGCATCAGTGCATGATAGTGCGTCTACTAAATATTGCTCGGTGACGGACTTTGTCTTTCCGTTCTCGTCCGTCTTGGTGTAACGGGCTTTGACTATGTTGTAACTCATGGTTTCGGCAGTTTTTTTAGTTCACATTCAAGCATTTCTTCAAGACAAGCACCGCCGTTGTAGAATTGCATCACATACGAGTAGGTGCCGTCGGCATTTGGAGTAAGGATTGAGATTTCCTCATAATCATCCTCCGCTCTGTCCTGCAAGACTTCAAAAAGTCTGCCGTTAGCGACTATGTATTTGTAGCAACCCTCCATGTCTCCCTTGCCATAATGATAGTCATTAAGAGCGGTAATCGCACCGTCTCCGTATTTGTCTATCACGCCAAGACGCTCACATTCATTCTCAATCCATTGTTCGGGCGTTAGCCCTTCAAGCTCTATCTCACGGAGCTTTCCGATATGTCGTACTGTTTCACTCATCTTTTCCGTTTTAGTTTATATTTGACAAATACTCCGAAAAGCACTACGATTAGTGCTATGATAGCGAGGATTGCGAAGCCTCCCCATAATGGTGATGTAACCCACCACCAAGACCATCCTATAACCCCGCAGAGTTTGAGGATGAGGAATGTGAGGAACAGAAGCGAGAGAAAGCTGACTGATGATGTCGATTTGTTATTTGCCATATCATTTGTTGATTAACTTGTTAATATCTATCGGCTCGCCCACATACCCCTCGGGGTTCTCGCCTCTGAAGATGCGTCGGTCGGAGATGAAATCTCTGCGGTATTCAAGCCACTCAATGAATTGCTCGCAGATGTCTTGAAGCATACGTCGGTTCTGTTCGTGGTCGTTGGTGTAGACTTCGGGGTAAATCTCGCCGTGGATTATCGGGTCTTTTTCTGTTGGTTTTGACAGCTTGACTGCCGTGTACTCGAACTCTTGAATCTCGGTGCAGTCGCCGCCCTCGACAACCGCATAGGGGTAAAGGTGTTTCTGCCATTTGCGCTCATACTTGCCGAAGTGGTACTCTCCCGTGGTCTTGATGTCAGAGATTTTATATGCGACCCATTCGTCAAGATAGCCGTAGAGCCACACAAGCCCTTTGGAGGTCTGCAATGGTGCGCCGCAGGGATATTGAGAGATGGCGTTGGGGAAACGGGCTACAAGCTGTGATAAAAAAGATATATCAAACAGCCAAATGAAGCCGTTAAGAGAACCGATTATGAATCGCGTTTTACCAAGCTCCACGGATTTTAGTGCAATCCCATTTTGAGGTGTGCGTCCGTGGATTAGGCAATCTACAATCTCATTGACAACGGTTCCTCTGTCAGCCGCCTCAATCGGTTCTTTCGGGCAGCGGTTGATTTGGTCTATCAGCTTTTTCTCGCACTCTGCGGCGTATTCCTCGG
>ERZ778510.2127-NODE-2127-length-11065-cov-5.082743_pt1 | contig 11065 bp, 11 predicted proteins | sample MGYA00510348_ERZ778510 | MGnify/ENA primary metagenome ERZ778510 (study PRJEB29527, sample SAMN07138969) | mouse gut metagenome | material: feces | host: mouse | place: China:Nanjing | collected 2016-01-25 ... | reverse complement strand
GTAGGAAGGGTTGCCTATATCCTGAATGGAAAAGAGATCGGCGAATCTCCGATTCTGGCAGCGGGGAATGTAGAAAAAGCAGGTTATGGGGATTATATACAAAGAGCGTTTCATATGTTTTTACTTTAAAAGAATTGCAGAAGAACCGGTATCTGTGGTATGATATGCAGGCAGTTTGCAAACAGGATGCTGCAGAAAGAAGGCATTATGGAACATCTGGAGACACGGGTCTATGAGATTCCAACAGATAAATTAAAAAAAGAAGAACGTCCGCTTCGCATTCTGCTGCTGGCAGATCTGCATAACCGGCTGTGGGGAGCCGGGCAGCAGCAGCTTCTGGATGCGGTGGACCGTTTTTCTGCGGATATGGTTCTGTGTGCCGGCGATATGGTGCTGGGACGGAAGCATGCCGGCATGGAACAGGCGGTTCGGCTGTTTGAAGGACTTTCGAAAAGAGAGCTTACGGTCATTGCAGGCAACGGGAATCATGAATCGCGGATGAGACAGAGGCCGGAGCATTATGGGACACAGTACGGGTCTTATACAAAACAGCTGAAAAATCTGGGAGTACAGATACCGGTGAATGAAACATGCAGAGCGGATTACTGCTCCATGCCGATTTATATTCATGGTTATGAGATGCCTCTGGAATACTATAAGAAATTCTGGGTAAAGCCGTATAACGGGAAGGACCTGTATCAAAAGCTTGGAAGGCCCAAAGAAAAAGGCTTTCATATACTGCTTGCCCATAATCCGGTCTATTTCAGGCATTATGCCCGATGGGGGGCGGATCTGACGCTGGCAGGACATCTGCATGGAGGAATCATCAGGCTTCCGGGGATAGGCGGCGTGATCACGCCGCAGGTAAGGCTGTTTCCGAGATATGACCGGGGACTGTATGAAAAACACGGAAAATATATGGTGGTCAGTCCAGGGCTGGGTGAGCATACGATTTCTTTGCGGATATGCAACCCGCCCTGGCTGATCGGCATTCTCATAAAAGGAACGGGTTAAAGATGGCGTTATCTGTAAAGATTGAAAGCTTTGAAGGCCCTCTGGACCTTTTGCTTCATTTGATCGATGTAAATAAATTCAATATTTTTGATATTCCGATCGTGGAGATCACGGCGCAGTATATGGAGTATGTGCAGGCGATGGAGACGCAGGACCTGAACATCATGAGTGAGTTTCTGGTCATGGCTGCGACACTTCTGGAGATCAAGGCGAAGATGCTGCTGCCTGTGGAAGTGAATGAGGAAGGGGAAGAGATCGATCCCCGGGAAGATCTGGTACAGAAACTTCTGGAATATAAAATGTACAAGTATATGTCTTTCGAACTCAGAGACCGGCTGTCCATGTCCGGCAAAACCATGTACAAGTCTCCGACGATTCCGGAGGAAGTGGCAGAATATGAGACTCCGGTAAATCTGGAAGAACTGGTAGGGGATCTGACCCTGAAGCAGCTGGATCGGATCTTTCAGTCCATCATGAAGCGGCAGACGGATAAGATCGATCCCATCCGCAGTAAATTCGGAAGGATTGAGCAGGAGGAAGTCAGTCTGGATGAGAAGATGGTATCCGTAAGGGCGTATGCGGCGGAGAACCCGCGTTTTCGTTTTTCTGCCCTGATGGAGGGACAGAAAAGCAGAATTCAGATGATTGTTACATTTCTTGCAATCCTGGAACTGATGAAGACGGGAGAACTGTCGGTGATCCAGGAGCATCCATTTGACGATATGCTGATTGTGGCACAGTTGTAAGTGAACGGAAGTGAGGAAATATTTTGGAACTGGAAAAGATAGAAGCGACCATAGAGGCGGTACTTTTTGCGATGGGGGACGCAGTGGAGACGGAGAAGCTGTCAGCGGCGATTGGACATGATACAGAGACGACCCGCAGGATCGTCCGCCGGATGATGGACCGGTATAACAGCCGGGCAGGCGGAATGGAGATCATTGAACTGGAGGATTCCTTTCAGCTTGCCACAAGGCGGGAATATTACGAAGCGCTGATCAAGGTGGCGAAACAGCCAAAAAGATATGTGCTCACAGACGTCCAGCTGGAAGTGCTTTCGATTGTTGCCTATAAGCAGCCTGTTACAAGGCAGGAGATTGAGAAGATCCGGGGTGTGAATTCGGACCATGCGCTGAACCGTCTGGTGGAGTACGGGCTGGTGGGAGAGGCCGGAAGGCTGGATGCACCAGGGCGTCCGATCCTCTTTGGAACCACAGAAGAGTTCCTGCGTAATTTTGGCGTCCGCTCCAAAGAAGATCTGCCGTCGATCCAGCCGGAGCTTGTGGAGGAGATGAAGAGCCAGGCGGAAGAAGAAGTCCAGCTGAAGCTGAATCTGTAGGAAAACCTGAACCCAGGGACGGAAACAGCAGGAAATTCTGAATCCGGAAACGGAGACAGCAGGAAAACCTGAACCCAGGGACGGAAACGGAATCTTCGGATAATTCTGAGTAAGGAGAAAGGCCGGTCGAGTATTAGAATGGAAGATTTCTGCATAGATTGAACCAAAGGACCATATGCAGGTGGATTATGAAAAAATATGTGAAGAACTGTCTGGCGATTCTTTTGGCTGCACTGATTCCGGGAACCATGGTGCAGGCGGAGGGGGCGCCGGATGACCTGTACGCCCAGTCAGCAGTGCTTATGGATGCTGATACCGGGCGTATTCTTTTTGAAAAAAACGGGGACAGCGAGATGCCGATGGCGAGTACGACGAAGATCATGACGCTTCTGGTCACGCTTGAGAATGCGGATCTGGAAGGGGAAGTGAACGTATCTGCCTATGCAGCTTCCATGCCGGACGTACAGCTCAATATCCGGGAAGGGGAACGGTATCGGCTGAGGGACCTGTGTTATTCGCTGATGCTGGAGTCTCATAATGATTCTGCAGTGGCGATCGCGGAGCATGTGGGAGGAAGTGTGGAGGGATTTGCATCCATGATGAACCAGAAAGCGCGGGACCTGGGGTGCTATCATACTTATTTTATCACGCCGAACGGGCTGGATGCGCAGGATGAGAACGGAACGCATTCCACGACGGCGCAGGACCTGGCACGGATTATGCGAAGCTGTATGCAAAATGAAGAATTTTTATCCATCACAAGAGAACCCTCTTGGAGTTTTTCGGATCTGGACGGGACCAGAAGCTTTACCGTCAACAATAAAAATGCTTTTCTGAACATGATGGAGGGGGCGCTGACCGGGAAGACCGGTTTTACCAACGGAGCCGGCTACTGCTATGTAGGGGCGCTGGAGCGGGGCGGGAAGCGGCTGATTGCGGTGGTTCTTGCCTGCGGATGGCCGAATCATAAAACGTGGAAATGGTCAGACACAACAAAACTGATGAATTACGGGATTGAAAATTTTCACAGGGAGACGGTGGGAGAGCAGTCGCTGACGCTGGAGCCGATTCGGATTGAGAATGGACAGGTAGAACAGGTACGGACGGCGGCGCCGGTGGAAAGCAGGGAGCTTCTGATGGGAGAAGACGACCGGTTTTCAATGGATATTCTGGCGCCGGATTCCCTTCCGGCGCCGGTAGAAGCAGGAGAAATGGTCGGTACGGTCATTTATTATCTGAACGGAGAAGTGTTTGACCTGTTTCCGGTCTGTATAGAAGACAGCTGTCCGGCCATTGATTATGAATGGTGTCTGAAACAGGTCATGAACCGCTGGTTTCCGGGGAACCTGGGGCTATAGTTCTGTAATGCGGCGCCTGCCGAAAGCGAATGACAGGGTGCAGAATCAGAGGACCGGTTACAGTTCTATGATGTAGCGTTCGTAGGCGTTGATCACAGTTGTATTCTGATAGGAACATTTTCTCACAGCGCCGCGTCCGTAGGAAAGATGGATATGCCCGTGAACGAAATAGCGCGGCCGGTATTTGTCCAGCAGGTACCGGAAACCCTTAAAACCGGTATGGGGAAGGTCTTTTCCGTCATTGAGCTGCCAGGCGGGAGAGTGGGTTAAAAGAATGTCAAAGCCTTTTCTGCGCCAGAGAGAGAAAAAGAGCTTCCGGATCCGAAGATTCATCTGATGCTGGGTATACTGATGCTCTCCGTTTTTATACCTCATGGAACCGCCGAGTCCCAGAATACGGACCCCTTCATGCTCATAGATTTTTCCGTCAATGCAGATGCAGCCTTCCGGAGGAGTCTCTTTGTAGCAGCCATCATGGTTTCCATGTACATAGAGTACCGGTCCCTGGAAAAATGTGGCAAGAAAAGAGAGATAGTGGGGAGAAAGATCTCCGCAGGAGAGAATCAGATCGATTCCCTCCAGTCTGCTTTTTTCAAAAAAATCCCACAGATACGGAGATTCCATGTCTGCCAGTACCAGAATCTTCATGACGGTTCACTCTGCTCCGGATAGGTTCCCACTCCCTGAAGTTTTACGATCCGTTTCGCTTCCTCCGTCATGGAGGAGACAGAAGGGAAAGCGCCTTCGATATTGTCCAGGAGCCAGTCCATGGAGCCGATCTGTCCGGCCGGCATAACCGTATCCGCTTCATTCCGGAGCGTTCCGTCCTGAGAGTGGATCTCACAGGAGAACGGGTGAAACTGTCCGGAGCTGATATTGTGCTTGATGAGCTCCAGAAAATGCCCGGTTGCAGCAGGCACATGCTTGGAGCAGATCACATCGATCATACCGGAGGAAAGCCCCCAGAAATAGTTGATGGATTTCTCCCTGCTCCGGGTGACGCCCTTTTTCCAGGAACCGTTCAGAATAGTTGTGACGATGCGTTCATAGAATTTGCCCCAGTGGCAGACCGGCATTGCCACATTGGTGATCTGCCCGTCACGGATGTCATACAGGCCAAACTGTCTGGAACCCCGGTAGGGTGTCAGAAGATCCTGCCCCGATACATAGGAGATATGCCGCGCAGCAAAATGTTCCTGGAAACGGTTATCCTTTACACAGGTCCATTCCAGGCATACGTTTACATTCGGATTTACCGTCTTTACTCCAAGCGCAAATGCATTGATGCTGGCGGTGGAGCCGTAGATCGGATAATCCGCCACATAGCCTATGGCGTCATCCGGGCTCAAGATGCCTGCAAGGATGCCGGTCAGATATTTTGCTTCATACATCCGTCCGTAATAGGTGCGCAGGTGCCCGAAACAGGAGTTCAGCGAACAGTTCAGGATCTGGATGGAAGGATATTTCAGGGCTGCCTTGACGCTGGCATTCAGAAGCTTCGGGCTGGTGGTGAAGACAACGGTATTGCCGTCGTCAATCGCTTTTTTGATCCATTCGCTTCCTTCCTCCGGATTGCCGTCCGTTATATAAAAGGAGGTGGAAACCTTTTCTGCAAGAGCATTTTCAAGATAGTGCCGTCCCAGTTCATGACCGTAGGTCCAGCTGGATTCTTCGGGGGTGCGGTCATGGACAAAGGCGATTTTGAGCGGACTGGAAGATAATGGAAGGATCCGGGTGCGGAGCGCTTTTTCCCCGGATTCTTTTTCCGGCGCCATGACAAGCTCTACACTTCTTCTGGCGGGATAGATCTCAAAGTCTTTCCAGATGGCGAGGATCTCTTCGAGCAGTTCCCGATGAGATTTCTCCACCATGTCTTTGTACCCGTAGATCTCCAGATAGGTCAGAAACGCGTCTCCGACCGTGAGCGGAAGCTTTCGCCCGCCCTTTTCTTCGTAAATATCCTGAAAATGAATATATGCGGAGTGAAGGTTCATCTTTTCATCATCCGTCCAGGATGCATCCGCAGATTTTCCCAGTGCGGCAAGCAGGCGGGCGTAGCATCCCTCCTGACTGAAATCCAGATAATTGATGGCGGTTGACCGGTAAAAATCCATAAACTCATAGTAGATACGGTTTTCTTTTGTGTCCGTCTTCTGCGGAACCAGTCTTGTGACCTCTGCCTGAATGCTGACGGCGTCCACATATTTCAGTACGCTGACCCTTTTGTTTCCCTCTACCACATAGAACCGGTTCATAAATTCTACGGCTTTGACCGGGTCGCGGATTCCTTCTTCGATATGAGCATTATAAAGAGCTATCCATTTACGGGCAAATTCACTGTTTTCTTCAAGAAGAGGCATGAAGTTGCTGGCAAAGGCCTGTTTTCTTCCCGCAGTTTTGGTACCGACGATGGCATTCAGCGGAATTTCAACCAGACCCAGTTCTGTCTCAGAGGAAATCTCGGCAAAGGATACAATGTCATCCAGAGCCTGAAGGTAAGGGTAGGTTCCCTTTAAAAGCTGTGCACGATAATTTTTCTGCGCTTTTCTGCGCGCTTTTACATATTCAGTGACGGACATGCTTTTTGATTCCTTTCTTAATCTTCTTTCTGTCGAAGCCCATTATATCACATCCGTCCAAAAGAAAAAGAGAGAAAATGTCCATTTTGTGTAAAGATTTTGTTTATTATGTGAAAAAATTGTCAGACTTTAGATTTAAATAAAAAAAATCACTTGAAAAAAGGAAAGAGTGTGTTACAATTAGAATCGGCAGACCTTGGTTTAACTTTAATGAAATATAATGGAGGACGAAAAATGAGTAATTCGGCACAGAGCCTGGCAAGTGGGAGAATCAAAGCCTTACTTGACGAGAGCAGCTTTGTTGAGATCGGTGCGGCAGTTACGGCACGCGCAACGGATTTCAACATGAACAACACGGATACACCGTCGGATGGTGTGATTACCGGATATGGTGTTATCAATGGCAGTCTGGTGTATGTATACAGTCAGGATGCTTCCGTACTGGGAGGTTCCATGGGTGAGATGCATGCGAAGAAGATTGTCAGGATCTATGACATGGCGATGAAGATGGGAGCTCCGGTCATTGGACTGGTAGACTGTGCAGGTCTGAGGCTTCAGGAAGCATCCGATGCATTGAATGCTTTTGGCGAACTGTATCTGAAACAGTCCATGGCTTCCGGTGTGGTTCCGCAGATCACGGCTGTGTTCGGCAACTGCGGCGGCGGTATGGCAGTGGCGTCCGCCATGTCTGACTTCACATTCATGGAAGGGAAAAAAGCGAGACTGTTTGTGAATTCTCCCAATGCACTGGAAGGAAACGAGGTGTCAAAATGTGATACGGCATCTGCAGCTTTCCAGAGTGAGGAAGCCGGCATCGTGGATGCAGTGGCAGAGGAGGCGGAACTGATCGCGCAGATTCGGGAGCTGGTGTCTCTGCTTCCGGCAAATAATGAAGACGATCTGTCTTATATGGACTGTGAGGACGACCTGAACCGGGTGTGCGCAGATCTTGAGATCTCTGCGGCGGATCCGGCGATCGCACTTCCGATGATCTCGGATTCCGGCATCTTTTTTGAGACAAAGGCAGATTATGCAAAGGATATGGTCACCGGATTTATCAGACTGAACGGCACGACGGTCGGCGCAGTGGCCAACCGGACCGTGTTATACGATGCGGAAGGAAACAAAGCGGAAGAGTTTAACGCAGAGCTGTCTGCAAGGGGCTGCGACAAGGCGGCAGGATTTGTGAAGTTCTGTGACGCATTCAATATTCCGGTGCTGACTCTGACCAATGCATCCGGCTTCAAGGCCTCCAAATGCACAGAAAAGAAGATCGCCAGAGCGGCGGCGGCGCTTACGTATGCATTTGCCAGCGCTTCCGTGCCCAAAGTAAACGTAGTGACAGGAAAGGCTTATGGAAGCGCCTATGTGACCATGAACAGCAAAGGCCTGGGAGCAGATTTTGTCTATGCGTGGCCGAAGGCGGAGATCGGTATGATGGATGCAAAGCTTGCGGCGAAGATTATGTATGCAGGCGCGGATGCGAAGGAGCAGAAGGAAAAAGCGGCAGAATATGCAAAGCTTCAGAACAATATAGCTTCGGCAGCGAAGAGAGGCTACGTGGATACGGTAATCGATGCGCAGGATACAAGAAAATATGTGATCGGTGCATTTGAGATGCTGTTTACCAAGAGGGAAGACCGCCCGGCGAAAAAGCATGGAACAGTTTAGAGCGAGGTGAACCATATGAAACAGAATATTAGAAAAGTTCTTGCGGCACTGGTTCTCGCAGTATCTGTTCTGGGACTGACCGCCTGCGGAAATACAGCTTCTGTGGAAGAGCAGAGCATGTATGACAAAGAACAGCTCCAGTCGGTGGCGGATTATCTGATCACGCTCTGGACGAGTATGCCGGAGGAAGAGATCGCACAGTATGCGTCCATGGACAAAGAAGATGCACAGATGCTGATCGACGCCTATGGACTCCCGTTTACGGGGGATTCATTTATCAGTGCATTTGCAGGCTATGAGGGCTCCATGGAGGAGCTTGGGGCATATGTCTCTACGGATGGTTACGAGGAACCGGAGATAAAAGGAGATGAGGTTACTTTTGTGGCAGATCTGACTTATGAGAACCGTACGGCAAAGCTTTCCCTGGTCTTTAACAGGAGAGGAACCGTGGAGTCTGTGACTCTGGACCCGAAATACAGTACCGGAGAGATTTTAAAGAAAGCAGGCATGAATACGATCCTGGGAATGGGAACCGTATTTATCGTTCTGATCTTTATCAGTCTTGTAATTTACTGCTTTAATTTTATTCCCGGCAATGAGGCGCCGAAGCAGGAAGCAAAACCGGCTCCGAAGCCAGGACCGGCGAAAAGACCGGCTCAGAGGCCGGCGGTACAGCCGAAAGAAAATCTGGTCGACGACAAAGAACTGGTGGCGGCGATCACGGCGGCGATCTGTGCATACACAGGCACTTCTTCCGATGGCTTTGTGGTCCGTTCGATCAGACGTGCAGAAGCATCCACATGGAAAAGAGCCTGACCCCTATTATTATAAACGCAAAACCCTAATCAGGAGGAATATGAAAGATGAAAAATTATACGATTACCGTAAATGGCACTGTATATGATGTAACTGTAGAAGAAGGCGGCGCAGGAAGCGCACCGGTACGTGCGGCAGCACCGAAAGCGGCTCCGGCAGCGCCTGCTCCGGCGCCGGCTGCAGCTCCGGCTCCGGCAGGGGATGCGGGCTCGATTGAAGTGAGCGCTTCTGTTCCGGGCAAAGTATTCAAGGTGGAGGCGAGTGTCGGACAGACCGTAAAGTCCGGCGATCCGATTATTATTCTGGAGGCTATGAAGATGGAGATCCCGGTAGTTGCTCCGGAAGACGGAACCGTTGCCAGCATCGATGTATCGGTAGGTGATGCGGTAGAATCCGGTGATGTATTGGCTACGCTGAATTAATCCTGAAGTTGGCTGATACGTGAATAAATCATTGGAGGTTACAATATGAGTTATATTGCTGATACATTGGGAAACCTCGTGCATCAGACAGCGTTTTTTAATCTGACTGTGGGCAATTATGTGATGATTGCCGTTGCGTGTGTGTTCCTTTATCTGGCTATCGCAAAAGAATACGAACCTCTTCTGCTGGTTCCCATTTCTTTTGGTATGCTTCTGGTTAATATCTATCCGGATATTATGCTCAGTATTGAAGATTCTGCCAACGGCGTAGGCGGTCTTCTTCATTACTTCTATTTAATGGATGAGTGGGCGATTCTTCCGTCCCTTATCTTCATGGGTGTCGGCGCCATGACAGACTTTGGACCGCTGATTGCGAATCCAAAGAGTTTCCTGCTTGGTGCGTCCGCGCAGTTCGGCATCTTTGCCGCTTATCTTGGCGCCATGGCGCTGGGCTTCAGCGACAAGGCGGCGGCAGCGATCTCGATCATCGGAGGTGCAGACGGCCCGACGTCCATCTTCCTGGCAGGTAAGCTGCAGCAGACGGCAATTATGGGTCCCATTGCGGTGGCTGCATATTCTTACATGTCTCTGGTGCCGATCATTCAGCCGCCGATCATGAAGCTTCTGACCACGGAAAAAGAGCGGAAGATCAAGATGGAGCAGCTTCGTCCCGTATCCAAGCTGGAGAAGATTCTGTTCCCGATCATTGTTACCATTATCGTATCCCTGATTCTTCCGACAACGGCTCCTCTCGTAGGTATGCTGATGCTTGGAAATCTGTTCCGGGAGAGCGGTGTGGTCCGTCAGCTGACAGAGACGGCATCCAATGCGCTGATGTATATCGTCGTGATCCTTCTGGGTACTTCCGTAGGCGCGACTACCAGCGCAGAGGCTTTCCTGAACTGGGATACGATCAAGATCGTAGTTCTTGGACTGGTGGCATTCTCCTTCGGTACGGCGGCAGGTGTCCTGTTCGGAAAGCTGATGTGCAAGGTAACCGGCGGCAAGGTCAATCCGCTGATCGGTTCTGCAGGCGTGTCAGCAGTTCCCATGGCGGCCCGTGTGTCTCAGAAGGTCGGTGCGGAAGCGGATCCGACCAACTTCCTGCTGATGCATGCAATGGGACCGAACGTGGCAGGTGTCATCGGAACAGCTGTGGCAGCCGGTACGTTTATGGCTATTTTTGGTGTGATGTAAGATATCATTGGGCACAGACGCCTGCCGTGCGCCGATGTTTTCTGGAAACATCGGTTCATGGCAGGCTGACAGCGGCGAACATTGAACAGAGTAAAACTCTGATAGGAGGATTAGAATGAGTGATATGGCGAAAAAGCCCATTAAGATTACAGAGACGATTCTGCGTGATGCGCATCAGTCTCTGATCGCAACCCGTATGAGCACGGAGCAGATGCTTCCCATTGTGGAGAAGCTGGACCAGGTGGGGTATTATTCCCTGGAGTGCTGGGGCGGCGCTACTTTTGACGCTTCTCTTCGTTTCCTGAAGGAGGATCCGTGGGAGAGACTCCGTCAGATCAAAGCGAGAGCGAAGAATACCAGACTGCAGATGCTGTTCCGCGGACAGAACATTCTGGGATACCGTCCCTACGGCGATGACGTGGTGGAATATTTCGTACAGAAATCCATTGCCAACGGCATTGACATCATCCGTATCTTCGACTGTCTGAATGACCTTCGGAACCTGCAGACTGCAGTGAAAGCGTCCAACAAAGAAGGCGGGCATGCGCAGATCGCGCTTTCCTATACTTTGGGTGATGCCTATACGCTGGAGTACTGGACGAATATAGCAAAAGAGATCGAGGAGATGGGTGCGGATTCCATCTGTATCAAGGATATGGCAGGCCTTTT
>ERZ778510.2125-NODE-2125-length-11075-cov-4.942105_pt1 | contig 11075 bp, 7 predicted proteins | sample MGYA00510348_ERZ778510 | MGnify/ENA primary metagenome ERZ778510 (study PRJEB29527, sample SAMN07138969) | mouse gut metagenome | material: feces | host: mouse | place: China:Nanjing | collected 2016-01-25 ... | reverse complement strand
ATTTTACCCTGAATGAAGAGGAGTTTTCGGATTTCCCGGAATTTGTCCGGGAGATGAAGGAAAAACATATCCGTCTGATTCCGATTATTGATGCGGGGGTAAAAGTGGAACCGGGCTATGAAGTGTACGAAGAAGGAGTGAAACATGGTTACTTCTGCAAGCGGGAGGACGGCAGCGACTTTGTGGCGGCTGTGTGGCCGGGATGGACGCATTTTCCGGATGTGCTGAATCCGGAGGCCAGAAAATGGTTCGGAGACAAATACCGCATTCTGACGGATCAGGGGATTGAGGGCTTCTGGAACGATATGAACGAGCCAGCGATCTTCTATACACCAAAGGGCGTGCAGGAAGCAAAAGAGGCAGTGAAGGAATTCTTCCAGGATGCCAGCGGGGAACATTCCGTCTTCTTTCAGGTAAAGGATGCAGTTATGGGTCTGTCAAACAATGACAGAGACTACCGGTCTTTCTATCATCAGACAGCAGACGGAGAGCGGGTCCGGCATGACAGAGTTCACAATCTGTTCGGTTTTAACATGACAAGAGCGGCGGGAGAGGCTTTTGAGCGGATCGATCCGGACAGACGTTTTCTCATGTTCTCCCGTTCCTCCTGTATCGGGATGCACCGCTACGGCGGTATCTGGACCGGAGACAACCGGTCCTGGTGGAGTCATATTCTGCTGAATCTGAAGATGCTGCCGTCCCTGAATATGTGCGGATTTTTGTATACCGGCGCGGATCTGGGCGGTTTTGGATCGGATACCACGCAGGACCTTTTGCTTCGCTGGATGGCGCTTGGCGTGTTTGCGCCGCTGATGCGTAATCATTCGGCAATGGGAACGAGAGAACAGGAGTGCTATCAGTTTGGAGATCCGGCGGACTTTTGCCATGTGATTCAGGTGCGCTACCGTCTGATCCCGTATCTGTACAGCGAGTACATGAAGGCGGCGCTGAATGATGACCTGTATTTTAAACCGACTGCATTTGTCTACCCGGAGGACGCACACGCATTGCAGGTGGAAGATCAGCTGATGCTGGGAGATGAGATCATGATCGCTCCTGTGTATACCCAGAATGCAAAAGGGCGTTATGTCTATCTGCCGGAAGAGATGAAGTTTGTTAAATTTTTGCCGGACGGCTCTCTGTATGAAGAGATCCTGCCTGCCGGACATCATTATGTGGAGATTGCCCTGAACGAGGTGCCGCTCTTTATCCGCAGAGACAGATGCATTCCTCTTGCAGCAGCTGCGGAATATGTGGAAGCGCTGGATACAGAACATCTGACACTGATCGGATATCCGGGTGCAGAATACAGGTTCTACGATGACGACGGAGTTCACAAGAATTATGAGGATCCGGAGAAGGTAAGAACTCTGAAAATGGAATAACGGCTCTGCAAGGTGCAGAGTGTCTGTCCCTTTGGCAGGCTCTGCGCCTTTTTCATGCCTGCAGATTCATCTGATTCTGGTTGCGCCATGTCCGCGGTGAGAGACGGTATATATTTTTAAAGGCTCTGGAGAAATGGAGCTGGTTGTCATAGCCTACGGCCTTGCCGATATCGCCGATGGACAGCTGGGTCAGCTTCAGAAGCTCGGCGGCCTTTGTCATGCGGTAATTCAGCAGAAAATCCTGCGGAGTCCGACCGACTGCATTTTTAAAAATCTTCCCGAAATAACTGCGGTTCAGGCCGCAGTTATCTGCAATATCTTCCACGGAGATATCGTTTTGAAAATTCTGTTCGATGAAAGCCAGAGCCTCGTGGATATAGAAATCCCGGAGTTTGCCGGGCTTGGAAGCGATGAGGCGGACCGGTGCGATGGAACGGGTCAGGGCGTCCAGAAAAAGATACAGGTGTCCCATGAGGTGAAAGGGAGTCATATCGCCGTGCTGTGCAATATACAGCATTTCCTGCATCATGGTCTCCCGGATGTCCCGGGAATGGGCATGATAGATCGGTCGGTCGGGAGAAAGCCCGGCAATTGAGATGGCTTCTTTGACGCGAAGGCCGTCAAATTCGATCCAGACATATTCCCATGGGAGATCCCGGTCTGCAATATAGGTATTGATCTGCTGGGGAAAGATCATGAACCCCTGTCCGCTTTTGATCTGGTAGGTTCTTGTATTTCCGGAAGAATCATCCGCATTCAGAGTGCCTGTTCCGGATATGACATAATGGAACAGATAGTGGGAACGCGCGGCAGGTCCGAAGCTGTGGGAGGGTGCACAGCGTTCCCACCCAAACTGATAGAGATTCAGGTCGACAAAGTTTTCATTGGGAAATATGGAGAATAAAATGTCCTTCATGTGAGCCGCCTCCAAATATTTTTGTGCATTCTGTACAGAAATCTGCTTTTATTCAGTATAACTTAAAATATACCAAAATGCCATATGATTTTTCTGATATCAGCAGAAAAACGGCATAATGGCATAAAAGAGGAAAAAACATGATATTTATAGACGCATTTTGGGATGTTATAATATAGTTACAAAAAATCAGTGTTACATCCAACAAAGAAAGGAGCAAAATGGGATGAGAAAGAGGGAAAAAATGATAAGCCTTCTACTGGCGTGTACATTGCCCGCTTCGATGTTCTTGACCGGCTGCGGAGGCAGTGAAGCCGAAGACGGCAAGATCGTGATCGAGCTTGTACATTACAAACCGGAGGCGGTGGATGTGTTCGAGCAGCTGGAGGAGGAGTTTAACAAAACTCATGACGATATCCTCCTGAAGATTGATTCTCCCAATGATGCCATGACGATCCTGAAGACCAGATTTATCCGGGAGGATTATCCGGACATCCTGGGGATCGGCGGCGACATCAACTACTCTTATTTCATCGATGCCGGAATTCTGGCAGATGTATCCGATTATCCGGGCATTACAGACATCAATCAGGGATACCGGGATATTCTGGAAGGACTGGAATTTGTCCCCACAGAAGGAACCTACGGCGTGCCCTATGTGGCGAACGCGGCGGGTATCCTGTATAACCGGGAGATGTTCAGGGAGCACGGATGGGAGATTCCCACAACCTGGGAAGAGATGATCACGCTTTGCGAGACCATCAAGGCAGAGGGTATCCTTCCGTTCTACTATGGATTTAAGGATACATGGACCTGTCTGGCACCGTGGAATTCGCTTGCAGTCGACCTGGCGCCGGCAGATGTCTGCCAGCAGGTAAATGCAGGCAAGACGGTATTCGCTGATGAATACAGGGAAGTGGCGGAGAAGATTCAGACACTTGTAAGTTATGGGGAGGACGGGCCCTTCGCATATGGCTATAATGACGCATGTACGGCATTTGCCAATGGAGAATCCGCCATGTTCGCCATCGGAAGCTATGCGGTTCCGCAGATCAAGTCGGTAAATCCGGACATGGATATTGATTCCTTTGTGACGCCGGGCAGCAGCGATCCGAATGGACAGATTCTGAACTCCGGCGTGGACCTGCAGTTCTGCATCACAAAAGCCTGTGAAGATGAGGGAAGAAAAGAGGCAGCTTATGAAGTCCTGAATTTCCTTCTGGCAGATGAGAACCTGCAGATGTATCTGGATGATCAGAGTGCGGTTCCCTGTAAATCGGGAGACTTCACACTGGCACCGAATCTGGACGGCATGACACAGTACATCACAGAGGGTAAGATTGCGGACTATCAGGATCACTATTATCCGTCTGAGATGGCAGTGGACGCACAGATCCAGACGTTCCTGATCGAGCAGGATGTGGATGCGTTCCTTACAAAGTTTGATACAGACTGGGTACGGTATAACCGTGATATTATCCAGATGGTAAAAGATTATAACGCGCAGAACGGCAATCCGTAGAGGGAGAGGAGTGAGAAGACATGAAAAATGCCAATGACAGAAAAAGAACGTTTATGCTGATGACGATCCCCATCGTCGCACTGTTCTTTGCTTTTAATACCCTGCCTTTGATCAAGGGTGTGATGTACAGTTTTACGAACTTCAGAGGATACGGCACTTATGACTGGGTTGGCCTTCGGAACTATATCGACCTGTTCCAGGACGGCCGTGTGGGCAAGTCCTATCTGTTCACTCTGAAGATGGCAGTGGCAGCGACCATCGTGACCAACGTGATCAGCCTGATTCTGGCGCTGGGCCTGAACAGCAAGATCAAGTTCAAGAGCACCTTAAGAGGAATGTACTTCATTCCCAACATTCTGGGCGCGCTGGTTGTAGGTTATATCTTCAACTATTTCTTTACCTACATCATTCCGGCGCTGTTCCATACAACCAGTATTCTTGCAAGCTCCACCTGGGCATGGGTCGGTATCGTGGCTGTCTGTGCATGGCAGGCCATCGCCATGAACACGATCATCTACATATCCGGTCTGTCGACGGTACCGGAGGACGTATATGAGGCGGGCTCCATCGACGGAGCAACCGGCTGGGAGCGTTTCAAGAGCCTGACCTTCCCGCTGATCATTCCGTTCTTCAGCATCAACATGGTACTGTCCGGCAAGAACTTCCTGATGGTATTCGACCAGATCATGGCATTGACCAAGGGCGGCCCGGCACAGAGCACCGAGTCCATTTCCTTCCTGATCTACAACAATGGTATGGCAGGCGGACAGTTTGGTTTCCAGAGTGCCAACGCAGTGCTGTTCTTTGTCATCATTGTGGCATTCTCAGTGGCACAGCTTCAGTTTACAAGCAGTAAGGAGGAGCAGTTATAATGAAAGATCTGAAAGTAAAAGAAAGATATAACATGCCTGTTACGATCCTGCTGATCCTTGGACTGATCACGATTATCTTTCCCCTTTACATGACCATTGTGATCGCGTTCAAGCAGCCGTCGGAGATGACCAACAGTATCTCCGGAATCCTGTCGCTGCCGAAGACCTGGAGCTTCTCGAACTTTGCAGAAGCCATGCGCGTGACGGATTTCTGGAATTCTCTTCGCAACAGCCTTCTGATTACCGGTGTTACCGTGGTGCTGTCCGTAGTTCTGCATTCCATGGTTGGTTATGCCATCGGAAGAAACAAGGCAAAGAGCAAATGGTACAACCTGGCATATCTGTATATTGTCAGCGGTATGTTTGTACCGTTCGCAATCCTGATGATGCCTCTGGTAAAACAGACTTCACAGTGGGGAATCGCCAATATCTTCGGTGTTATCATCTGTTATGTGGTGTTCTATATGCCCATGAACCTGATGCTGTATTCCGGTTATCTGGTGAATATTCCGATTGCCCTGGAAGAGGCGGCGCGTGTGGACGGCGCTACCACCTGGACGACTTACTGGAAGATCATCTTCCCGATCATGAAGCCCATGCATGCAACCGTGGCAGTCATTACTGCACTGAGCGTATGGAATGACGTGATGACTCCGCTGGTTATCATGTCCGGAAGCGGTCTGAACACGCTGCCGCTGGCGCAGATGTCCTTCCAGACCCAGTTTGGTACCAACTACAATCTGGCATTTGCATCGTACCTGCTGGCACTGCTGCCTCTGCTGATCTTCTATATCATCTGTCAGAAGCAGATCCTCAACGGTGTTGTAAACGGCGCGGTGAAATAAAACAAAGGCAAATCTCAAACTGTATATACGGCCTGTAAACACGGGTATCGGAGAGCGAAGGATGCAGGTCAGCCTGTATTTGGATGCTTTCTGATACCCGTATGGTCGTTTCTGAAAGGAAAAGCAGAAAAAGTATTGGACAACGGGAGTCTAATCAGGTATCATATTGAAACGAAGGAGACAAAAGGCGGCATGAGTATATTATTTGCAGAACAGGACAGAACATTTACATTGCATACGAAAGATACCACCTACCAGATGAAAGTGGACAGATACGGATTCCTGTTGCACCTGTATTATGGTCGGAAGACCGGTGGGTGTATGGACTATCTCCTGAACTATGCAGACCGTGGATTTTCCGGAAATCCCTATGATGCGGGAACAGACCGGACGTATTCCATGGATGCACTGCCACAGGAGCTGCCCTGTCAGGGGACAGGGGATTACAGGAGTCCGGCGGTCATTATAAAAAATCCGGATGGCTCTTACGGCTGCGATTTCCGTTATAACGGTTATCGGATTTCAGATGGAAAATATGGTCTTTTGGGTCTTCCGGCAGTGTATGCATCAAAAGAGGAAGCACAGACACTGGAGATTTACATGGAAGATCCGGCGACCGGAGTCCGGATGACTCTGCTCTACGGTGTGCTCCCGGAACAGAACATCATCACAAGAAGCGCCGTGATCGAGAATCCCGGCAAAGAGAAGATCTGGCTGGAAAAGGCACAGGCGGCGTGTCTGGACTGGCTTCATGGAGCGTTTGATCTGATTACGTTCCATGGACGCCATGCTATGGAACGAAACGTACAGCGGGCACCGGTGACACACGGCGCGCAGGTGATCGGAAGCCGCAGAGGCACGTCCAGCCATCAGTACAATCCCATGCTGATTCTGGCGGGACGGGAGACGACAGAGGACGCAGGAAGCTGCTATGCCATGTCCTTTGTGTACAGCGGCAATTTTAAAGGAGAAGTGGAAAAGGACCAGTTCGGACAGACCCGGGCGCTTCTGGGGCTGTCGGATGAGCTGTTTTCCTATCCGGTGGAACCCAAAGGAAAATTCCATGTGCCGGAGGTGATTCTGACTTACAGCAGCCGGGGACTGGCAGAGCTGTCACAGAACCTGCACCGGTGCATCCGCGACCATGTATGCAGGGGCAGATACCGGGACGGCGGTCGTCCGATCCTTCTGAACAGCTGGGAGGCGTCCTACTTTGACATTACCGGCGCATCCATCTATGAGCTGGCGAAGCAGTCGGCGGATCTGGGAATCGACATGCTGGTCATGGATGACGGCTGGTTTGGCAAGCGGGATGACGACAACAGCAGTCTGGGAGACTGGTATGTCAACGAAGAGAAGCTGGGAGAATCTCTGGGCAGCCTGATCCGCAGGATCAACGGTCTGGGAGTGAAATTCGGCATCTGGATCGAACCGGAAGGGATCAATGAGGACAGTGAACTGTACCGGAAGCATCCGGACTGGGTGCTGTCGGTGCCCGGACGCAATCCGGTGCGCGCCCGGAATCAGCTGGTGCTGGATTTTTCCAGACGGGACGTGGTGGATTCTATTTTTGAAAAGATATGCAGTATTCTGGATCAGGGGAACATCGAATATGTGAAATGGGATATGAACCGGAGCCTTTCGGACTGCTATTCCAGACGTACAGAGGATCAGGGAAGAGTCCAGCATGATTATGTGCTTGGGCTGTATGATTTTCTGGAACGGCTGGTACAGCGGTATCCGGACATTCTTCTGGAAGGCTGCAGCGGCGGCGGCGGAAGGTTTGACGCCGGCATGCTCTATTATACGCCGCAGATCTGGTGCAGCGACAATACCGATGCTCTGGACCGGCTCCAGATTCAGTACGGGACCTCCTTCGGTTATCCCATATCGGCGGTCGGCTCCCATGTGTCTGCCGTGCCGAATCACCAGACCGGCAGGCTGACGCCGTTTCGTACCAGAGGGATCACTGCCATGGCGGGAACCTTCGGCTATGAGCTGGATCCGGGTACACTGCTGGAGGTGGAAAAGGAGCAGATCCGGGAACAGGTGCACAGGTACAGAGAGTATGCGAAATTGATACATAACGGTCTGTATTACCGTCTGACGGATCCCGGGAAGGATGCGGCAGGTGCATGGGAGTTTCTTTCGGAGGACGGATCGGAGGTTCTGGTGAGTGCGGTTATGCAGGAGATCCATGGAAACATGCCGGTGACCTATATCTGCCTGAAGGGCCTGAAGCCGGGCTGCATGTATGAAGAGAGATCCAGCGGAAAAATCTATGCGTCGGATGCACTGATGGAGACCGGGATTCCGCTGCCGGATCAGAGCGGGGAATACCGCGGATACCAGATGCATTTCAAAATTGCGAAACAGCAGGAAGGGGAGTAACGGTTTGAAAACAGACGAGATTTTTGAAGAACGTTTAAAGAGGCATCATGATGAACTTCGTTGGCTTTATATGGAGCTGTATGATAATGGAGACATGTTTGCAGAACTGTGTGAGAAGCTGCATGCATTTGCGCTGGAGCGGGAGCAGTATCTGATGGAACTGGACCGGGAGAGAGAGCAGAATCCGGAGTGGTTCCGGGGAAATGACATGCTGGGAATGATGCTCTATATTGATAACTTTGCAGGTAATCTGAAAGGGGTAAAGGACAGGCTTCCTTACCTGTCTTCCTGTAATGTGAACTGCATTCATCTGATGCCTTTCCTGGAATCGCCGAAGGGGCGTTCTGACGGGGGCTATGCCGTGGCGGATTTCCGTAAGGTGCAGCCGAAGCTTGGGAAGATGGAGGAGCTGGCGGCGCTGGCGAAGGCATGCCATAAGCAGAAGATCAGTCTGTGCATGGATTTTGTCATGAACCACACATCCGAGGACCATGAGTGGGCGAAAAAGGCAAGAGAGGGCGACGGGGAGTATATGAGCCGTTACTTCTTCTATGACAATCCGTCCATTCCGCAGGCATATGACCGGACGGTACCGCAGGTATTTCCGACCACCGCGCCGGGCAATTTTACATATCTGGAGGAGATGGGATATTATGTAATGACCAGCTTTTATCCCTATCAGTGGGATCTGAATTACCAGAATCCCAGAGTGTTTAATGAGATGATGTACAATTTCCTGTATCTGGCGAATCAGGGTATGGATATCATCCGCATTGACGCGGTTCCCTACATATGGAAGGAACTGGGGACGCAGTGCCGGAACCTTCCGCAGGTACATACCATCGTCCGTATGATGCGCATGATCTGCGAGATTGTATGCCCGGGCGTGCTGCTTCTGGGCGAGGTGGTCATGGAACCGGAGAAGGTGGTGCCGTATTTCGGAACGGTGGAGAAGCCGGAGTGCCATATGCTCTATAATGTGACAACGATGGCAACTACCTGGCACAGTGTGGCGACGAAGGATATCCGGCTTCTGAAAAAACAGATGGATATTGTAAACGGATTGCCGAAGGATTATCTGTTCCTGAATTATCTGCGCTGCCATGATGACATTGGCTGGGGGCTTGACTATGCCACACTGGAAGGCTGGGGCATGAGAGAAGTGGAGCACAAACGGTTTCTGAATCAGTATTTTACCGGAAGGTACGGCGCCAGCGAAAGCAGGGGAGAGCTTTATAATGACGATCCGGTGACGCAGGATGCCCGCTTCTGCGGGACGACAGCTTCCATGTGCGGCGTGGAGAGCGCGCTGTATGAGAAGGACGAAGAAAAGCTTCAGCATGCAGTCCGGATGGATCTGATGCTGCATGCCTATATGCTGACGCAGTCCGGAATCCCCATGCTGTACAGCGGAGACGAGATCGGACAGCTGAATGATTATTCCTATAAAGAGGAGGAAGACAAGAAAGAGGATTCCAGGTACATTCACCGGGGAAAATTCCAGTGGTATCTGGCGAAAAAGAGAACGGAAAAGGGAACCTCGCAGGAACAGATTTTCAGCGGTCTGTCCAGGCTGGAGGAAATCCGCAGGAGCAGGAATGTTTTCCGAAGCGACGCGGCAGTGTATACCTATGATGTGAAAGACGATTCGATTCTCTGTATTCTGCGGGAGAATGAAGAAGAACGGTTTATCGGAATCTTTAATTTCTCAGATGGGGAGAGAACTGCATGGATGGAGGAACCAGGAGTTTTTCAGGATCTTATGACAGGGGAAGAACGGAAACTGGTCAATGTAACGGTTCCGGCACATGGCTTTATCTGGGCAAGTAAAGCGAAATAATCAAAATACATCTGCTGTGCGACGGCTTTTTTGTCTGCCGTCGTACAGCAGATTATTGGACAGCTGACAGGTTCAAACAGGACACGGCAGGGGAAGGTGTAAGCTTATGGAATTACAGAATGAGGGAAATCGTGATTTTTTGAGAAGACTGAATGAGGACAGAGAAGTATACTTTGAGAAACTGGCAGAGCTTTTGAACGGCTTTGTGGCAGATCGGTTTCATGAGTATCAGGAGCTTCTGCAGGAGGAAGTTCAAAAGGAGCTGAAGCGGCTGCAGGAAGTGACAAAGAAACACATGGACGGTGTACAGGAATGCAGGAAACTGGAAGAGGAACTGCTGTCTCATGGACTGGAAGCATTCGTGAATGAGAAAATCACGGCAGTCGTCAGCGCCCTTGAGGAAAAGAAGAGACTGTGCGTGAAGATGATCTATGGACTGATACCGGACAGCTATACAGAATATCAGCCTGTATGGGAACCTTTCGGGAAGATTGATTTTACGATTTCTGAGGCCGTTGTCCTGGAACCTTCATGGAAACAGGAACTGGAGGAGATTCAGGAAGCAAAGGCACAGACGAAAGAAGAACTTGATCAGGCAGAGCAGGAGAGACGGGAAGCGGAGGCAGGATTTCAGGAGCTGATGCGCCAGAACGCTGCAAAGCGTTCAGAACTGGAAAAGGAAAAGCCCGAGATTCAATATACAACGAAAGTGATACGGAGGGAAGGATTTCTGGGATTTGTAAAGGATCTTTTTGGTAAACCGCAGACAGAGACGATTGCAGACGACCGTGCATGGAAAGAGTGGCAGAAGCAGGTGGAAACGATCCAGAAGGGATATGATCTGCAGGCACAGGAATGGAATGAGAGACTGGAGATTCGAAAAGAGAGAAAAGAAGCAAAAGAGACAGAATATGAACGTCTGAATAGGGAACAGAGAGAAGCAGAAGCCAGGATCCGAATGCTGCTGGAAAACAGCGTGCAGGAAGAACTGGAGCGGTATCTGTTTGGGGAAGAAGGATTGTCAGACCGGATGAAAGAGGCTCTGGAACGCGATATGAAGCAGAGCGCAGCAGAGGTTGGAAGTCTGGCAGGAAAAACATGCCGGGAGTGGAGTCTGGGCTGAATCTGAAAAGCAGCAACAGAAAAACAGGCTCTGCCGGTCCTGGTGGGATATGAAAGTCCCGCCAGAACCGGCAGAGCCTGTTTTTTATTTTCGTCCATACCGTATTGCCGGACACGCAGGCGCCTGTTCTGCATCAGGAGCTGCTATGCCTGTTTGCGCCGCTTCGTATTTTTAAAAGCAG
>ERZ778510.2104-NODE-2104-length-11198-cov-9.740644_pt1 | contig 11198 bp, 9 predicted proteins | sample MGYA00510348_ERZ778510 | MGnify/ENA primary metagenome ERZ778510 (study PRJEB29527, sample SAMN07138969) | mouse gut metagenome | material: feces | host: mouse | place: China:Nanjing | collected 2016-01-25 ... | reverse complement strand
GCATATCCTGAGGTTTACCGGGAGGATACGAGGGATCGTCGCTGTTATCAGTCATTACAGCTATCACGTTGTCGCCTTCTCTGTCTACGACGTCAGTTATGTCGGCCACCACGGGCAGATACCCTCCATAATGCCTGGCCACTTCCTTTCCGTTTACCCACACTCTGGATTTACCCATTATTGCCTCGAAATGCAGAAACAGTTTTTTGTCTGAAAGCGAATCGGGCAGACTGAAATGCTTGCGATACCACACGGGACCCTGATAGTTGACACATCCGCTTGCTTCCGACGGCAGGATCTCTACGCCGTGAGGGAGCGACACCACCTCCCAGGCACTGTCGGCAAACGCCTTGCAGTCCGCGCCACTGACATCACCGCGATGAAACCGCCACGCAGGATTCATGCTCGCGACGATCCGGCCTGTTCCGTCCAAAGGGAAAAAACCGGCCATTGAATATTCCGCTGTTGAGAATGCCGGCAAAACGGCCGCCATCATTCCGGCAAGAGCCAATATTATTCTTTTCATTCGATTAAAGGTAAGAAAAGTAGGGGTAGACGACGCATGACAAGCCGCGCTGTGTCATATTGCGCAATCCTCGCCTATGTCGTAATTTTATACTGCGATTATACTGCGACGCAAAAACAATGCGACAGCTTCGGAGCTTTGTCAACTACCGGAGCTGTCGCTATGATATTGTTGAAACTTTATCGTGTCAGACTTGCATTAGAGCTCATCTTTCTCGAAAACGATCTCTACATGCTCGCCGCTCTTGTTGCCCTTGTAGTCAAACTTCAGGCCTCTGTCAAGAGTCTTGATCAGATCGATGAAAGCCTTGTTGGAAGGCTGGCTGACAACTGTATTGTAGAGGTTCTTTTTCGACTCGTCGGCACCTTCCTTGATGGTGGCCATGTCGGAAACTTCCTCGTCGACGGTGTAGTTGTAGACCACGTATGCGTCGTCGAAGGTAAGCTTCATCTCCACGATACCGGGCATTTTCTGATCCTTGATCTGCTCGTTGATCTGCTCTACCACTTTTTCAAGAGCGGCATCCTTGGCGCCACTGCATGCAGTGGTGATTGTCATCATGGCTATTACAGCCACAACCAATAATTTAGTTATCTTTTTCATATTATTTTGTTTTTTAGCACTGCAAAATTAGCAATAATAATCTGTATTCTCTGCAAAATAATGCCGGCTATGTGTCGACTTGCTGGGCTTTTTGGCAGGTTTTAGGTCAGGGTTCCATGACAAACACAAGCTCGCCACCGGCCATTATTTCGTCGTGGGTAATGTAGTTCCGGTCGAGTTCACGGCCGTTGAGCGTCACTTTTTCAGGCTTCATTCCATCGCCGCGACGCACTATTGTAAATGTTCCTCCGGGCACTTTCACACTGGCTTGCCTGAAATGTGGCCGGCCGAACCAATAGCGTGCACCGGCAGGCTCTATCTGATAGAAACCGAGCGCCGACATCACCAGCCATGCCGACATCTGTCCGCAATCCTCGTTGCCCGACAGCCCTGTGCGGCTGTCATCATAGAGGGTGGTGATGACACGATTGGACAGCTCTGCCGCCTTGTCGGGGCGTCCGAGCATCGAATAAAGATAGATAATGTGATGACTTGGCTCGTTGCCATGCACATATTGTCCGATCAGGCCTGTGATGTCGGGCGATACGTTGCCCCGCAGACTCGAATCAGCCGTAAATAACGAATCGAGCCGCTCTATGGTGATCTCACGCGAGCCGAACTTCTCTACCAGGCCGTCTACGTCGTGCGGCACTAGCCATGTGTATTGCCATGCATTTCCCTCGGTATAGTCATTGTTGCGGTGGTCGACAAAATTCGGGTCAAAAGGCTCGCGCCATTTGCCGGCTCTGTCACGACCGCGAACGAAACCGGTCGACGCGTCGAAATAATGACGCCACGAGTGGCTGCGTCCGGTAAATTCCGCCGCCGTGGCAGTGTCGCCTGTAGCTTTTGCCGCATTGGCTATAGCTGCGTCGGCAATGGCATATTCCATGTCGTAGGACAGAGCCTCGTTGATAGCCTCCACTGGAGTGTAGCCGAGCCGTCGGCGTTCGCCGAGGCCGCGTGTGGTGTCGTTGGCCGTTGCGAGCATCGCTTTCATGGCACGCGCCGCATCGACACCCGGTGTGCGCTTCACAACGGCATCGGCCACCGGTATTATGCCCGGATTGCCCACCATGCAATAATTCTCACAGCCCCAGAGATGCCACACCGGCAGATGCCCCTCTTTTTCATAAAGGTCGATCATGGAGTTGACTATCTCGGCGCTGCGCTCACGGTCGATGATCGACAGCAGCGGCAGATGAGTGCGATAGGTGTCCCACAGCGACAGGATCGTATAGGCTGGAGCGGCACCGTAGTCATTGAACGTGGCCGGCAGTATCATCACATGATACATGGCCGTATAGAACTTGCGCAGCTCTGTGGTGTCGTCGCTCTCCACAGTCACACGCGCAAGCTCCCGGTTCCAGATGCTGTCGGCTTCGGCCGCCACGCGGTCGAAGTTCTTACCGTCGGTTTCGACTCGCATATTGGCTATCGCGGCCTCGACGGATGTGGGCGATATACCCACCCTGACTGTCACCTGCGCTCCCTCCTTCATCGGAGCGAATGACACGCGGCCAAAGCGGTTTTCAAACCCGTGAAGCGTAAACTCGTCGAACGGCTCGGAAAATTCGGCCGCGAAATACACCTTCTGATCGTCGGACCATCCGGTCGAAAACCGGTGGCCTGCGATCATACGGTCGCTCATGGGCATCATCTCCGTATCGGTGGCGTTGTCCCAGCATCCGCCGTTCTGCAGATCGATGACTATCGCGGCCGAGTCGGTAGCCGGGAATGTGTAGCGGTGGAATCCGACGCGGTTTGTGGCGGTCATTTCGGCGAGAATGCCGTAGCGTGTCAGCGGCACGGCATAATAGCCGGCCTTGGCCACTTCCTCTGACCGGTCGGCATAGCTCCACATACCGCTTTCAGGATCATCATGGTTGCCACGGGCATAGGTCACCTCGCCGGTCACCGGCATCAGGGTGATGTCGAACAGATCGCCTACGCCGGTCCCCGAAAGATGGGTATGAGAAAATCCTATCACAGTGCTGTCCGATTCGTGGTAGCCCGAAGTCCAGTCCCATGCCTGAGTGATGCTCGTCGGTCCGAGCTGCACCATGCCGTAAGGGACGCTTGCACCCACAAACACATGACCGTGCGCTCCGCTTCCTATTGTCGGATCGACATAATCGGTGAGCCGCGATGCGCTGTCACGGGAGCCGCAGGCGGCAACCGCCACAGCCAGGGCTGCGGCGGTCATAGCAGTATATCGGAATTTCATTTTTTAGGTGTTGGTCCGAGGTTAAATTTCAGTGTGCCGCCCTTGAGAAGCTCGTCGTGGCTTATGCGGTATTTCTTCAGCGGCTTTCCGCCAAGAGTCATCGACTGTATGTATATATCCGAGGGCAAAGTCCTGTCGGCCTCTACCGTCAGCTTACGGCCCTCGGGGAGGTCTATCTCCACTTCATCGAACACGGGCGAGGTCAATGTATAGAACGGCTCGCCGGGGCAATCGGGATACATTCCCATCATCGAGAACACAGCCCAGCCCGACATCGTGCCGGTATCATCATTGCCGGGGATGCCGTCGGGCTTTGTGGTGAAGTATTTGCCGAGCAGACGGCTGACCTCCTTCTGCGTGCGCCACTCCTCGCCACCGAAACGGCTGAACAGATAGGGATAGGCTATGTCAGGCTCATTGGCGGGATCATAGAGAGCGCTGTCCATCACCATCTGGAGTTTGTCGACAAACTTGCGCTTGCCTCCCATCAGCTTGACCAGTCCATCGACATCGTGCGGAACGAAGAAGGTGTAATTCCATGCGCTGCCCTCGTGGAAGCCCGGTACCACCTCGAAGTTCTCTCCCTGCCGGGGATCGAACGGCGACAGGAAAGTTCCGTCGGCGAGTTTCGGACGAAGAGTGCCGCTCTCTTTAGAATAATAATTCTTATATCCGAGCGAGCGCTGACGCAGCGTGCGGGCAAGCTCGGTGTCGCCGCGCTGCTCTGCGAGCCATGCCAGAGCGGCGTCGGCCACGTAATACTCCAGAGCGTGCGAGACAGAATTATCACCCGACATATCGCCGGAATACACTCCGAGCGGCACATAAGCCTTCTCAAGATAGAGATCTATGTCGGGACGCATCGGATTATCTTTTCCGGGCGTCGTGGCCGAACGTTTCATGGCCTCATAGGCTGCATCGATATCGAAGTCGGTAAGTCCCTTCCGCCATGTATCCACAATCACCGGAAGCGACGGATCGCCCTCCATAGTGAATGTTTCGCGCCCATAAAGCTCCCATTTCGGCAGCCACCCCCACTCCTTCGACATGTCGACCATCGATCGCACCATATCGATCTGACGTTCGGGATAGACGAGCGTCATAAGCTGATGAAGATTGCGGTAGGTGTCCCACAGCGAGAATACCGTATAGCGGTCGTAGGTCGAATGTCCGTTTTCGGCACTCTCCATTTTCGGATACTGACCGTTGACGTCGTTGAGCACATTGGGATGAATCAGAGCATGATAAAGTCCGGTGTAAAACACCCGCTTCTGCTCGTCGCTGCCGCCCTTGACACGGATTCGGCCAAGATCGTCGTTCCAGGTCTTCTTTGCGTCGGCTGCGATGCGGTCGAAAGTCAGACCGGCCTGCTCCTTGTCGAGATTCTCGCGGGCATTGGCCACCGACACAAACGACACACCCATTCTGACCTCCACCTGTTCGCCAGGCTTAAGATCATCGTAGCTATACCAATATCCTATGTCGTCGCCCGACAGTTCTCGGCCGTATTTCGTATAGAGTTTATATTTGCCGTTGTCGGGATCCCATGCTGCTTCCGACCCCTCCATCTTGCGCTGCATTTTCCAGTAGCCCTGCGATGAAGGCGCCTTGCTGACACGCATCACGAAATAAATCGGAAACACTGCCTGGGCATTGTAGCAGAACGTGCCGAGCAACTTCGATCCCTCTATCTCCGTAGGGCTTACACGGCGCACTGTGGCTCCGCTCTCATTGGTCAGCCCCTCGCCGAGATTGATAAGTATATTGCCTCGGCCGCCGGGGAATGTATATCGCTCGGCCGAGCTGCGCTTTGTTGCCGTCACTTCGGTGACGATATCATATTTCGTCAGACGGTTTCCGTAATATCCCGGAGTTGCGGTTTCCTCCGTGTAGGCCGAGCCATACTTGCGATAGTCCGGCTCCAGATCGCCAGTAGTAGCCATGGTCAGTAACGATCCCAGTTCGGGACATCCGACTCCGCTGAGCGCTACATGGGCGTAACCGGTGAAAAACTTGTTGTTGAATTCGTAGGGGGTCGACCACCATCTCGCGTCCTTGTCATACACGTTGTCCGATGAACCCATCACATTGAAAGGCACCACCGACATCATGCCGTTAGGCACTATGGCTCCGGGATTGGTGGTACCGAAATTAGTGGTGCCGACAAAAGGATTCACATAGCTTGTGTAATCCTCGGCCGACGCCACCCCTGCCATGCCTAACGTCAGTATGGCGGCCATGGCTCTTGTTCGCAGTTTCAGCATATCTGGTTGATTATGGATTTTGTTTTTAAGGTCAGTTTCACGGTCGATTGTTGATTGCGGCCGATACAGTCGCCCTGCATCGCGTTAAAGTGCAAAGTTACAAAATAATGACGCCAGATGCAACCCCTTCGCCATAAAAAAACAAAACCATCAGACCACGCCTTATCAACTACGCGGTCGCTGCGGTATCGACCAACCGACACCGCAGATCATAAAATTCAGTGAATGAGGCGCGTTCAGCGCTCGCCCCAGCGGGAGCGGAGAGGGTAGCGGGCGGTGTGGACGAGGAGGCGCAGGGAGGTGTTGTAGGTCCAGTAGGCCCACGTCCAGTTGAGCAGCACATTGGCCTTGTTGCGCATTCCGAGAATGGATATCAGGTGGATAAACATCCATGCGAGCCATGCAGGCCATCCGTAGAGATGCATGTGTTTAAGATCGGCCACTGCAAGATTACGGCCGACGGTAGCCATCGACCCTTTGTCGTTGTAGACAAACGGCTCGGTCCAGCGGTCACGGTTGAGATTGTCGGCAAGGTGTCGCGCCTGCTGTATGGCCACCTGTGCAAGCTGAGGATGACCGTGGGGGAAAGCCTCAGTGGCCATATACGCTATGTCGCCCACGGCAAACACGTCGTCAAGACCTTTCACGCGATTGAAGCGATCCACTTCAAACCGGTTGCCCCTGACAAGCGTCGGTCCGGTTCCGCCCATATCGAAAGTCACTCCGGTCACTCCGGCCGTCCATATTACCATTCCGGCTGTCAGGCGTGTGCCGTCGTCGATGGTCACCTGCTCGTCGGTGTACTCTTTCATCACATGGCCAAGCCGCACGTCGACCATCAGTTCGCCAAGATATTTCAGAGCTTTTGCCGACGACTGCGGCGACATGGCGCCAAGAAGCTTGTCGGATCCTTCGAGAAGCGTGATGTTCACTTCGTCGATATCGATCGAAGGATACTCGCGTTTGATGATATCGCGCTTCATCTCGCCCAAAGCGCCGGCGACCTCCACTCCCGACGGACCGCCGCCTACCACCACAAAGCTGAGCAGGCGGCGACGCAATTCGGCGTCGTGGGTGAGCGACGCACGCTCCAGACGGTCGAGTATCTCATCGCGCGTGCGCATCGCTTCCGAAACGGACTTGATGGTATAGACATACTTGATCAGCTCCGGATTGCCGAAAAAATTATTGGTTGTTCCGGCCGCTATTATCAGCCGGTCATAGCTGAGTGTTTCATACTGTGTCTGCAGCTCCTTACGATCCACATCAATACGCTTCACCTCGCCGAGGTGGAATCTCGCGCCCTTGACCTTACCCTTGCGCATCTCCCGCCTGAACGGAAACGAGATGCTCGCCGGATCGAGTCCGCTCGACGCTATCTGATAGAACAGCGGGGGAAACGAGTGAAAATTGTTGCGGTCAACGAGTATGACCTCGAAGCGGCGCTTATCAAGACCTTTTATGAGATTGAGGCCGGCAAACCCGCCTCCGACTATTACTATACGCTCTTTGGTTTTCATATATCTTGAACAAAAATTCAACGGTTAATGTTTCACAATTTCTTTTCAAAAGCCATGCGTTCGCCCGACGCATATCTGACCACTCCGCAGCCCGAATATCCCAGACGTTCAAGCATGCGGAGCATGGCTTCGTTGTCGTAATTGGTGTCGATCCGAATCGAGTGCATTCCCTCATCGACGGCATAATTTTCAAGACGACGCATCATCTCCGAGGCCACTCCCCTGCGCAAAGCCTCAGGCGCTATAGCCAGACGATGGACTGTCAGATACGGCTCACCATCGGTCAGCCATCTGCCGTCGATATTGTCGTAGGCCGCCTCACCGGTGAGCGGAGCCGAGCAATATCCCGACATCCGTTCCGACCGGTCGACAGCCACGATGGCTGTCCCGGCCGAAATATCGGCCTCTACATTGGCCGGCGACGGATACTCCATGCTCCACTGGCGTTTGCCGGCCGCAAGCATTCGACGGCGGGCAGCGTCGAGTATTCTCCACGCCTCGCCGGCATCGGCATCTGTCGCGTGTCGCAAAACTATCTCACTCATATAATTATCCAGATTATCACCCGTCATATATCTCGTTTGATCCTACATAACTCGATCCAAGATGCCGTCAGCGCTACCAGACACACCACTGCCTGCGCGGCGTATGCCCATACACGATCTGGCAGACCCGACGCCATGACCGCACACACTGCGATCGCCACCGATCGGCCGGCTATCGATAACGTTCGGCCTCCGGGTAAAACGCCGAAACATCTTCGGCACACCATTGCATAGACTGCTATATCAAGAGCATAGACCGCACACATCGCTACGCCTATGCCTTCAAGACCTCCTACGGCATATCCGGCAGCGACAGCCGTAAAAACCGTCACCGTCCCATAAATGCCCTCCAGCCGGAAATACAACCGACGGTGTCCCATAGCGAGCGGCACATACCCCAACGGATATGACACTCCTTTAAGCACCATTGCCACCGACAGCCATCGCAACATCGGGATCATGCCATCAAACTCACTACTGAAAAGCAACCCGGTCACCAGCGGAGCCATTGCCGACAACAGACACGACATCGGAGCCAGCACCGTAAGCACCGCACAGATCTGATGCTCCACCACATCACTCATGGCCTTGCGGTCGCCAGCAAGAGCGCTGATCCTGGGGAAATAATCCATCGCCATGGCCATAAACACCAGAGATGCACACTGGGAGCTTACCGACGACGCGGCATTATACATGGCCACCGACGACTCGCCGGCCTCGGCACGAAGCCATACGTTGACTGCAAACGTCACACCTACCGACATAGCGCCTACAGCCATCAGCGACATGCCGCTACGCAGAAGCCGTCGCACAAGAGGCTTATGATCGCGCAGCCGCACTCCTACGCTACCTCCGTATCGCCGCAAACGACCCACGGCCCGCGAATAAAACCATAGCCCTGACAACGATCCGGCGATCATCGCAGGAACAATACCGTTGACCGAAAAAGCCCAATATAGCGGCACGGCCACAACTACCGACACTACGGTGGAACAGATCGTCGCGCCGGCCAGAGGCCGCAGCGAGCGCGTGGCCTGCAGCAACGCCTGACGTCCCGTGGCGGCCACACTCATGCCCACCATCAGCGACAAACACATGAAACCTACAGTATATTCATAGCTGCCAAAAGTCAGAAGGCTCAGCAACGGACTCAACAACAAGCACAATATCACACCGGCTACGGCACAGAGATCCGTCAGCCGCCGACTGACCGTCGCCGCCACCCTGCAAGACTCTTCGTCGTCAGACATGCCGGAAATCTCCCTGACCACGGCAAGATTCAGACCCGCAACAGCTATCTGCTGCACCACAACGGCAGCCGAAGCGTAAAGCGACGCGACGCCCATGCCGCCGACACCGAGCAACAGCGCCGCAGACTTGCCGCGTATCATTCCGGCAAGGATTTGCACAGCATGCACTCCACCGTAAACGCCCATGGCACTGAATGCGCCACGCACGCTGTCGGCGTATGATCTGGCCGTCTCCACTCCATTTTGTCTGCTTTCAGCCATAATAAACGACAAAATTAGCCAATCTCACCGAATTAACATAGCCCCATCCGATTTTTCGCAAAACAGTTTTTTAGAGCGTGAAGTCATCTTGACTTTTTGAATCTGTTAATGTGTTTAAGAAATATCACATGGAATGCCAGGAGATTCCACCCTTTCCAGCTGGAAACCGTTTTGTCGAAACGATTGAGCACGGATCGGAAAGAGTCCATCCAGGCATTTGTCCTCTCAATGCTATATCTGAGAGACAGGAGTTCTCTGTCCAGCAGATATTTTTCATCGTTTTTGTAAGGTTGTTGCATAGCCATCGGAATACCCTGACGGTCAGCAATAAATATGGCATTGGTTGTCTGCGCCGCTTTATGCGCTGCTCCACCGACTTCTTCTCCTCCGCGCCGTGCCACGGTATGGCTGCCGTCAAGGTCGGCACTGGAGAAGTCTATCATGTCGCGCTTGCGTCCAAGCAGCGATTCCTCTGGCCACGGAAAAACTCGGTTTTTCAAACCCGAAAACCGAGTCCTTCAAACAAATCGCTAATTTTGCACTTGCCAGTTGAACCTGCGTAGAAGTAATCCAGTTCTTTTCTCCAGACTGAATTGATGTAAGTTCGGCACGAATTCTATGTAGGTCTTTATAGAAGTCATCGATACATTCAGGCTTATAAAACATTGTACGATATACTTTTGAAATTATTGAGTGATATCTGTAATATCTAATTCGACCTCATTGTCAAGGCCTTTACACTGGCGGGTGAAAAGCTGCCATGGCGTCGAGCCGAAGTATTTGCCGAGAATTTCAATGATTCGGTTTTGCTCGGCTGTGGTGCAGGGATGCTCTGGTGTGGCGTATAGCACGCAGATACATTCCTTTTTCTTGGCGGGGTTCAAATATTTCTTGCTGTTGTATAATGGGTTGAGCAACAGATCTGCGATGTAATCTATGCGTCCTGATTTTCCGTATGTCTTGGATTCATAGTATATGGTCTCTATGGATGATGACGACAGCACCAACTGCTTGAGTCGTTCGGACACGGAGCCGATTTTGGCTTCGAGCAGATCGAGTTCTTTATGGAGTTCGCTCTGCCGGAAGAGCTCGTCGCGCCTCTTTTTCATACGATACTTGCGTTTGCGCTTGCTGCGTTTTTGCCTCCTGCCCCAAAGCTTTCCTTCGCCAAATACAAACCAGTCGTCAGCCTCAGCGGAAAGACAAAGGTCTTCAGACGTTGACATCATCTGTTGTTTTAATTCCCGGCGTATCTTTTTATCACGACAATAAGGCAGCGCAATCTTTATATCCAGACGTTTCGCCTGCAAAGCGTATTTGTCAGCCTCATGTTCCTCAAACAGTGCCCAGTCTATTTCGCCATAACGACCGAAGGGCGCGGAGCACCAAAGTATCTCGGCTGCCGCCTCTGCTGCAGTAACCGCTCCGTTGTCGGGGAGGACAACCTCCATCCCGACGATGTTGAAATACCGGTCGCCCTCACACATGTAGGCATCCGAGTTGCCATCCGGATGGAATGTTATCGTGCCACCTTCGCCCGAAAACACGGTATTAAGGATAATGTCGTAATCCTCTTTGTATCTCGATATTGGTAGAAGCGCATCGGGATATTTCTTCTTCATCGGTTCAATAATGTCCTTGAAATACAATGATTGGAAGAGCTCTTTTACAGTCATATTGTCAGAGATTGTCTAAATTTATATAATACGGATTTTGAGAAGGATTGTCAGATGGATTTTTGTTTGTGATGAGGGAGTGTAGCCGTAGCTACATGACCGGGGAGCAAACAAAAAGACGCTGGAAAGACTCTCAAAAGCAAAGTGATATGAATTTTAGACAATCTCTTAGACTGCCAAAAACTGTCAGCGTTGTTCTCAAAGTTCTTCTACTGTAAAAATGTTGACTTCGGCATTGCGAAATAAATCCTTGAAGGCCGTTTCGGGACTAACTTCAGCTAATGTATCATCCTTACCGTCTTCCACCCCGTAATCCTCATAGTCAT
>ERZ778510.2084-NODE-2084-length-11288-cov-4.058488_pt1 | contig 11288 bp, 9 predicted proteins | sample MGYA00510348_ERZ778510 | MGnify/ENA primary metagenome ERZ778510 (study PRJEB29527, sample SAMN07138969) | mouse gut metagenome | material: feces | host: mouse | place: China:Nanjing | collected 2016-01-25 ... | reverse complement strand
AGGGACAGATGCCGAATATGATTACCGTGGAGCGGCTGTCTCTGAACAGGGAAGAGGCAGTGCGCGCGTATGGGATCTTTCAGGAACTTCTGGAAAAGCTTCCGAAAAAAGGACTGGTGCTGGATCCGTGTATTTTTCCGTGGTATAAAGTAACCATGAGCCGGTCGGATGCGGCGATCCGGATGTGCCTGCTGGCCTGGGCGCTGCAGGAGGACGCATATCTGGATGAGGCGGCAGAGCTTTTGCCCGTGATTACAGACGGAAGGCATCTGGCAGCCCGGGTTCTTCTGTGCAGGCCGAAAAGTGAGATTCGGAAAAAGATCCTTCTGGACTGCCTCCGCAGCCAGGAAGAAAATACCCGGAACGTGGCGTTTACGCTGGTGAAGCGGATCAAACTGCTTCCAGAGGACTACCGGAAGATCGAGGGAAATATGCGGTACAAAAAAGGCCGCGCTGAGACGCTGGAGATTCTCAAAAGCCAGGAGCCGGAGGCGCTTCGGGGCAGCATCGGGCGGCTTTTGAAAGAAAAATCCGAAGAATCCCATATGGGAGGACTGGAGCTGGCACAGCATCTGAAGAAGAAAAGCCTTCCGGAATACCGGCTGGTGGTTCCGATACTGAAAGCATATGAAAATCCTACACAGAAAGAGCGGATTCTTCTGACGGAGCTGATCGGAGAACAGAGCGAAGCGCGGGATATCCTGAAAAAGCCGGGCTATGGACTCTACGACCCGAAAAAGGAATGGGTGGTTCCAGAGGTCCGGGTGGATACAGAGCAGGCGTCGGAGCTGTTCGTCTGCGGGGAACAGGCATGCATCCGGGTACTGGAACGCCTGGATGCGTGGATTGGAGCGCATAAGGATCTGGAATATGAAGACTGCATGGGAGTAGAAAAGCTTCTGGGAATAACGCTGGTTCCCGGAAATGTTCAGGGCGGCGGATGGAACGGGTATCCATTCGGTGAGCTTTGGGCGCAGTTTTATGAGGAAGAGATCAAAGATCCGAAGCTTTTGATGGAAGTGTATCTGTATCTGGTCTGTTATCATGGAAGAAGCGATTACGGGAAGCATTCCTCCATCTATGCAAAGGTATTCGGAAAAGGCATCTTAAAGGAAGCTCCTTTTAAAAATCCGGTATTACGGGGCAGCTATCCGGAACAGGTGGGAACCGTGGTAAATCTGCTGTTTTCAAAATATGTGCCGAAGGAGATGAAGGCGCACTGGGGGCTTGTGGGAACCGCGAAGCTTTTCTCGGTTCTGGACGGTTCTGTGAGTGCGTATGTGGACCGTGCAAAGTTTTGGCGGACAAAAGGAAGCCTTCTGATGAAGCACGGGCGGCTTCCCATCTTTGACAATCTGCTTGTCTGGCTGAAACTGGCGGATGAGCAGGATTTTGAGAGCGCCTTTGCTCTGCAATTCCGAATGAGGCAGGAGAGTCAGGGATTTGACCGGCTGGACGCACAGGGGTACCGGTCCGGTCAAAAGGTGCTGAGATTTTCCGAACTTGTCCAGTGTTATCTGAGAGGGATCTGGGATAAGGATCAGTTTTATAAAGCGGTATTTACCTTCTATGATATGGGACGGCTTCTGGCAGTGGTGACATCGGCGGCGAAAAGCTGTCTGGATCCGTTATCCGGCGGCAGGATGGGCACGCGGGAACTGTACGATCTGTTTGGCGATCCGTTCGGTTCGGTCCGGAGGGTAGACGGTTCGGAACCGGAGATTCAGTTTGCGCTTGCACTGTATGAAGAAACCGTGCCGAAGGTACTGGAGGTGGAGCTTTGCCGGGGCGAGCAGGCGACGCCGTTTTCCGGGTATGTGTCCAACATCTGTATGGTAAAGGGAATTCCGGTTCTGGTCCGGCTTCTGCATGCCATTGGAAACGACGTGCTGGACCGGAATGCGTACTATTACGGAAACGGAGAGGACCGGCGCAGAGTGTTAAGCTGCCTTCTCATGAGGTGTTATCCAGGAAAGGAGGAGACGGCAGAGGATCTTCGTCTCGCACTGGAAAACACCAATATTACGAAGAAGCGGCTGGTGGAGCTTGCCATGTATGCGCCCCAGTGGATTTTGCTTCTGGAGGAATATCTGAAACTTCCGGGGCTTCAGAGCGGCTGTTATTATTTCATGGCGCACACCAGCGAATGGCTGGATGACGCCACCATGGCCATGGTGGCAAAATACACGCCGCTGACGAAAGAAGAGCTTTGCGACGGGGCGTTTGATGTCCGGTGGTTTTGGGAGGCGTATGAGAAACTTGGGGAAAAGGATTTTCAGCTTCTGTATCAGGCGGCAAAATATTCTTCCGGCGGGACGGCGCACGCCAGAGCGAAAAAATATGCGGATGCGGCTCTTGGGAAGACGGATTTTGCAGCGTTAAAGACACAGATTGATGATAAGCGGAATAAAGATCTGCTTATGAGCCTGCCGCTTCTGCCTCTTTCAGAGGAGCGTGCAGAAAGGGAAGAGGAGATCCTGGCCCGGTACCAGTACATCCAGACTTACCGAAAGGAGAGCAGGCAGTTCGGGGCGCAGAGGCGCGCCAGCGAGGGAAGGGCGGCGGATATGGCGCTTCAGAATCTGAGTACGAACGCGGGATTTTCCGATGTGACCCGTCTGAAGCTGCGTATGGAGTCCCGCCTGACTGCTTCTTATGAGGAATTTTTTACATGGCAGCCGGTAGAAGATGTGGAAATCCGCATCTTTGTGGATGAGACAGGGAAAAGCAGCCTGCAGTGCAGAAGGGGCGAAAAGGTCCTCCGGTCCGTGCCTGCAAAATATAAAAAGAATGAGACGGCGGCAGAATGTCAGGCCATCGTAAAAAGCTGAAAGAGCAGTATACAAGGACGAAGCAGATGCTGGAGCAGGCTATGGAGGACGGGACGGCATTTGAGATCCGGGAACTTCTGGCGCTCCTTGAAAATCCGGTGGTGCGTCCTCTGACGGAACCGCTGGTGTATGTGGCAGCAGAGCCGGAGGAGGATCCGGCGGTCAAAAGACTGCCGGATACAAAAATCATGGGATTTCTGTCTGCTGAAGGACTGACCGACTGGTCCGGTAAAATCGTTCCCATGTCCTCTGATACAAAGGTGCGGATCGCGCATCCCTGTGATTTTTATCAGGAGGGACACTGGGCGGAATATCAGAAGTTTTTATTTGCGGGACAGATCCGACAGCCCTTTAAGCAGGTATTCCGGGAGCTGTATGTAAAGCTTTCGGAGGAACTGGAGAAGAGAGAGACCTGCCTGTTTGCCGGCTATCAGATCCAGCCGAAGAAGACGGTGGCAACGCTTCGCGGGCGCCGGTGGGTGGCGGATTATGAAAACGGGCTGCAGAAGGTGTACTATAAGGAAGATTTGATTGTCGTCCTGGTGGCTCTGGCAGACTGGTTTTCTCCGGGCGACATCGAAGCGCCCGTGCTGGAATCCGTGGTTTTCTATGACCGGAAAGATTTTTCTCAGAAGAAGATCCGCGAGATTCCGGAGCGCATCTACAGCGAAGTCATGCGGGATGTGGATCTGGCGGTGAGTACGGCTTATGTAGGCGGCGTGGATCCGGAAGCCAGCCATTCTACCATGGAGATGCGGCGCGTGATTGTGGAGGAAAACCTGCGGCTGTTCCAGGTGAAAAATGTACAGCTTAAAGGGAATCATGCACAGATCAACGGAAAGCTTGGACAGTATACGGTTCATCTGGGGAGCGGCGTGATCCATCAGGTGGGAAATGCCATGCTCCATGTACTGCCGGTGCATTCTCAGCACCGGGGAAAGATCTTCCTGCCCTTTCTGGATGAGGATCCGAAGACGGCGGAGATTCTGACAAAGATTCTGATGTTTGCAGAAGATACGAAGATCAAGGATCCGGCGGTCATCAGGCAGATCCGTCAGGTGTAGGAGACGCCGGAACCGGCGTTTCTGAGCGAGCTTTCAGAGACCCGCCCCGGTCCCGGCGGTTCGCCGGCGCCTGTGAGGAGAAGCGCAGGATAAGCATGCAGGAAAGATTTGAGAGATGAGGTGAAGCGATTGGCGAAGGCAATCATGGTGCAGGGAACGATGTCGAATTCGGGAAAGAGTTTTCTGACGGCGGGACTCTGCAGGGTGTTTATGCAGGACGGGTATAAGGTGGCTCCTTTTAAATCGCAGAATATGGCGCTGAATTCCTATATTACGAAGGACGGGCTGGAAATCGGGCGGGCTCAGGCCATGCAGGCGGAGGCGTGCGGGATCGAACCCACGGTGGATATGAACCCGATCCTTTTAAAACCCACCAGCCATGTGGGAAGTCAGGTGATTGTAAATGGAGAGGTCCGGGGCAACAGGAAGGCCATGGACTATTACCGGGATAAAAAACAGCTCCGGACAGATGTGATGGAAGCCTACGGCCGGCTGGCGAAGGAGTACGACATCATTGTTATTGAAGGCGCCGGAAGTCCGGCAGAGATCAACCTCCGGGAAAACGACATCGTCAACATGGGCATGGCGAAGATGGCAAAGGCGCCGGTACTGCTGGTGGGCGATATCGACCGGGGCGGGGTCTTTGCGGCGCTGTACGGAACGGTGAAGCTTCTGGAGGAAGACGAACAGGCAATGATCAAAGGGCTTGTGATCAACAAGTTCCGCGGAGACGCCAAGATTCTGAAACCGGGCCTTCAGATGATTGAGGAGCGCCTGAAGATACCGGTGCTGGGCGTGGTGCCCATGGAACAGCTGGATATTGATGACGAAGACAGCCTGTCGGACCGGCTGACGCAGACGCAGAAGGGCGCCGGCGTGGATGTGGCGGTGATCCATCTGCCGCACATTTCGAATTTTACAGATTTTTCCGTATTTGAACGGATGGACGGAGTGTCCCTGCGGTACGTGCAGAAGCCGGGGATGCTCGGGAATCCGGATCTGATCCTGCTGCCAGGGACAAAGAATACCATGGATGATCTGCAGTGGCTGCGGCAGTCCGGTATGGAGGCTCTGATCCTGCGGCAGACGGAAAAGAAGACGCCGGTTATCGGCATCTGCGGAGGTTTTCAGATGCTGGGACAGGTGCTGGAGGATCCATACGGGGTGGAACACGGCGGTTCCATGCGGGGCATGGGACTTCTGGATACCCGGACCGTTTTCAGCCAGGCCAAGACGAGAACCCGGATTCTGGGCAGAATGGAGCAGGGCGCAGGTCTCTGGAAGCCCTGGGAAGGCAGGGATGTGACCGGATACGAGATTCATATGGGAGTGTCTGAAAATCTGGGCGGATGCCGGGAGCTGATTCGACTTTCAGACGGCAGGCTGGATGCTCTTTCCAGTGAAGACGGCAGCGTGCTGGGAAGCTATCTGCACGGGATCTTTGATACGGAAGGCTTTGCGGAGGCCATGATCCGGAAGCTGATGGCGGACAAGGGGATGGAATACGGAGCGTGGAGCTTTGATCTGGAAGCCCATAAGAAGCAGGAGTACGACCGGCTGGCGGATCTGGTGCGGCGTTCCTTTGACATGAAGAAAATATATGAGATACTGGAGGCGGGAATCTGATGCTTGACAGGATAGAGATCGTAAAACCGGCAGACATTGAGAAACGGAGTATGGAGATTATTACGGAGGAACTGAACGGGAGGACCTGGCCGGAACCGGAATTTTCCATTGTAAAGCGGTGTATCCATACGTCTGCGGATTTTGAATATGCGGATAATCTGCGCTTTTCAGAACACGCAGCCATGCGGGGGGTGGAAGCGCTGCGCCGGGGAGCCGTGATCGTGACGGATACGAAGATGGCGTGGTCCGGCATCAATAAGAAGAAGCTGTCCGAATACGGCGGGGAGGCCTTCTGTTTTATGGCGGATGAAGATGTGGCAGAAGAAGCGAAGAAAAGGGAGTGTACCCGGGCAGCCGTCTGCATGGAACGGGGAGCGGCGCTTGACAGAGAAGTGATCTTCGCGGTGGGAAATGCTCCGACGGCGCTGATCCGCCTGTATGAGCTGATCCAGGAGGGGAAGGTTCGCCCGGCGCTGATCATCGGCGCTCCGGTAGGCTTTGTCAATGTGGTGGAAGCGAAAGAGCTGATCATGACCGCAGGCGTGCCGTACATCGTACCCCGGGGACGAAAGGGCGGCAGCAACATTGCGGCGACCGTCTGCAACGCCATGCTGTATGCGAAAGTGTGAATGGCCGCATGGGCTAAGAAGTTTTACATACAATTCGAGGAGGTTTGTCAAAACAGCACATATTTTTGGGGATTTACTGTTTTTTGAATGATTTTTGAAACTTTCTGTTGCATAATAAAACTGTTCGTTGTAAAATAAATACAGAACATTTATTCGGACGGGAGGAATGTGCAGTGGAAAAGAGAAATGAGATTGTGTTGTTTGAGACGGAAGATAAAAGCATATCGTTGCCGGTTGCGCTGGAAGATGAGACGGTGTGGCTGAACAGAAACCAGATGGCAGAACTGTTTTCCCGCGATGTAAAGACAATAGGAAAACATATCCATCATGCATTGGAGGAAGAACTGGCAGATGGTTCGTCAGTTGTCGCAAAATTTGCGACAACTGCGGCAGATGGAAAAACTTATAACGTGGAATATTATAATCTGGATGTAATCATCTCGGTCGGATACCGGGTAAAATCCAGACGCGGTGTAGAATTTCGCAAATGGGCCAAGAGGGCCGCCTGACAGCGGAAGTGACGTTCCCGGATGTGGACACGGATACTGTGAATATCAATCATACATTTGTCGATGACAGCCTTCGCGGTCAGGGAGTGGCAGGACAGCTTATGAAAGCGGCGGCAGAGCAGCTTCGCAGCCAGAACAGGAAAGCAGTTCTGACCTGTTCCTATGCGGTGAACTGGTTTGGGAAGCATCCGGAGTATCAGGATGTGGTAAAGGGACAGGGATAGAACTCCCTGCGGCGGCAGAGGCTCCGGAACATGAGACAGGAAGGTCAGGGAAAAGAATTGCATACCATCGAAGTTCAAAGCAGGAAGACCTGTTATGGTTACCCGGAAGATTACTGGATCATAGACGGGATTTCTGTGGTGGAATATCTGGAAAAATATGTAAAGGAAGGACGGTGTCCTGCTCTTTCCATGTCTGCTTCCATGCTTGGCCTGCTGCCTGCATGGAGCGGTCTGCTGCTTCAGAAATGGGAAAATGATTTTGTATGGGAGCTGATCGACAGCCCGGAGGAACTGAATGTTCCGATTCTGGTCTGCGAAGAGGACTGTGATCTGTCCTGCATTGTCATTGTGGTAAAGATCAAAAAGACAGAGAACAGAGTCTGCTGGGAACGGCTGGGATATCTGGACCGGGCGAACTGGGACAGGGATGCAGAATGCAATGCCGGGATTCTCTGTCTGGAATCCTATACAGAGGAAGACTGGCAGGAATACGGCGACAACATTGCGACAGAGTCTTATGGAAGCCATGAATACTGGGAGTGGGTCGGAACGCATGGATATGAGGAACAGATCTGCAGATTACGGAATTATATGAAACCCTATATGCAGAAGGAGGAAAATATTCAGTGGATCAAAGAGGTAACATGGATGTTTGAACGAAAGCAGTACAGGGAAATGGTGGAAAGATACCGGGAGATCGCGGCGATGCATCTGCGGGAAACATGACGGAGGATGGCTATGGAAGAAGAAAAGAAACTGCCGGTTCCGAGGCATCTGGAGAAGATTTTTCAGGCGGATCTGGATGAGACCGATACATATGAACTGAAAGGCACTTTAAAATGTACCTGCGGTTGTGAACAGTTTTCTTTAAAAACGTATTCTTTCTTAAGAAAAAATGGATGTCTGGGGGTTACGCGTTACAAAGACGGATATGCCCTGGTGATTCAGGCAAAGTGCAGAAAGTGCGGCGGCAGCCGGCTGGTATTTGACATGTCCAGACATGGATATAACGGATATGTCTGTCATGAAGGAGTACAGGTGCCGGATTCAGAACTGGAACCGTACCGCTGCCCGGAATGCAAAAAGGATTTGTTTCTGGTGGAGATCGGTATGGAAGTGGAAGACCCGGAGCAGTTTGCGGAAGAGGTTGTCGCATATGAACCGGAAACATATGCAGAGGAAGATTATGTGGATGCTTTTGACTGGATCACGATTTCCGTGGAATGCGCCGGCTGCGGCCATAAGGTCAGGGACTGGGTGAATTTTGAGACGTCGTAAGCTTTTATTTTTCCCTTATCGGAATTATGAGGTACTGTATCCTGAAGAAAAACAGGAGAATCATTCCGTTCGGATTGAAAATGGTTTTGAATTTTAAAGCAGATTGAGGAGACCAGGAAACATGAAAAATCTGGAAGATATGATAAACGGAATCAGGCCTGTGGACCGGCAGGCCATGGAGGAAGCCTGGAAGTGCTGGGATTCGCTGTGCAAGCCGCTTCGGGGGCTTGGATGGCTGGAGGAAGTGCTTGTACAGATCGCGGGCATCTATGGGACCCCGCACCCCCATCCGGACAGACGGGCAGTGGTGATCATGGGAGCCGACAACGGCGTGGTCGAAGAAGGGGTAACGCAGACCGACAGCTCGGTAACCATGCAGGTTCTGGAAAATATGGGGGACCGGTTGTCGACGGCATGTGTAATGTGTAATCTGGCAGGCTGTGAGCTGATTCCGGTAAACATCGGCGCCCTGACGGACGGCAGGCATCCGAAGATTCAAAACCGGGTCGTGCGGCACGGTACCGGAAATATTGCAAAAGGCCCTGCCATGTCCCGGGAAGAATGTATAAAGGCGATTCTGACCGGTGCGGATGTAGTCTGCGGACTCAGAGAAGAGGGATACAATCTGATTGTAACCGGAGAAATGGGTATTGGAAATACCACAACCAGTTCAGCCTGCGCAGCAGTTCTTTTTGAACAGGATGTGGAGACGGTGACCGGACGGGGAGCCGGACTGTCCACGGAGGGACTGGAACGGAAGATCCATGCGATTCAAAAAGCAATCCAGATCAATCAGCCGGATAAAGAGGATGCCGTTGACGTCATCGCAAAAGTCGGAGGACTGGATATTGCGGGCATGGTGGGATGTTATCTGGGGGCGGCATATTGTCGGATGCCGATTCTGATCGACGGATTTATCTCGGCGATCTCCGCATATCTGGCGGGGATGCTCTGCAAGACTGCGAAAGAATATATGGTCTGTACCCACTGTTCGGCAGAACCGGCATCCCGGCTGGTGGTGGAGCGTCTTGGCATGTCGGCTCCCCTTCAGGCCGGCATGCATCTGGGGGAAGGGACCGGAGCAATTATGGCGCTGTCCATGATTGACCAGGCGGTAAATGTGTATTATCACCTGGCGACCTGGGATGGAGGAAACGTAGAGGCGTATACGCATCAGGTTTAGAGATGGAACAGTTTATCTATAAAAATCATAAAAAATTAAGATATGGGTATACCACGGGTTCCTGTGCGGCGGCGGCAGCGAAGGCCGCGGCGTTTATGCTGTTATCCGGGAGCGGGATATCATATGTGGATCTGATGACTCCGAAACAGATTCCGCTGCATCTTGAGGTGCTGGATACGATAAGAGGGCAGGAGTCGGTGAGCTGTGCGGTCCAGAAGGACGGCGGTGATGATCCGGATGTAACCGGCGGGATCCGGATTTACGCAGAAGTGTCGTTTAGCAAAGATGCGGCAGAAGAGATGCGGCGGGAAGACCTGAGTGCAGAGGGTAATACGCACCATCGTATCCGCATTGACGGCGGCAGAGGGGTCGGCAGGATCACGAAGCCGGGGCTGGAACAGCCGGTTGGGGCGGCCGCAATCAATCGGGTGCCCCGTCAGATGATCCGGGAAAATGTGCTGGAAATCTGTGCGCAGTTCGGGTATACCGGCAGCCTTCAGGTGCTCATCTCCATTCCGGAAGGAGAAGCTCTGGCAGAGAAGACCTTCAATCCACGGCTGGGGATCGTGGGCGGGATCTCGGTTCTTGGCACCAGCGGGATAGTAGAACCCATGAGTGAACAGGCTCTGATCGATACGATCCGGGTGGAGATCCGGCAGAAGCTGGCGAACGGGATGGAGTATCTGCTGATGGTGCCGGGAAATTACGGCATTGATTTTCTGGAAGAATACGGACACGGACTCTGTCTGGAGGATGCGGTAAAATGCAGCAATTTTGTGGGAGAAGCGCTGGATGCCGCGGTGGAATTCAAGGCAAAAGGCGTGCTGCTGGTGGGGCATATCGGGAAGTTTGTGAAACTGGCAGGCGGGATCATGAATACCCATTCTCATAACGCAGATGCCAGAATGGAGCTTCTGACCGTTCATGCCGCGCTTCTGGGGGCGCCGGTTTCGCTGCTGTCCCGGATGATGGAAAGCGTGACAACCGACGATGCACTGAGCTGTCTTGAGGAGGCAGACCTGATGGAACCGGTCATGGAGCGGCTGATGGAACGGATGGAATTCCATGTGAATCATCGGGTGCAGGGCCGCCTGGAACCGGGAATCGTTACCTTTTCCAAAGTATACGGTATTCTGGGGCAGTCGAAAGAAGCGCAGAAGCTGGCAGGGAAAATTGCAGACTGGAGGAACCGGAAACAGGCGGAAAATAATGGAAAGGCAGATGTCTGAAAGGAAGATTTCATGAGGATATCGAAAAGCGGAGGACTTTGATGAAAGCGGAGATTATCAGCTTTACGGATCATGGAGCAGTGCTTGCGCAGAGACTGACAGAGGGACTGTCCAGGCAGGGAATATGCTGTGAGGCATGGGTAAAGAAAAAGGACGCAGTTTTGTTGGAAGGCGTACAGGTACTTACTGCATCGCTGAAAGAGTGGACGAAAAAACAGTTTGCAGAAGCGGATGCACTGATCTTTATCGGTGCAGCGGGAATTGCAGTCCGGAGTATTGCAGCGTTTGTGCAGAGCAAGAAGACGGATCCGGCGGTTCTTGTGGCGGATGAGCAGGGGAAGCATGTGATCTCCCTGCTGTCCGGACATATTGGGGGAGCCAATGCCATGACGCGTCTGGCAGCCGGGATTCTGGGTGCGGATCCTGTGATCACCACGGCTACGGATCTGCATGGAAAATTTGCGGTGGATGTCTTTGCGGCGAGGCGGGGGCTTTTTATGGATTCCATGGCATATGCCAGAGAGATTGCGGCAGAGCTGGTGGCGGGAAGGCGTGTGGGGATGCGAAGCGCCTGGCCGGTATTTGGTCCGGTGCCGGAGGAACTGGACAGAGAAGGAGTTCCCCTTGCAGGATTTGCCGTTGATATACGGGCGGTGCAGCCCTTTGCCCATACCCTTCATCTGGTGCCGCGGATCACGGTGCTGGGTATCGGCTG
>ERZ778510.2079-NODE-2079-length-11303-cov-3.662162_pt1 | contig 11303 bp, 12 predicted proteins | sample MGYA00510348_ERZ778510 | MGnify/ENA primary metagenome ERZ778510 (study PRJEB29527, sample SAMN07138969) | mouse gut metagenome | material: feces | host: mouse | place: China:Nanjing | collected 2016-01-25 ... | reverse complement strand
ACCGAAAGCGAACACAAAACCAGCACGGTTTATTCCGATCTCGGAAACAAATATCATCTCATTGAGAATCTGGAGACAAAGCTGAATAACAGCCTTGATTCCCTGAATGTACAGTATAAGGATACCGTCGGCGCAGATCCTTATGAAGCAATTTATGAGATGTTTAACAATCAGTACTCTTATAATGCCGCTCTTCAGGTAGGCTCGAATCTTATGAGTTCTTCTCTGTTTGACTTCATAAGATAATTATTTCTGAATTTTTTAAGAAAGGAGAATCTGTATGCAACCGTTGATAAAAATTACCTCTGTACCGATCCGTACGGCAAGTTACAGCCAGAATGCCAGACTGGTCAGCTCAGACTCCGTAGATATGGAAAGACGGAAAGCGCTTGCCCGTCGGATGTCCTTTCAGCGCAGTGCCGGAAAAGGTTTTATGCCCATGAAAGATATCACCAGGATTAACCAGACTTTTTCCAGGCGCACTGCTGCCGCCCCAAAAGGGCAGAATATATCCAGGCAGGAAACTGCATTCCGTAATGTTCAGTCTTCTGTCCCGCAGGTGAAGATGTCTGCGTCCTCTGAGATGCCGTCTTCAGATATTTCAGTATCAGACACTGTTTATACGGAGGCTTTTGCAGCTGTATCCATGCCTGTATCGTCTTCAGGCACCAAGACCGATATTTCCATGGAAAGCAGTTCTGCCTATACTGCAGAGCTCGGAGCCCTGGAGATGCGTGTTGCCAGAGGCGATCTCACATTTCTGCCTCCAATGGTAATGACGATCATCACCCAGTATCCGGAACTTCACTTTGAGTATCTGGGCGAATTTAATTATGTTCCCCCGCTTGATTCAGCTGGGAACAATATCAATCTATTCACATAGGAGCGTTGAACAAGATGACAATAGAGACAGCTTATGGCACCATCGATTATGAAGAGGAAAATCTCATCATTTTTTCCGACGGACTGTTTGGTTTTCCGCATTTGAAGAGATACCTTTTTTTAAGCCTTGATGAAAATGAAGATTCGATGCTTCTGATGGTTTCCGTGGACGAAAGTGAGGTCGGTTTTGTTTTGGTCAATCCGTTTGTGCTCTGTCCGGATTATACCCCTGAGATGACTCCTCAGGAGCTTGCCTGCCTGAGTGCAAAGGAGATCGGTGATCTTTCCTGCTATTCCATCTGTGTGGTGAATTCAGATTATCTGAATAATACGGTCAATCTGAAATGTCCAATCATGGTAAATTCGGAAACACATCAGGGGATTCAGGTGATCCTGGAAAATCCTTCTTACGGATATCGGCATGAATTCCGTTCTTTTTTGGCAGAATCCGGTTCTGCAGACAACCAGGACTGAGAGGAATCTGACTATGCTGATACTTCGACGTAAAAAAAATGAAAGTCTTCTGATTGGTGAAAATATCCGTATTACTGTAATTGAATGCGCCGGAGACGGTGTCCGGCTTGCCATAGATGCACCAAAGCAGATATCCATTCTCCGTGAGGAACTGTCGGAAGCGGAACAAAGTAATAAAACCGCTCTGGCGCCCAATCTTGATTCTGTTCTTGCACTGCAGACCTTTTTGAAACAGAAAAATCTTGCAGATACTGAAGAATAACAAAAAAACCTTCATGATCCATATCTTATCGGATCATGAAGGTTTTTTAACCTATTTTTTTAAAAGCCTTCCCAAAAGTCTCATATCCCTGACAATCCAGTATACAGGAAGTAATATCGGAACTTTATCAAGAACTGAATAAATAGACGCCATATAACGATAATCCGGAAAGATCCATCTCAGCATCTTCATGACATTTGCCCAGCGTTCCTTTATTCTCTCCTTCAAATGCTGATATCTCTCAGCCTTCTTTTCTTTATTAAGCTCTTTATGAATCTGTTTTTCCAGTTCCAGGGCCTGCCTGTCCGTCTCATGGTTGATGATTCCTCTTGTGATCAGGCGCTCTTCCAGCGTATCATATTCCGACCTGTTTTCCGGAGGTCCTTCATAATACTCGTCTGTATGGTCAGAAAACCACATATACGAGATTTTGAGAAGCTTCTCAGCCAGATCATCAACTTTAAGCTCTGCCAGTCTCCTGCGCGCTGCATCCATACGAATATGTTCCCGGAAGGATTTATGATAAATCTGCAGCTCCAGCAATTCCCGCATGGTCAGCTCATCTGTTACATAATGATATACCGCCGCAGCCATACGGTAGACAAATTCTCCTTCCACGGTAAACGCCCGGATATATTTGTAATTTTCCCTTATACAGGCGCTCTCCAAAAGCTTCTGCATACTTCTGGTATATCTTCCAGTCCGAAAAGGAAGCTTATAATACACGATAATCGACAATCCGGACTCTCGCTGAAAACGCTCTCCTGCTCCTTCGAAAACCTGATCCACTTCATAGCCAAGATCGATCAGATACCCTCTTACCAGATCATAGCTTTTTGCATCCATAAACAGTCTGAGCGGATCGGTATACGCCGCTTCCGGAATCTGATAAAAGTCACGCAGTACTTCCGACGTGAGCACAATACAGGAGATACTGCGCATATCCAGCCAGGTCAGTACCTCTTTCACGGACTCCTTATAATTATTGCCGAACAGCAAAGATTCCTGATAACGTTCAAAAAAATGAGTTTTCCATTTATCCGGCACAGAATCACTGTTTCCCAAAATCCCCAGATAAACAATATTGGCAACTTTATGATAGTCTGCAATCCGGTACATCCGCTCCCAGTCCAGACGGCTGGGAACAGCACGTAAAGTACTCTGGCGGATGATCGAAGATACGATCCCCTCCAGAGCACGTCCATCATTCAATAACTGGTTCATAAACCCGGCATCCCCTTACCTGGCCGCAGCCTTATAATATGACTTTTCTCCTGTCACCTTCCGATTCAGCCTCTCATCAACGGCGCGAACCCGGTCAATCACAGCCTGTGTTTTTCTTCGGATCTCATAGACCTTCTTTTCTTCCGGACTGTCTCCTGCATTTTCCGAAGGCTCAGAAGTAACCAGCTGTCGTATCTTCTGCACCGTCTCACGGCTGCTGTGATCACACAGCTGCCAGATCGCACCGGTGCAGTCATCAAACCCGGCCATTTCCTCCGCGCGCATTCCAAGTAACATCGTAACAGATACTTCGTCATTGCGCGACAGGGCGTCAGCCAGTTCATCAGTCAGCCTCTGAACTTCACAAATAGCATTGTAGCGCCGCTGAAAAAGGATCATGATCTGTTTCATATCAAACTCTGACTGCCCCATAGCCTATCCCCTTACCTCTCTCTGAGGTGCAATATGCATATCATTGACCTTTCTGCTGGCTCCGTCAAAAGCCTCACGAAGTTCTGAAAGGATATGGCGGATACGTCCGATCTCATCTTTCCGGCGTTCTCTTCCGGCACGCACCATGCCCAGATCATAGATCAGATATACATAGATCCGTCTCAGATCAAAGCTGATCGGATAGCTCATATCCAGAATGTCGATCAGATAACGGACAATTCTCGTCGTTCTCTGCAGGCAGTCCTCAAAATCATCATAATTTCCATCTTCCAGAGAACTTTCCGCCCTGGTCAGACGTTTGATCGTCTCATCAAACAAAAGCAGCAGCTGCTCTGCTCCGGACATGGAAAAAATGCTGTCTTCTTTATATTTGCTGTATGCGTTCATAAAACTCCTCTCTGAGAAAACTCCATTTGCTGCCTGCAAAGCAGGCAGCAAATATTTTGTTATTTTAACCTGAAATATTAGAAAGATAGCTGGCCTGACTGTTAAACTGGTTGATCATGGTCTCCATATTTGTAAAGACGGAAATATAACGTTCCTGTTCCGTCTTCAGACGGCTCTGAAGTGTTTCCAGCATTTCCTGCATCGTCTTCAGCTGATCATAGATCTGATTTTTCTGAAGCGTCGTCGGCTTTTTCTCCGATCCTGCAATCTCAATCAGCTGTCCATAGGAACCCTTTCCGCCATCTGTCGCATTTTTGGATGCATAACGGGTTGCATAAGGTGTAAACGTATCATCCACGACTTCCATCAGGCCCTTCTTCACATTGCCGCCGCCTGTGAAGATATTGGATACCAGATCCGGATCGCTTTCCATTGCCGACTTGAAAGCAGACTCATCAAATACCAGCGTTCCGCCGTCCGTATAATCATCACTGTAAGTAATGCCGATTTTCTTCAGATCATCATAGCTGGCGCCGTTGTTCATCAGTTCCACAAAAATGTTCTGTACGTCCATGCTGAGACTGCGGATCGTAGAATCATTGTACAGAAGACCTTCCTTCGCTTTCTTCTCCCAGTTCTCGATGGAAGTCTCGTTCATCTCATCCTTCTGTTCATCCGTCAGAGGACCGTAGCTGCTGTCCGGACGGGTGGTCACATGACCGTTGATCTCCTTCACCAGCGTATTAAAGTCCTCGAAGAAACTCTTTACCTTCTCCGTAACACCATCAATGTCGGCTTTGGCACTGAAGGTAACGACTGCGGAAGGATCTGCCGTTTCATATGTTTTTACTCCGTTTTCCACTTTCTCATTTACTTTGCCGAAGACACCGGATACCGTTACACTCATACCCTCCAGATTGAAAGTATTGGAAGCACGTTCCATCTTTACCAGACTGCCGTTCCCGTAATCCACATAGATCTCTGCATTCTGACCGCCCTTGATGCCCTTTTCCGCATCATAATTACCATCATCGCCGGTCTGCCCGAAGAGATCCTGTGCCAGCTTCGAGTTCAGATTGATCTCTCTGCCCTCTCCCGTTTCGCTGGATACCAGCATGAAGGTTCCGGTAGCATCTACATAAGTTGCTTTCACACCGGCTTCCGAAGAATTGATCTTCGACATGATATCACTAATACTGCTGTCTGCAGTAAGACCTTTGATCTTTACACCGTTAATCTCCAGATCCAGTTCACCGTCAGCATTCGTATAATCAGAAATCTGACCAATGTTATCCGCAATCGCTGCCTGACTCAGCTTCCCGCTCAGATTGATCTTGCTGGAGGAACCGTATTCGAGCCCCATGTTCTTCAGCAGCGCATTATCACTGGACTTGACGGAAACACTGCTGGTAGTACTTGCAGTCTCAAATTTCAGACCGTCTGAATCAGCGGTAACTGTAACTGCACCGGTACCGAACGCCTGATTCAGACGCTTCTGAAGATTTTCCGCCATTTTTGTTAACTGCTCATCCTTTGGAAGTGTTTTGAGCTGATCCGCTTCCTCTTTTGTAATCAGTTCAATCTCTTTCTCGCTTCCGTCAACATTAAAAGTCAGTTTCTGCCCGGTCATGGAACTCAAAGCAGTGGGCCTGTTAATTGCCGCATCTTCAAATTTCACTGTTACATTTGCGTTGAAGTCATTAAGACTAAGCCCCTTTTCATCATAATCTGCAGCTGACCCACCGGATCCTTTCACATATCCCAGCGCAGATAACGCGGTAGAGTTTGCATGCATAACCGTATTGCCGAGACTCTTTCCTGCTTTCTCTGCAATCTCGATCTTTCCGGTAGAATTATTATATTTAAACTCAATCAGATCGGCAAGATCCTCTGTACCGCTTCCTGTTTCAACCGAAAGATCCTGAGCTGCCAGTGCTTCGTTCAGCTGATCCGCCAACTTCCCATAATCATCCGTCGTGTAATCAATCGTATAGGTCTTCCCGTCCTTCTCATACGTACTTGCAAACTTGAACGTCGCATCACTGGTTACTTTTGTAAAATCTCCATTGTCATCATAAGAAGGCGTACCAAATACCAGTTCCGTTCCTTCCAGTCTGGAAGATTTCCATACCTCATCCAATCCGTTGGCGCCAAATGACATCGCCAGACTGCCGCCAAAAGTTCCGGACTGCCGCACTGTCGAAGTCGCCATCTGCGTAACTGCTGCCAGCGACACATTCGCAGCCAGACTGGAAGCACCTGTAGCCGAAACCAGATTGGTGGAAGACTCCTGCCCTTTCACCGTAATCATATTCTTTGCAAAAGTCATCGGATCAAGCAATGCCTTGGGTGAAGAATAACTGTTGTAGTTATCCGTCAGATCCAGGATCTTGTCTGAAAGCCCCCGGTACGCCTCCTGCTTCCACTGGAGCTTTGTGATCTCCGCCTTCTGATTCGCTATCTTATTCGTGGTATGCAGCGTCATCGCCTCAATAATCTCATCACGCTGAATACCGGACACCATGCCTCCAAATCCTCTCAGGGATGTATTTCCCAGACTGTTGGAACTTGTCACGCTGCCCGCACTCGATAAACTTGCCATATTCTCTATACGCTCCTTTCTTTATTCATCCATACTCATGCTTTGAAAAAAATCATTTTTGACTATACTTATTTATCGACATGATGTATAATAAAAATAATACTTTGGGAAATCATTTTTACTTTTTTCATTTTTGGAGGTACAGTTTTGGCTATCATTATTACAGTTTCAAACCAGAAAGGCGGTGTTGGAAAGACGACCACGTCGGCGGCTCTGGCATCAGGGATTGCCATGACGGGCCGAAAAGTTCTCGGCATCGACCTGGATCCCCAGGGCAATCTGGGCTTCTGTCTGGGCGGCGGAACCGAAAGCCGTCATACGGTTCTGGATGTCCTGAACGGCTCTGTTCCGGTCCAGAAAGCGCTGGTCGAGAGTGATACCTGTGATCTGCTGGTCTCCGATATCAGCCTGAGCAGCAACGGTTTTGAGAACATTCCTGGCAGACGCGAATATATTCTCAAGAATGCCATCGCACCTGTCATTGATCAGTATGATTATGCGATCATCGACACCCCGCCGGCTCTGAATCTGCTGACGGTCAATGCCTATGCGGCTTCTGATCATCTGATCATCCCCATGGCTTCCGACATTCTCAGCCTGGTGGGGCTTGCACAACTTAAGGAAACCATCGAATCCGTGCGCAGCACTCTCAATCCGGATCTGAATGTTCTGGGGATTCTGCTCAACCGGTTCAGCTGGCGTACACACCTTTCCCGTGATGTACTTGACATGGCGAATCAGCTGGCTGATCAGATCGATTCAAAAGTATTTAACACGAAGATCCGTTCCGGCGTTGCCATTGCGGAAGCGCCTGCTCACGGCGAGAGCATCTTCACCTATAATCTGCGCTCCGGCGCGGTACTGGACTATCTGGAATTTATCAGAGAGATCGCACCTGCGATCCATTTAGATTTGAATAACAAGGAGGAAACAGATAATGGCTAAAAAAACAAACAAGACTTCACATGTGCTGGATCTTCTGACCAACGGCACATCCCAGGAGGCAGGAAGCAGTCCTTCCCGAACGGCAATTCCCAAAAAGGTCACTGTCGTGGACGAAAACAGCCGCAACAACCGGCTGTCAGAACAGCTTCTGAGCAGTCTTTCAGAAGAACTGGGGCAGGAAGTTCCTCTTGAAGAAGAGACACAGGCTCCGGCACCGCAGGCTGCACCAGCCGAGGAACAGGCTTCTGAACTGCAGGCAGAACAGAGTCCGCAGCCGGATAAGGAGACTGTACCTGCTGAAAATACGGAAACGAATCTGCAGCCGCAGAATAGTGTGTCGGATCTCCGCAGTAAATTCGGAGACCGCGACGAGGTCAACTTCCATTTCCTCAACGTCATGGAAGAGCTTCTTCTTCAGCAGGATCTGGAAGAGATTCTGGCAACTCATGATGTATGCACCTGTAAACGCTGTCAGGCCGACGTATGCGCTCTGGCACTGACCTCACTTCCGTCCAAATATGTGGTGATCAGCAAAACTTCTCTGTCCCCTGTTTTGAATTTCTATGAGAACAAATTTAAGATTGCCATGCTGACTGAACTGAATAAAGCATGCGCCATCGTACGCGAGACGCCGCATCACTCAAGATAATACAGAACCGGAATTTTCAGGCCGATGAAGCACAGAACTTCACCGGCCTGTTCTTTACAGTATTCTGTCACTCAGGTTCAGCGTATACGCTCTGTTCGGATTCAGCAGTGCTGCCAGATAGGAAAACGCACTGTTTGATACAATCATTGCCTTACATCTGGTCATCAGCTGCAGATCCAGATAATTTTTCCCATGCATGTTTCCCTCAACATAGGTAATGTCTGCAAAACCGCCAAACCCCAGTTCCTGTTCATGAAGCCGGCACCAGGGAATATCGTCAGAAAATACAAACAGATGCCATGGTCCCGGAACCTGACGGACAAATATCTCCATACCCTGACGGTACGTCTCCATATCCAGATTCCATCCCAAGGTCACATAATCTCCTCTCCGGACATGAACGCATACCGAACTGGAAGCTTCGATCTGCCTCAGATAGCCGCGGTTTTTCTCATCTGTGATCTCCGGAAATGTGAATTCCCTGAGAAATACATCCGGATATCGCTCAAACCAGCTTTTATTGATCCAGTAGCCATGATAATAAATATTTCCTGATACATCCAGTATCTCCGGATAATACCCTTTGTTTGGAATCCTGAAAATTTCACCTTCGAAAGGGTTAAAATCGCTGTAATTTCCTGCCTCTGTTATCATCTGAATCTCAATCTGATTTTCACAGAAGATCTGCGGAACGCTTTTACCCTGTTTTCTGCCTTCCAGTACAGCATTCCATACCGCCTCATCAAAGCAGCTGCTCAGCATATGAGGTCTGATCCCAAAGACTTTTTCCAGTTCGTATCCGTTATGAACGGTATGAAGTGCAAAATAACTGTCATCCATATACATGCACTCACCCGGATGCGACAGTTCGTAATATCTGGCAAATATATACTGGAATGCCTGATTTGCCAGACCGCCGTTCAGAAACTGTATCTTCAAATCTCTTTTACACCTTTCCTGTATTTTTTCCAATGAATAACCTGCGGTTTACAGCCTGTACAGTGCTTTATCCATATAGCGATATTCATATTCGTCCGCACCTGTCCGAAATCGAAAACCTGTTGCTTCATTGTACATTCCTTTAAAAGCCCTCACTTCTTCAATCTGCTCTTCTCTGCATCCCAGTCTCTGCGCTATCCACTTCAGTATCTGTGAACGGGTATCTTTTCTATAACTGCTGTCAAAACAACGCAGTTCATCCAGCGTATCGAATTCATAGATCATCTCATTCGAATATCTGCGGATCTTCATTTTCAGACTGTGCAGATTTTCTTTCAATATAGCTTCCCACAAAAGTTCCTTTGTCTTTGGCTGCTCATAAATCTTTTCCAGAATTTCCATAAAATTTCTGCTGAACACTTCTGTCCAGAAAGCATGCCCAAGCATATACCAGGAAGCTTTTCCTCCCACATGAATGTCTGAGATATATCCTTCCGAGTCCTCTTCCATGCACCATTCCGCTGTCCATCCCTCTGCATATACTGCAGAATAGTAGCAATCCATCACCTCACACTCAAACGGATTGTCCGCAAAATAATTATCCGACGAACAAATATAAGTATTATGCAGAAATTCTTTCACCCTGTATATACTTGAGTGATTGTTTCTATACTGATATTCCGGATTTTCTATCAGCTTAACCCTGAACTTATCCCGCAAATATGAAAACTGCTCTTTCTTATAACCGGTTACCAGAATAATTTCAGGAATGCCGGCTTCCATCAGCTGCCGGATCTGACGTTCGATAAGAACTTCTCCCTTTACTTCAATCAAAGCCTTGGGCCTTTCATATGATAAAGGTGCAAATCGGCTGGATGCACCGGCTGCCAGTATGACTGCATTATCAACTTTATATCCCATCCTTCTCCTTCTTTCACTGCTTTTTGCAGCTACAGTATCTGTTTATGACTGTCTTTTCTGCACTGTCTGATCATATTTTACAATATTCCGTTTCAATCTTATATACCTTTCCAAAGCCCAGTCTTCCATCGGCTGACCATCATACGGGACTCTTGCTTTCGCCCATAATGTCCAAAGGTAATCTACATATATTTTACCGGCAAAAAAATGTTTTCTGTCGTTTTCACTGATCTCATGTCTGAAATATGCCTTCAGTAACTGTTCGTCAAGAGCATCATCATATCCTGCCTCAATCGAAATATCTGCCAGATCCCACATGCCGTCATTCATTCCTGCATATTCCCAGTCAATCAAATACATTTTGCCATCTTTTCCGCTTTTTACCCAGTTTTCACATAATGGATCATTGTGACAGGGAACTGTTCTTATTTTACAGATTTCATCAACCTCTTTCTTAATCCTCATGACCTCTGATTTCACCTGAAAATAATCCTCATACATCCATACACCATTTTCCTTTATAATATTTTCATATCCTCTCGCCATATCAAAAACATCAAAAGGGATCCTGGTATCTACTTCTGAATCATGCAGCTTCCGAAAAACATCTGCTATCTTCCGGATATGTTCATGCGTTTTCAGATCATCTGCTGACATCGTTACAGCGTCTGGAATATATTGTGTTATCTTTGACCCGTCTTCACCAAAATATATGAGCTCCGCATCAATATCAAGTTTCCACGCCAGTTCTGTACTGATCTTTTCCTCTCTGCGGACGATCAGTTTTTCCGTTCCTTCTCCTGGAATTCTGACCGCATACATTCTTCCATCTTCCAGAATCACTTTATATGTATGGTTCGTCAGCCCGCCCATGCGTTCTATTTTGGCATAATTATTTACTCCAAATACTTTTAAAAGAAGCGCTGATACTTTTTTCAAGTCTTCCTGAATCAATCCTCTTATCATAATTTCATTCTTTCTGTTTTTTAGTGCTGTCTGTTATTTTTAAATACAATTTTTACAGTTAAAATATCTTTTCATCTTTCTGACTTACAACATTGTAACATATCAAATATCAACCGAAAACAGTTCACAAAACTGTTGATTTATTAATGATTTACGTTTATTATAAAACATAATGCCGCTATTTTAAATCTCTTTTTATAATATCAGCAAATTTTATATCTTAATAACAAAGAAGGAAGAAAACCATGATGATCAATGCATCCTTTTATAAAGAAGAAATACGTTCCGGTTTCCTAGTAACAGAAAAACGCAAAAAAGTATGGGCAGCGGAGCTTCAAATGTTGGAAAAATTTGATGAAATATGCCAGAAACATAATCTTACCTACTATGCATATTATGGCACTCTTTTGGGTGCTGTGCGTCATCAGGGATTTATCCCATGGGACGATGATATCGATGTAGTCATGTTTCGGGATGATTATGAAAAATTTCAGGCAATTGCTCCAGAAGAATTCAAAGAACCTTATTTTTATCAAAACACTTACACTGACCGGGTCATGTGGGCACTGTCCAAGATTCGGGACAGCAGGACGACTGCT
>ERZ778510.2074-NODE-2074-length-11335-cov-4.994238_pt1 | contig 11335 bp, 8 predicted proteins | sample MGYA00510348_ERZ778510 | MGnify/ENA primary metagenome ERZ778510 (study PRJEB29527, sample SAMN07138969) | mouse gut metagenome | material: feces | host: mouse | place: China:Nanjing | collected 2016-01-25 ... | reverse complement strand
ATACGAGCAGCAACAGAACAATACGGTTCATGGCAAACAATAATTTATCGTGGGACAAGGTTTCGGCCTCCGACGCGCGGCTCCGGCACGGAACGAACGCCGCCCGGCTCGCGGAAAAGATCGGAAAGCCGTTTCGTAAAACATCCGCTCCGCGGTTGCGGACACCCCGGCGAAGGGTGTCCGCACTGCGAAACGTCGCACATGACCGCCCGGCTCGGGGCGGTCATGCGAGAGAGATCGGATCAGTTTCCGATGGGGTTCTGCTTCAGCTTGCCGTTGGCCTTGGTCACCTCAAGGGGCGGGTACGGGAACACGAGGTCGAACTCGGGCTCGAACTTGCGCTCGATGCCGCCTACGGGCCAGATCACCTGCTTCTCGGCCCACGGGTTGGTGTCGGGGTCGTAAGCCTTCGAGGGATCCACCGGCACGCGGTCGTACTGCTGCTGCTCAAGCTTGTCGTACTGCTTCCAGCGCTTGAGGTCCATGAAGCGGTCGGTGAACTCGCCGGCCAGCTCGCAGCGGCGCTCGTGCATCAGGTCCTCCATCGTGGCCGTAGCATAGGGCTGGCCCAGACCGCAGCGCTGCGTCAGGCGGTTCAGTTCGATGGCGGCCTTGCCGCCCTCGCCCATCTCGATGAGCGCCTCGGCCTTGAAGAGCACCATCTCGGCGAAGCGGATCAGCGGAATGTTCAGGTCGGTGGTCATGTCGTTGCCGTTGGTCGAGACGTAGGGGTTGCTGAGCACGGTCTTCGACGCGTCCACGTTGCCCTCCTCGTCCAGCACGCGCTGACCGTAGGTGTAGGGTTCCATGTACTTGGCGAACATGAAGCCCGAAACGATCTTGTCGCCCGCGGGGTCGGTGAAAGGCTGCTCGGCACCGAAGTACTTGATCGTCATGCCGTAGCTGTACACCGAAATGTCGCGGCGCGTATCGCCTTCCTCATACTCTTCCCAGAGGCTGCGCGAAGGCTTGAGCGAACCCCAGCCGTTGAAGATGCCCCAGCCCTTGTTCACGAGGCAGACACCCGGGAAGCGGGGACCGCCCTCCTTGCGACCGGTGCCGGTGGCCGACCAGATGTACTCCGAAGAGTAGTTGTTCGCCATCTTGAACACATCGGCGAAGTCGCTCAGCAGCGCACGGTTACCCTCTTTCTCGATCTTGTCCACCAGGTCGGGAATCAGCTCCCACTTCGTCTTGTCGTGGTATGCCCAGTAAGCGTAGAGCTTCACCTGGAGCGCCCAGGCGGCCACCTTGTGCGCGCGTCCCTGGTCTTCGGCACCGTAGGTCTCGAAGAACGGCAGGTAGCCGGCGGCCTCCTTCAGGTCGTCCTCGATGAGCTTGTAGTTGTCCATCACCGTGGCCTGCTGCGAGGGGATGGTCGAAAGCATCGTCTCCGTGTAGTTGGGATAGTCCTCGTAACGGATGAACGGGCAGCCGTTGTCCGCACGACCGTAGCGGTAGGCGATGTGGAAGTGGAGGAAGGCACGCATGAAGAGCGCCTCGCCCAGCGTGCGGGTCTCGACCGCCGTGAGCTTGTCCACGCCCTTGGCCTTCAGTCCGGCCACCACCCAGTTGGCACGCGCGATGTACTCGGTCATCGTCTCCCAGTTGTCGGTGAGCGGCGACTCGTCGCCCGTATACTGGAAGTTCATCAGCGAAGGCCAGCGCGACTGGTTGCAGACCATGTCGTCGCCGCAGCCCTGCTCCCAGAACAGATTTCGGCCCCAGGTCTCCTCCTTGTCGAAAATCCAGTACACGGCGCCGATGGCATCCTCGGCCTCCTTGTCGGTCTGGAAATAACCGCCCTGATTGGGGTTTCCCTCGGGCTGCACGTCCAGGAAGTCGGCGCAGGAACTTGCCGACAGACCCATCGTGACGACCGCGATTGCAGCTATGATCTTTTTCATAATCCGTCGAATGTTTTAGTAAGTTAATTTGATACCGAACGAGAAGACGCGCGATACGGGATAGCGTCCCGCATCCAGACCGATGCCGCCCACCTCGGGATCGAAGCCCGTGTAGTCGGTGATGGTCCACAGGTTCTCGCCGCTGAAGTATACCGACAGCGAGCTGCCGCGGGCCGCGAGCTTCGCGTTGCGGCGCAGCAGACGGGTCAGGTCGTACGACACGGTGACGTTCTTCAGACGCAGGTACGAAGCGTCGTCGAGATAGAAGTCGGACACATTCGTGAAGTTTCCGTTGGCGTCGTTGGCCGTCAGACGCGGCACGTCGTTCGATGCGGGCCATGCCTTCAGGATGTCGGTCGAGCGGTTGAACACGCCCTGGGCCTCGTTGAGCAGCGTGAACTTGGTGGCGTTGAAGGCCTTGGTCTTCGCGGCACCCTGCCACATCATGCTGAACGAAAGGTCTTTCCAGGTGAAGCCGGCCGAGAACGAGTAGGTCAGTTTCGGCATGTAGCTGCCCATGTACTGGCGGTCGTTCGAGTCGATCTTACCGTCGTTGTTCCAATCGACGAACCTGATGTCGCCGGCCTTGGCATTGGGCTGAATCCGCTTCGTCTCGCCCGTCTCGGGATCGGTCCAGGTGTAGTTGGCAGCCTCCTCGTCGCTCTGGAACAGACCGTTGGTCTGGATCAGGTAGTAGGAGTAGAGCGGCTCGCCCTCGGCCGTCTGGAACGGCTTGAGCACGCTGCGGAAGTGGTCGCTGTGCGCCCACACGCCCTTGCCGCCGTCGGCCGCCATGGTGCCGATGTCCGAAACCCAGTTCTTCAGCGTGGTCAGGTTACCGCCCACGTAGTAGCTCCAGTCGCGGTTCACCTGCTCCCTCCAGTTCACGCCCAGCTCGAAGCCGCGGTTGCGGATCTCGCCCTGGTTGATCATCATGGCCGAAATACCGATGTAGTCGGGCCAGTTGGTGGTCTGCGCCTGGATCAGGTCGTAGGTGCGCTTCATGAAGAAGTCGGCCGAGATAGACAGACGGCCCCGGAACATGTCGAGGTCGAGACCGATGTCGGTCTGCTCCGACGTCTCCCACGAGAGGTTGGGGTTGATGGCCGTACCGAGGTACATGAGGTTCGTGTTGGTCGAACCGCCCACCTGCGTACCGTCGCCGTTGCCGTCGCGGTCGAGGACGGGATAGGAGTAGGCATAGGGCACGGCGCCGAGGTTACCCACGCGGCCCCACGAAGCACGCAGCTTGAGCAGCGTCACCACGTCGTTCTTGCGGAAGAAAGGCTCGCTCGAAATCTTCCAGCCGCCGGTCACTGCGGGGAAGTCGCCGCTCTTGTTGCCCTTGGGCAGACGGCCCGCATAGTCGCGGCGCCACGAAGCGGTCACGAAGTAACGGTCGTCGAAGCTGTACGACAGACGGGCCACGATGGCCACGTTGTTGTCGGGATAGCTGTACGAGTCCTCGGGATTGGGGAACTCCGAGGCGTAGCTCAGGTACTGGTTGGCCTCGGCCTCGTTGTCGAAATAGCGGCCCTTCACGGCGAAGCCGCGCTGGCGCTGCTCCTCGGCCGTGGTCGAAATCAGGGCGCCCACGGTGTGACGGCCGAACGTATTGTCGTAGGTCAGCGTATTCTCGGTACCCCAGTAGTAGTAGTCGTAGGTGTCGTACGAGAGCTCGTTGCGCGCGTTGGGCTTGCCGGGCTCGGAAATGCGGGGCGAGAAGTTCTTGTAGAAGTAGTTCTCGTTGCGGTAGGTGAAGCGGCTGTTGAAGCGCAGACCCGGCAGCACGTTCTTGATCGTCAGCTGCGTGGTGGTCGAGAACTTGTTGGTCTTGTTGATCGTGGTAGCCGCCTTCAGCAGACGCAGCGGGTTCACCAGGTCGCCGTGCAGACCGGCCGTCTCGCTGCCCATCTCGGCCGTACCGCCGAAGCTGCCGTCGTCGTAGTACGGGCGGGCGCTGCGGGGCATCGAGAGCGCCGTCCAGAGAATACCGGTGTAACCCTCGTCGGTGTTGATGCCGGTCGATTGACCGCGCTGCTTGTTGTTCGACCACGAAGCGTCCTCGCTGATGGTGATGTGGCGCGAAATGTCGTAGGTGCCGTTGTAACGCACGCTGGCCGTCTTGTTGAACGTGCCGACCAGCGTACCCTCGTCGCCGTTATAGTTGAATGCCACGCGGCTGGCGAACTTGTCCGTACCGCCGCTCACGGCCACCTGGTGACGCTGGTAGAACGCCGTGCGGAACACCTCGTCGATCCAGTCGGTGCGCGTCAGGGCCATTTCGGGGTTCTTCACGGGATCCCACAGGTCCGAGATCTTCTGGCCCGCGGCCTCCATGGCCGTCGTGCGCACCGCGCGCTCCTGCTCCACGGTCAGCGACTGGGGCAGGTTGTAGGCCGTGCGGATGCCGTAGTTTCCTTCGTAGGTCACCTGCGGAGCGCCGTTCTTGGCCTTCTTGGTGGTCACCAGAATGACACCTGCGGCTCCCGACTGGGCACCGTAGATGGCGGCCGATGCGGCGTCCTTCAGCACGACCATCGACTCGATGTCGTTGATCGTGAAGGGAGCGCCCGGAACGCCGTCCACCACCCACAGCACGCTCTCGTTCGACTGCGAGCCCATACCGCGAATGGTCACGGTGGGTGCGGAGGTCGGGTCGCCGCCGTTATTGACGACCGTAACGCCCGGGATCTGGCCCTGGAGAATACCCTCCACCGAGCTGATCGGACGGCTCTTGTTCTGCTCGACGTTGCTCAGCACGCCCACCGAGGTCGAAAGGTCGGCCTTGCGGGCTGCGGCGCCGAAACCGAGCACGACCACGTCGTCCATCGTCTGCGCATCCTCTTCGAGCACAATGTCGAGTGCGGTGGTGGCCTTCGACACGGCCACCTCGCGCGTCACATAGCCGATATAGGAGATCTCAAGCACGCCCTGCGAACCCGGAACGGCCACCGTGAAGGCGCCCGCCAGGTCGGTGGACGTACCCACCGAAGTGCCTTTCACGACCACGCTGGCTCCGACGATCGCACCGTTCTTGTCCTTCACGGTACCCGAAACCTTAAAGCTCTGTGCGAACATACTCCCCGGTATCATGAGCATCAACGCGAGTAGTATACTTAAGCATGGGTTGAAATTTTTCATACTGTACTTAATGAGTTAGTAATAATGATTGGTTAGTGAATTGATCTTGCTCCGGCGCTCCTTGGAACGCCTCCGTCCGTTGTCTGGTCTTTCTGTTCCGTATTCGAAATTCTTAAGTTAATTATTCAACGATTTCATGAATTCGCATGTCTTTTCCGGGAAATTCCGGACCGAATTTTTCTACATACACAAAAATAATTTATAGCAAACCCCCTCACCGGGGCAATTCGCGCTTTTGTATCCTCACATCGCGCACAATGCGTCTTTCGGTCCGCACGACACCGCATTCGGCCCGGACGGATGGCGCATCCGTGCGAATTTTGCGCGATTCGAGGTATCACGTAACGAAAAAAGCACTACCTTTACTTGCCCGCACGAAAACAACCCAGACATGGCACGCGTGATTTTCCTGACCGATTTTTCGGAAGAGTACGCCCGGCACCTGCTGCACGGGATCGCCCGCTTCGCCCAGACCGCGGGCGAAGCATGGAGCCTCTACCGCCTCCCCTTGTCGATCCGCGACAAGTACGGCATAGAGGAGGTGGTCAAATGGGCCCGCAGGATGAAGGTGGACGCCATCATCGGCCAGTTCTACAACACGGACAACGTGGACCTCTTCCGCCAGAACGGCATCCTGGCCGTGGCGCAGGATTTCAAGAAGCGTTTCACCTCCATCCCGAACATCACCGGCCCCCACCGACTGGCAGGGAAGATGTGCGCCGAGTACTTCATCAACAAGGGTTTCCGCAACTTCGCATTCTACGGCACGCGCCACATCGACTGGTCGGACGAGCGGTGCCAGGGTTTCCGCGAAACCATCGCGCGCGCCAACCCCGCCTTCACCTTCTCGGCGCTGCGGAGCAACGCCCAGGTCAATCTGTGGTACTACGACCCGAAGCGGATCGCCGACTGGATCCGGTCGCTGCCCAAGCCCGTGGCGATCATGGCCTGCGACGACAACCAGGCCTACCACATCATCGAGGCCTGCCAGCAGATAGAGGGGGGGGGATGCCGCATACCGGACGACGTGGCGGTGCTGGGCGTGGACAACGACGAGACGATCTGCCGCCTCTCGTCGCCCAACCTCTCGTCGCTCAACCAGGGCGTAGAGCAGGGCGGCTACGACGTGGCGCGACTGATCGACCGCATGCTGCGCGACCCCGACGCCGCCCCCGAGGACGTGGTGGTCATGCCCACGCACATCGTCACGCGCCAGTCCACCGACATCTACGCCAACAACGACCCCCACATCGCCTGCGTGCTGAAATACATCCACGAGCACATCGGCCAGAAACTCACGGTAAACGACCTGGTGGAACAGGTGCCCCTCTCGCGCAGGCTGCTCGAAACGCGCTTCAAGCGCGAGATGGGCACGTCGCTCTACGACTACATCATCCAGATGCGCATCGAGCGGATGACCCTGCTGCTGTGCAACGGACTGAGCGTGTCGGAGGCCGCGGCCGAACTGGGCTTCGCCGACATCAAGAACCTCTCGCGCACCTTCAAACACATTAAGGGAATGACCCCCTCGGAATACCGCACGCGGTACGCCCAGGTCAAGCACTGACCGCAGCCCAAGGCGCGGCCCCGCGGTCCGCACCCGCAGGACAGCACCGAACGGCACGAAAACGCAACAACAGACCCCCGAATATGAAAAAAACGATCCTTACCCTCGCCCTGCTCGCGGCCGCCGCGACGACCGCATCGGCCTCCGGCACCGCACCGCACCCCCGCTCCGCCGCGACGCCGGCACCGCATGCGCCCGCCCCCGACCCTGCCGCCCCACGCCGCTCCGGCCCGGACGACGCCTCCGACCATACCGCTTCGCGGCGTCCCGCCCCGGCCGAACGGCTCTTCGTCTCGGAGGCCGTGGAGGCCGAGATCGCCCGCGTGAAAGCCGTGCTGAAGGTGGAGAAGCTGGCCTGGATGTTCGAGAACTGCTTTCCGAACACGCTCGACACCACCGTGCACTACCGCACCGACGAGGAGGGCGCCGACGACACGTTCGTCTACACGGGTGACATCCACGCCATGTGGCTCCGCGACTCGGGGGCCCAGGTGTGGCCCTACGTGCGCTACGCCTCGCAGGACGAAGCCCTGCGCCGCATGATCGCGGGCGTCGTGCGCCGCCAGGTGCGCTGCCTGCTGACCGACCCCTACGCCAACGCCTTCAACGACGGCCCCACGGGCACCGGATGGCAGGACGACTGGACGGAGATGAAACCCGAGCTCCACGAGCGCAAATGGGAGCTCGACTCGCCCTGCTACGTCATTCGCCTGGCCTACGAATACTGGAAGACCACGGGCGACGCCTCGGTGTTCGACGGACACTGGTGCGAGGCCATGCGCCTCGTGCTCGCCACGCTGCGCGACCAGCAGCGCCGCGACGACCGCGGCGCCTACCGCTTCCAGCGCGTGACCGAAGCCGCGGGCGACACGCAGCTCAACAACGGTTACGGCCACCCCGTGCGCCCCGTGGGGCTGATCGCCTCGGCGTTCCGCCCGTCGGACGACGCCACGACCTTCCCGTTCCTCATCCCCTCGAACTTCTTCGCCGTCACCTCGCTGCGCAAGGCGGCCGAAATCCTGCGCACGGTGAACCGCGAGGAGGAGCTGGCCCGAGGCTGCGAGGCGCTCGCCGCCGAGGTGGAGGAGGCGCTGCGCCGCCACGCCGTGCACGAACACCCCGAATTCGGTCCGATCTACGCCTTCGAGACCGACGGCTTCGGCAACCGCCTCTTCATGGACGACGCCAACGTCCCGAGCCTGCTCTCGATGGCCTACTTGGGCGACGTGGCCGCGGACGACCCCGTATACCGCAACACGCGCCGCTTCGTGTGGAGCGACGCCAACCCCTACTTCTTCCGCGGCGCGGCGATCGAGGGCATCGGCGGTCCGCACGTCGGATTCGACATGGTGTGGCCCATGAGCATCATGATGAAGGCCTTCACCTCCGACGACGACGCGGAGATACGGGCCTGCATCGAGACCCTCGTGAACACCGACGCCGGCACGGGATTCATGCACGAGTCGATCCACCGCGACGATGCCGCACACTTCACGCGTCCGTGGTTCGCATGGCAGAACTCGCTCTTCGGCGAGCTGATCCTCAAACTCGTGAACGAGGGCAAAACCGACCTGCTGAACTCCATAGAAGTTAGGCAATGATCCTCCGCGTCCCCCGCTTCGACCCCGATCCGACGGACGACGCCCGGATCGACCGCGCTTTCGGACTGACCGAACCGCAAGCCGTGGCCTGCTGCAACTGGCCGCAGGAGTACCCCTACGCCCCGCGCGTGACGTTCCGCATGTTCCACACCGGCGCCCGCCTCTACGTGCGGTTCGAGGTCGAGGAGGAGTGCACGATGGCCGCCGTCGCGGAGGACCAGGGCCCCGTGTGGACCGACTCGTGCTGCGAGCTCTTCCTCGCGCCGGACGACGGCGGATACTATAACTTCGAGACCAACTGCATCGGCACCATGCTCCTGGCGTTCCGACGCGAAAGGAACGACCCCCGCTACGCGCCCCCGGAGGTCATGCGCTCGGTGACACGCACGACGACGCTGCCCCGCACCCCCTTCGCGGAGCGGCGCGGAGCCTCCGCATGGTCGCTCACGCTGTGCATTCCGCCCTCGGCGCTCTTCCTCCACGGAGTGAACCGCTGGGACGGATTCCGCGGCCGCATGAACTGCTACAAGTGCGGCGACGCCCTCTCGCGGCCCCACTTCCTGTCGTGGAGCCCCGTCACGGCCCCGCAGCCCGACTTCCACCGGCCCGAGCAGTTCGCCGGGGTGCGCTTCGACTGACCGCCGGCGTCCGCCCTGCGGCTCCCGGGCTCCGTCGCACGGAGCCGCCTGCGGCAGCCGCGTGCGGACCGGCGAAAGCCGCAGCCCGCACGAAGAACTTGCGCGCCGGACGCTCAAGATTGCAAAAGATTGCCTATCTTTGCACTGCCGCGCGGCATCCGGATGCCGCGCACCCGAACGAAAACGAAAAACCGAACAAGAGATAATGGCTTTACAATGCGGCATCGTCGGTCTGCCGAACGTCGGCAAATCGACCCTTTTCAACTGCCTTTCGAACGCGAAGGCACAGGCGGCGAACTTCCCCTTCTGCACCATCGAGCCCAACGTGGGCGTGATCACCGTGCCCGACCAGCGGCTCGTGCGGCTCGCCGAAATCGACCATCCGAAGCGCGTGGTGCCCACGACCATCGAAATCGTGGACATCGCGGGTCTGGTCAAGGGCGCCTCGAAGGGCGAGGGCCTGGGCAACAAGTTCCTGGGCAACATCCGCAACACGAACGCCATCATCCACGTGCTCCGCTGCTTCGACAACGGCAACATCACCCACGTGGACGGCACGATCGACCCCGTGCGCGACAAGGGCATCATCGACACCGAGCTCCAGCTCAAGGACCTCGAAACGGTGGAGAACCGCCTGGGCAAGATACAGAAGCAGGCCGCCGTGGGCGGCGACAAGAACGCCAAGCGCCAGGTGGAACTGTTGCAGCAGTACAAATCGGTGCTCGAACAGGGCAAGAGCGCCCGCACCGTGGAGCTGGACAAGGAGGACCGCAAGCTGCTCGCGGACCTGAGCCTGCTGACCGACAAGCCGGTGCTCTACGTCTGCAACGTGGACGAGGCGAGCGCCGCCGCGGGCAACGCCTACACCGAGGCCGTGCGCGCCGCCATCGCCGAGGAGAAGGCCGAGATGCTCGTCATCGCCGCCGCCACCGAGGCCGACATCGCCGAGCTGGAGGAGTACGAGGAGCGGCAGATGTTCCTCGAAGAGATCGGACTCAAGGAGTCGGGCGTGGCGCGGCTCATCAAGTCGGCCTACCGGCTGCTCGACCTGGAGACCTTCTTCACCACGGGTGCCGACGAGACCCGCGCCTGGACCTACTCCAAAGGCATGAAGGCCCCGCAGACGGCGGGCGTCATCCACACCGACTTCGAGAAGGGCTTCATCCGCGCCGAGGTCATCAAGTACGACGATTACGTAAGCCTCGGATCGGAGAAGGCGTGCCGCGACGCGGGCAAGATCGGCATCGAGGGCAAGGAGTACGTCGTGCAGGACGGCGACATCATGCACTTCCTGTTCAACGTCTGACCTGCGCGCTCCGCCGGGACCGGCCGGCAAACGACGCCACCGACAGGCGCGGCGCGGGTTTTGCCCGAACCGGACAACGACTGCAAAACAGCAAAAGAATATGAAAAAGTACATCATTCTGGGCGTTGCCGCCCTCGCATGCGCACTCGTAGCCGGGCGCGCCTACACCTACAAGTACCGTTCGCAGGACACGGTCGTCGTGACGGGTCTGGGCGAAACGGAGTTCACCTCCGACCTGATCGTATGGAACGGCTGGATCACGGCCGAAGCCGACAACGTGGCCGACGGCTATGCCGAACTGGAGCGGAGCAAGCGCAAGGTGCAGCAGTTCATCGCCGGCAGGGGCATACCGGCCGAAACCGTGGTATTCGATTTCGTGAACACGAACAAGGAGTACGTGCCCGTGTACAACGAGAACGGCAACTGGGCCGGACAGCGCTTCGCGGGCTACGAGCTGCGCCAGCGCTTCACCATCGAATCGTCCGAGGTGGAGCGTGTGGAGACCGTCTCGCGCGAGATCTCGGCGCTGATCGCCCAGGGCGTGTCGCTCGAAGCCTCGGCGCCCGACTATTACTACACGAAGCTCGACGACGTGAAGCTGTCGCTCATCGAGAAAGCCTCGGCCGACGCCCGCCTGCGCGCTGCGAAGATCGCGGACAATGCCGGCACGCGGCTCGGCGCCGTGAAATCGGCACGCATGGGCGTATTCCAGATCACGGGCGCCAACGCCAACGAGGAGTTCTCGGCCGGCGGCTCGTTCAACACCTCGTCGCGCAACAAGAAGGCGCGCATCACCATGCGCATCGAATACCGGGTGAGGTAACCCCGGTCCGACGCGCCCGAACCGCACGACCCGCCCCGTGTTTTCATCCGCACACCGGCTGCCGACCGGCCTATGGCGCCGCATCAGGACGGAATCCCCGGGAAGACCGACCGGCGCACGCCGCACGACCGGTTCGGCTGCAACGGATACACCAACGGATGCGGTCGCATCCGCAAACCCCTCCCCGGGACACCGGAGAGTGACATAACCTGAAAATACGCTTAAAAAAATGGAAAAAGCTGTTCGCGTTCGTTTCGCACCCAGCCCCACGGGGCCGCTGCATATCGGCGGCGTGCGTACGGCGCTCTATAACTACCTGTTCGCCCGCCAGCACGGCGGCACGATGATC
>ERZ778510.2069-NODE-2069-length-11366-cov-5.869684_pt1 | contig 11366 bp, 10 predicted proteins | sample MGYA00510348_ERZ778510 | MGnify/ENA primary metagenome ERZ778510 (study PRJEB29527, sample SAMN07138969) | mouse gut metagenome | material: feces | host: mouse | place: China:Nanjing | collected 2016-01-25 ... | reverse complement strand
CCCAAAATTTTTCCAGCCCAAACGTTTGTCTCTAAACGAGATACTTTTCCAAGGGCTCCCCGCTTTTAGAGAGATGGAATCCGTATTTTTTCCAGCCGGCGCGCTTAACGCGCGCGATTTTTCCTCGAGATATTTCTTCCATGCACCCGGACTTGGCACTCCGTGACATACGAAATCAACAGTCAGAAGATTGTCATATTCTTTATTCAGATAGCCTTTCAATCCTGCTATCTGACAGGGTGTTCCTGAAAACAAGACCTCCCGTCCTTCCGACAGATGGCATTTGGCTTCTATGAAAGTTTCTCCGATGCGGCTTTGCAGATATTTTGAACCACGAAACGCAGCAAGCTCCTCTGATGTCTCTGCCTTGTCATGCCGCACTGTCCAGTCGCTATCAAAACGCGCACCAAACACAACACCGCCCCTTGCAACTACAGACTCTGCCAACAAGGTAAAGACTCCTCCCGACGAACTTTCACGCCTCACAGTCTCATTGCGATTTATAGCCGCATACGTTGCTTGCGGACGGCTCGGTAGGCTTATATTCAGTTCAGGGCACACGCGCTCACACATATCGCAACCTATACATCGGCTTACGTCCACCACTGGATAGTCAAAGCTCTCTTTGTCGGAGATGAAACTTATGCATTGTTTCGGACATATTTGGACACATGCCCTGCATCCACAACATTTTGCCTTATCGGTTATATCAATCATAATACTAAGACCGTTTTTAGCCGAGTTATCTGATTTGATATTTTACCCAATATAAAACACCGCTCAGACGCCATACATCCTACATACAATATGGACAATACCCCACATACTATGCTGGAAATTATCATTGATATGAATCTCACCGAGCCCTCCGGCAGCAAAAAATGAATCATAACCGGTAATATTACAGCACATGCACACGTCAAAACCACGTTCAGTACCACTCCATTCAGATAACTGCCGATTGACAACCCTGTCATATTTCTCAGAAACCATAGCCTCAAAAGCAGGCACCCAACACCTATTACGAACGCGATGACATAAACACTCATGGGAGATGCTCCTGCTTTAAGCGCGAGATATGATACAGGGAAATTCATAAGAAGAAGTCCTCCGACCGCTATCTGATAATTTCTGATTTTACCTGTAGCCGCCTGAAGTGTAATCAGAGTATTTGACAAAACCTCCAGTAATGAATTAAGAAGCACCAAGCGGACAAAAATTACTGTCATGTCGGGATACGCACCCAGCCACAGACTCAACACAGCAGGAGTTTCCAATATAATAGGCACAGCAAACAACATCATCGTATAGAATCCGAAACGCGAGCCACGCTCCACAAGCGAAAACATATACTGTCGGTCTTCACAGGCATACGACTTTGTAATCTGAGGATTTATAGCCGTCATAAAATTGGCGACAAACGCACCGACCGCCGCCGACACTGATCCTGCGAGCCCTCGCGAAGCATTTACTCCCGGCCCAAAAAATAGGTTCAACAGCACATTTACACCCTGATCTTTAAGTATGCCGGCTGTACATCCGATTGCATTCCATCCGGCAAATCCGCTCATTTCCTTCCAGCAGCCACGATAAAAGCGTGGCATACAACGACTTTCTATGAAATGCTTGTGGCAATATCTGAAATACAGTATCTGCATAAACAGGTATGTACCTGTCAGTAATATGGAATATACTATCAGTCGGTCAAATCCAAACGGAGCATAGACAATGAAGAGAACTATCCCCAGATTGATACAAATCTGCAGTATGCCAAAGAGAGCGAACACGTTCATACGCTCATGTGCTATAATACAAGCATTATAAGGCGTGCTGAACAGTCCGAGCACAAATGATACCACCGAGGCTTGAAATACACAATTTGCAGCAAACAGTCGGCCAGACGGTATCACCATTTTATTGTTGACAAACCATACACCAACCGTCTCAGCCACAACAAGGACTATCGAAATCAAAGCCAGTTGTATCAGTAATGATGTTGAAAACACCTTACGCAGACGGGCCATGTCTCCAGCACCAAGCTCAAATGTCATAAAACGGCTTATTGATGAAGACAACGCACTGGAAATCAAAGAAAACATAGCCACAAATCCGCCCACGACATTCTGTATGCCGAAATCCTCTACGCCAAGAGCATTAAGTATAGCCCTCGACGTATATAGCGACACAAGCATGCCTATAAGCATGCGACCATACAACAATACTGTATTTTTGGCTATGCGACTGGTATGTCCTCTATGGTCTGTATCCATTTTCCATTAGATTCACCGGCGACTGAAAAGACGGCTGATGAATGATGAATCAACTTTATCTCCGACAATATTGCCTTGCTCTCGCCCTGACACCTTTTTATATATCTCCGGCCATGACGGGAGACCGCCGAGGTTGCGGTCATCGATATAGATATCAGCCGAGACTTTGCGGCATCCTTGATCTGCCGCGCTGCTTATTTCGCCGGGATAGTTGGAGTTGACCGCGTAAAAATTCAAGCCTCTCTTCTCACACCATTCCACAGCGTCCTGCAACAGCCGGCCCTCTCTGACAGTCCATAACACTATATGAAGCCCGGGCATATCCTTCTGTAGCTGACACAAAGTCGCAACAGCAAAGGGTATTTCCTTGCCAATCTCGGGATATCGATGCTCGACAATAGTCCCATCGAAGTCTACGGCTATAATCATGATTTCTTTTTTCATTATTGTTTTTCACAGCTACCGGCCGGAAAAGGCAATCACACCAATTGTATGAAATCAGGGTTGACCTCAACCGACGCGGCCATCAGACCGGGTATCTCCACTATCAGGCGACGAGTCCTCATGCCTTTGACCGACAAAAGATTGCCCTCAAAATCATCAAACACACCTCCCACTATCCTCACTCTCCGTCCATACATGGCTTTGGTGAGTTCACCGGGCATATAATAGCGGGCATTGTCGGAATTGCCGACGGCATATATAAACCGTTCCATGTCGGCATCTCTCACCGTGGTCGGCTCATTAATCGTACGGCCGTGGCAGTAACGATATTGTAGATTAGGATAACGGGCCACATAGCTGTCAAGCACCTCCTTTGATTCGTGGACAAACAGAAGATCCTGTATCACCGGCACATCGCGCCGCTGCTTGCGGCCTCTGACAGTCATTATGATCTGCTGCATCGGAGTAAACACCTCCAGACCGGCTTCTCTCAGCAAGTGGTGAGCCATCACGTTTGCATTTCTACGCGTCAGATCGCGCATCGCAAACCATTGTTTTTCTGACCTCCGCATATGTGTTTCAGTTGAATTAAAGACAATTCTCCAAGTCCCGCTTAACAATGTATTTCATTAATCATTAAGCAGTTATCACAATCAATCAAAAAGTAAGCGTCTTGGATGAGGATTGACCACCCTCGTGTCTTTATATTATTTGTCACATGTCGGTTATTAGTCGTTTAAGTAGCTCATAATATCAGTTTCTCCGCAAGAAACTTGTATGACAATTCAAGTTATTGTAAATAAGGCACTCTTAGGGTTTTCCGGCGACCTTTTGCAAAACCAAAGTCTGACATTCGGTCGGAATAGAGGGCAAATATACTTGGCATTGCAAAAAATATTTGCCGACAAATGCCGTTATTTCCAATAAATTGAGTAACTTTGCAATATCATAACGTCAGTCTCTTGCGGAGAATCTTATCAGCTTGCAAAACCATTTCGGATTTTACCTACCTATATTTTTCATTCCACACAAAAAAAGTGTGCACCCTTAGGATTATCCTGCGACTCCGCCCGGTGTCCTTTTCTTGTAAAGAAACTGACGTAGCGGGATATTCCAATGGACGTCAAGCATTTACCGGGTATTACACATACATTTTTACCAAACATATTTTATATCTCAGATATATTATTCCACATAAGTCATGAATAAAGATAGGCTAAAAGTATTGGGATTTCAATAAAAACCGCTATCTTTGCACCATCATATAAGTCTCTTTACAAGAGAGTTATATGTCAACAAAGGATTTTTTCGACCGAAATAGTGAAGACAAGTCAGCCGTCTCCACAATTCCTCATCAGAGCCATAATCTTCCGATTGGCCCTGTCGACCACCGAAGTATCAAGCGTACTGAGATATATCTGAGTCGTCATCTCCGAATCATGCCCCATAGCCTTGCTTATTGTAGATAGAGGCACATCGTTATGATGAGCAATGCTTGCCTAGGCATGGCGCGCCACATAAAGCGTAAGTTTTGCATCAAACCCAAGCATCCTCCCCACTATCTGCAGATTACGGTTCACCCTGTGATAAGCATTCTGATACTGCCTGTCGGCATCCTCCGCATCACTGGTGATGAGCGGCAGCAGATAAGCCGAACCACATTCACCAAGCCGCTCCATAATCTGACGTGTCTGAGGCTCTATCCTCACCTGTATCTGCTGGCTTGTCTTGCGGCGGCTATACGTAATCACACCATTAACCATATCGGTCTTCTTAAGATAGGCTATATCCACAAACGACATCCCTCGGGTATAGAACGCAAACATAAACACATTGCGCGCAAAATCCAGATGCGGACTCCCGCTCAGATCCACATCCCTGATCCTGCATATAGCCCTCAGAGTCACAGCCCGCTTAACCGTCTTGTCAACACCCATATACACATGTCGAAACGGCGAGCGGGGCACCTCACAGTCACACTCCTGCGCACGATTGACTATCGACCGCAGATTACGCATATAAAATGAAGTCGAATTACGGCAAAGACCACGCTTGCGCAGAAACTCCTCATAGCCCGCCACAAGCGTGGAATTAAAATCGCGCCACGCCACATCCTTATTACCGGTAAACCTCAGAAAGCTATTCAGAGCCACCTCATAACGCCTGGCCATCGACAATTTGCCAATCCTGCGCATATCCTCTATAATCCCACGGCCAAACGACACAACACCACCCTCGGCCTCAGACCTGTTGAACATCGCCACCACATTGTCTGACGAATACGGACGCCCCGACCGCTCGAGCCTCTCCACAATATCCTCAAGCCGGGCCATATCAGAGACGACTCTGTCAACGGCCTCGGCAAGAAACGAGCCCCTTCCCGACCCGCACTTCTCAGGAAGCACTATCGCCGAACGTCGTGCATCCCACTCGGCATAACTGATGTGGAGTCCCGTATACACCTGCCTCACCTGCCGCCGGTGTATAATCTGATAAAACAGAGTGCCGTCCCTGTCCTCAACCGGAGAGGGACGAAATTTTAACTTAACTGATGTCATATACACTATTCTTTAAATATAAAATTTATTGAAGATTGCATAGACAAAATTAAGTCACCTCGGCAAAAAACGTGTGGTCTGCGCGGATTTTTGGCATAAAATCACTACTTTTGTGCAATTATTTTGTTAACTAATTTTTTACGCATCAAAGACATGGCAGAACGCGAAAGCCTCAACGAATATTTCAGAGACTCGATACGCAATAACTGGGACCGACCGGCCCTCACTGACCTTGGTTCGACCACGATGTCATACAAGGATGTAGCCCGTAAGATTGCCAAGCTACACATATTATATAAAGAGACAGGTATAAAGCCCGGTGACAAGATAGCCCTCTGCGGCAAAAATTCGTCACAATGGTGTGTGGCCTTCATAGCAACCCTCACCTATGGAGCTGTCATCGTGCCTATCCTCGCCGACTTCAAGCCCGACAATATCCAGCACCTCATCAATCACTCCGACGCTCGCCTCGCTATCGTTGACGAAAACATCTGGGAGGCTCTCAATCCCGATGGCATGACGAGCATAGCCGGTGCGCTGTGCACACGCGACTTCTCGCTGCTCCACTCCAATGACGAGCAGCTCACCCATGTGCGCGCACACCTCAACGAGCTTTTCGGCCAGGCTTATCCCGACCGTTTCACTCCCGACCACGTTGACTATTACAAGGAAGACCGCGACGAGTTGTGCCTCATATCCTACACCTCCGGCTCGACAGGTTTCTCCAAGGGTGTAATGCTCCCCTACCGCTCTCTGTGGTCAAACGTAAAATATTGTCTTGAAAACATCAAGGCCAAGCCGGGCGATGGCGTGGTGTGCATGCTCCCGCTGGCCCACATGTATGGTCTTACCATCGACATGCTGCGCCCCTTCGTGACCGGCTGTCATATCAACATACTCACACGCACTCCGTCGCCCCGCATTCTCATGGACGCGTTTGCCCAGGTGCGTCCACGCTACATCGTGGCTGTGCCGCTCATTCTTGAGAAGATTATCCGCACACGCGTATTCCCGATGCTCGAGAAGCCGCTTATGAAACTCATGCTTATGGTGCCCTTTGTCGATGACAAACTGCTGAGCCGCATCCTTGACAAACTCAAGGAGACCTTTGGCGGCAATCTTGAGGAGATTATCATCGGCGGCGCGGCTCTCAACAAGGATGTCGAACGGTTTTTGCGCCGCTGCGGCTTCCCCTACACGGTCGGCTACGGCATGACTGAGTGCGGACCGCTCATCTCCTACGCCTCTGCCTCCGACAACCGCATGGCGTCATGCGGACGCATCGTCGACCGCGTACAGGCCAAGATTGCCTCGCCCAATCCCGCATCAGTGCCCGGCATCCTCTACGTCAAGGGTGACAACTGTATGCTCGGATATTACAAAAATCCCGAGGCTACCGCCGAGGCTGTCGACGAGGACGGATGGATGTCGACCGGCGACGTCTGCAATCTCGATGATGACGGTTTTCTCTACATACGAGGCCGCGACAAGAACATGATACTCGGTCCCTCGGGCCAGAACATTTATCCCGAGGAAATCGAGGACAAACTCAATAACCTCCCCTATGTGTCAGAGTCTCTTATTGTCGACTCCGGCTCGGGCCGCCTTGTGGCTCTGATATTCCCCGACCTCGAGAGCGCGCAGACTCAGGGATATTCCCACGCCGACATCGAGCGCATCATGGACGAGAATATCTCGACACTCAACTCCTCGCTCCCGGCCTACTCTCAGGTGCAGTCGTTCAGAATACAGCAGGAGGAGTTTGAGAAGACCCCCAAACGCTCCATCAAACGCTATCTGTACAAATAAGAGTTTAAAAAAGTTTAGGAGTTTAAGAGTTTAGAGTCTGGGGTGGATATCTCTCCGACTCTAAACTTTTCTATATCAATCTTGACATAACCTTAACCACATGCTTGACAGACACACACTACGACGCGGATTGCTGACAGCGATACTCGGCACGACCGTTTCGCTTTGCTCCATAGCCCAATCAACGGCCACATTCAGCCACTTCAGATATGAAGGCAATGACGACTATTACAATGACAATCCCCTCACTGCTCCCGGCGACTATTTCAATCCCGTAATCAGCGGATGGGCATCCGATCCGAGCATATGCCGTGTCGGTGACGACTATTGGCTGGTGACATCGACTTTCGGCTACTTTCCCGGCGTGCCGATGTATCACTCCAAGGATCTTGTGTCATGGGAACATGTCGGCAATGTGCTCGACCGTGAGTCGCAGCTCGCATCGCTGCCGGGGCTGTCAATTGACAAAGGCGGCATCTATGCTCCCGCACTCACTTACAATCCGCACAACAAGACTTTCTACATGATCACCACCTGTGTCATGAAGGGTAACGGACGCGACGGACGTTCCGAAAACTTCTATGTCACGGCCAAAAATCCGCTTGGTCCGTGGAGCGACCCCGTGATACTCGAGGATGTCGACGGCATTGACCCCTCGTTCTTTTTTGACGAGGACGGCTCGGGATATATTGTACACAAGTCAGAGGAGCACAGTCTCGTTAAATGGAGCAATCACCGTGCCCTCTCCATAATACGTTTCGATGCCGAGACAGGCCGCACTGTAGGCAAACCCGTAAAATTTCTCGAGCAGGGGGTAGGTCCCGAGGAACGGCTCGAGCGCAACGAAGGCCCGCACATCTATAAAATCAACGGCAAATATTATCTGCTGGCGGCCGAGGGGGGCACCAACTGGGTACACTCCGAGGTGTGTTACCGCGCCGACTCGGTGTTTGGGCCATATCAGCGTTGGAGTCGTAACCCGATGCTCACACAACGGCTTCTGAAACCCAACCGCAAGCTGCCGGTGACCTCATCGGGCCACGCCGATCTTGTGCAGACTCCGGCCGGCGACTGGTATGCGGTGTTTCTCGGATGCCGTCCGTGGAACGACGGCGAAGACCATCTCGGACGTGAGACATTCCTCATGCCTGTCAAATGGAGTGCCGACGGATTTCCCTACATCACACAATGTATCGACACTGTGGGGCTGCGCCTCAACATTCCCGGCATGTCTGGACGACAGGCATCATGCCAGGCCGGCAACTTCGTGTGGACCGACGATTTTTCCTCAAAATCACTGCGTCCCGAATGGCTCTCGCTGTGGGGCATGCCCACCCGATATTACAAGACCGGCAAAGGGCTGAAACTCACCTGCGCGCCTGTCGACACCAAGTCGGGCCACGTGCCGGCTTATCTTGGCCGACGCATGCAGCACCATAAGTTTACGGCCGAGACTGAAGTGAGATTCAAGCCCGACGACTCCGAAGCCGCCGGCATGCTGCTCGTAAAGAACGAACAGCGACAACTGTTTCTCGCCGTCAGAAAGGGCGAGGTGTCGCTCATACAGGTAGGCAAAGGCAAAGGCAAAAACAATGTCATGGCATCTCAGCCGCTCAAGACTGATGGCTCACCCATAGGGCTGCGCACAGTATCGGACGGTGACACCTACAGCTTCTACTACCGCCCGTCAGGCGGCGACTGGACTCCTCTCATAGAGAAGGTCGACGCCGAATACATCGCAACGCAGCGCGGCGGCTTCACCGGCAGCACTATAGGTCTCTATGCCACATCTGACAAAAATATGTCACTCTAAAGTTTGCGCCAGCGCATCCTGGGACGTGTAGCACGCTTGGCGAGACGGCGCACCCGGCGAGGAATCACAGGCGAGGATTTCTCATCGGCATTTTCATTATCTTTATTAGCGCAATCCTCACCACAAGCCCGGTCACTCATGGCCGGGCTTGTCTCATCAGCCTCTACAGTCTTGCCGGAAATACGGGCGGCCATGGGCTCGGCTCTATGGTCTTCAGGCTTTGTTTCGGCTCTGCGAGAGCGACGCATACGGGCTTTGGCTGAACGCGCGATGGCAAGATCAATGTCAAAACGCAGCATCTCAAACGCAACACGACACTCGGCTGTAAGCCCGGCGGCATAATTGTCTCTGTCGCCGTCGAGATATTTGCCGAGAGCAATGAGCATTGACGCTCTTCGGTCGGAATCGGCAAACACGAGGTTGATACGCTCAACAAAGCCGGCATATGCCTTGGCGGATACAGGACGGAGGATGGTGGTCTTTTTCATAAAATCGGTGCGAAAATTTACACCACAAAGTTAACATCCGCCTATACCAAAAAAGGTGCGATAATGTCGCACCCTTTTGAGTTGAATATTATAAATCGAGAGTTATCGCAATTCGGGCACCGCGCCTTTTTCAACGCAGTCCTGCATGATTTTACGTATATACCATCCATAAGTATAGACCACGCGGTAGCGTCCAGAGCGCGACATTTTATAGACCTTGCTCTCTTCGCCTGAGCCGGGTAGCATGAAACTGTCCTCGTCGCTCTCACGGTCGGTGTTACACGCCTCGGTGAAACAGATGCACACCTTGTCGCCCGGACGGAGCGAATTGTACACCCTGTCCCATCGTCCCGACTCTATGAACGCTCTCGGTGTAGGCCCGCTCTCATCACGTCCCACCACATACACTGTAGGACCGTCGGCATTGTTAGTGATGCCCGGCACGGTATCGGCAACCGACGGCAGCAGATATTGCGCCAGTTCAAGACCGGGATAAGCCCGTATACCCTCGGCGGCCGAAGCGGCATTGACACGCGCGCCATATTCGCTCGTGTGTATGCGGTCGAGATAAAACACCTGGGCCTTGACTTTCTCCTTGCCGAAACGCTCATATTTGCGCGCCGAAATGTCATTGAGGTCGATAAACGGTATGCCCTCGGCCTCGGCCACCTGCGAGGACCACAGGCCATATGTCTTGTTGACACGTGTCACAATCGTGCTGTCGGCATCATCCCAGGCATTGCGTGGCGTGAGCGAGAAAAGCATCGGGCGTCCGCCGCGCGCCTTGACATCGGCAATCATGCGGCGCATATATTCGCCAAAGGTATAGACGGTCTCCTTCACCCCGGTCTCCTGAATGGTCACATTGAGCGAATCGGTGCCGATGCCGGGTATGGAAGCACGCGCACGTCCGCTGTCATAGGGCCCGTTGTCATTGTGTCCCAGCTCGATAACCACCCAGTCGCCGGGGCGTATGCCTTTGACAACATCAGCCCATAGACGGTTGTAGAATGTGCGGCTGCTCATGCCTCCGAGCGCGTGATTCTCGACGGTGATTTTAGATATGTCGAAATGATTCTGCATGAAATGGCCCCAGCCCCACTGACCGTTATTACCATTGCCGGGAGTGCCGGCTCGCATTGTGGAGTTGCCCACCAGAAACAACACCGGGTTATCGCCGCGTCTTGTCGACCCGGCCACAGGGCGGGCCATGCGGGCAAATTCGAGACTGTCGGGCGTATTGTCAATCACACCGTTGACATCCGCCATAGGTCCCGGCACTACATCCGAGCCATACACTGTGGCCAACTCTCCGGCTGCGGCCACAGCAAGCAGCCCTAATAAAAATCTTTTCATGATATTGTATTATATTTAAATTCTTGTCACAGGCCTTCGCGGCCACCGAAATGTCATCGGCGGGCAAGCACCGAATTATAATAGGCAGGATTGCCGGTCACCTCATCGCCGACAAACGGAGGCAGCTCTACATGAGCGTCTGCATCCTCAAGCTCCACTTCAGCCAGCACCAGCCCCTCATGACGACCGTGAAACACGTCCACCTCCCAGCATCGGCCGGCATAAGTCACAATATGGCGCACCTTGTCGATGCTCCATCCTCCGCTCAGACGCGCAGCCATCTCCTCGGCCTCGGCTACAGGTATCTCATATTCCCACTCATCGCGCACGGCTCCCGAGTTTTTACCTTTGACAGTGAGAAAGGCACGGTCGTCAAGCACCCGGAGTCTCACCGTGGCCTCGGGCCGGTCGGAGATATAAGTCTGACGTATGTGCCGCCGGACGGTAGTCATATTGTCGAAACTGTTGTCTTTAACAAGAAATTTACGTTCTATTTCCTTTGCCATAGTGCCTTTTTATAGAGACGGGGGATGTTTCTCTCGCCTTTTTTGAGTAACTTTGCAAAATTAAAAATTTTTGAGTTTCCAATTAACGATTCTCCTCAAAAAAATTTTCAATATACCATATG
>ERZ778510.2066-NODE-2066-length-11372-cov-4.824158_pt1 | contig 11372 bp, 13 predicted proteins | sample MGYA00510348_ERZ778510 | MGnify/ENA primary metagenome ERZ778510 (study PRJEB29527, sample SAMN07138969) | mouse gut metagenome | material: feces | host: mouse | place: China:Nanjing | collected 2016-01-25 ... | reverse complement strand
GCGAGAAATGAAAATCAAATCTTGACAAGCAAAAAAAATAGCCAATCTTGAGGCGCTGGCAACCTTCTATGGTGGAGTTTTCGGACTCCGTAGGAAGACAACGCCATATTTTTGATAATTTGTCAAGAATTGTTTGTAATTTTTAATGCCAGTTATTTGCCAGCTCTTGGGAAAGATCCTGAAAGAGTGTCCCGCTTGACGGGAAACAAGGACCTGTCCATCCGCCCTTGTTTACAAACATGACTGTCTGATTGTTTTCAAGATCAACTACTTCAAAGGTGTATTCATCAAACTGCAAAGCTTTTCCTGCAATGCAACGATCAATTATCATTCCTGGAACTTGCCTTAATCCATATTTGGCTTCGGCAAGATTGAATTGTTCAACAGTGTTTTCATCAACTTTTTTTTGAAGAACCTTGACAGTTGGCATATCCTTTAATCTGAATCCGGCCTTGACAAGCTCTTTCTTGATTTGCTGGTCAAATCTGCTGTTATTCAGCAGAACCAACTCCTTTTCTTTTGGATCAAGTCGTGTATCGCTTATTCGATCCACAGAAAGACCAGCCGCACAACCAGACAGAATAAAAACTGTTAATAAACCAAATAACACATTTAATAAATTGGACATATTTCCTCTCCTTTATCTTCTCAAATCTTGAAGAAATGAACCGATTGCGACATAGCGCCTCTCCACTTCCACCATTTTTTGCGCTTGGGTCCGGCGGGAACTTCAGGCTGCTCATTTTTCGATTCCTGCCTCTCCATGGTAGGCAAGGTCGCTTGCTCTACAGGCTTTGCCGGTTCTGCCATCGGCAAAGGCGCTTGCTCTGGCGGACTCTGTCCGGCAAGATATTCCTCCACCTGTTTGGCAAGCCGCTTTGCCTTTGGCCTTGACCTATAGTCAAGCTCTTTGAGCAGGGCTTTCAGGACGCGCGGCTTGTCTTTGCTGTTTTCAAAAAGCTCGGTCAGCTCGTCCACGGTCTTTGAAAAATACGGGCGCTTGTCCATCCATCTTCCCCTCCGCGCCTTCCACCATTTCCACGGCGGCACAGGCTCAAGGAAAACTATTCGGCTTTTCTTGTGGACATATTGATACATTCCATCGGGATGCCATATTTTTGTGTAATCAGATTCGCAAAAAATTTTGCGCCTTCCAGGTATTCGTCCTCGGCCAAATTCAATATCCCGTATATTTCCATCCCCACCTTTGTCAGAAGGGACGCTTCAAGGTCAAAACAAGGCGCACCTGGGAAGCTATCAACATTCCTTGGCAAGACCATATACTTTTTGTTTATTGCAGATGGAATCCCTTTCAATCTTTTCATCATCCTGCGATGAATCAATCCCAGGCTGTCAAGGTCGGCAGCATCAAGAAAAGATATGCCGACTTTTTCAAACGCACCGGCAGGTATGAAGTCATCATCAATTACATACGGGGCAATCTTGGTAAAATTGATGGCGTCCCTTTGGTCAAGTGTAGATAATATCTCCATTGTCTTCAGGGAAAAAGATCCGGGCTTTTTTATCTCCCCGGCCAGCACCTTGCCCCATAACTGCATAACGTCTTCATCCCGCACATCGCCCGCATATTTCAGAAAACGGGTCATCCATGTCTGGCTGGGCTCTTCGCCATTGGCATGCGCCTTATCCTCCCCGGCCAATTCGGCGGCGGCGTACATCCCTATTCTTTCCTTGCTGTACTGTTCCGCCATGGCCTGTTTATAAAATGATGACGCCGCGCGCCCGGCAAGAGCGAGATGCTCCGTCATGTCCTCAATATCATTTTCTTTTTGTCCGCTTTTTTGCTGCGCGGCTTCAATGCCAAGCCTGGTTTGAGCCATTATAAGCTCCACCCTGGCTTTTACATCAGCGTCGGCAAGCTCTTCCATGCGGCGATGACGCGCTTTTTGGGCGTCCATCTCAAGGAGAAAATCCTGTTTGGTCTGCATATTCTTTTTCCTCCTTTCAGGCATGGGGAGAAATCCCCATTTGTCGGCTGTGGCAAATATCTTGTCCAGGAAGGAAATCGTACCTTCAGCGGCTTTCAGCCCGTTATTTATATCGGAAATTGGATTGTCCATCTATCTCCACTCCCGCCTCCAGCAGTTTTCATTTACCCTACTGGATGGCGGCGCGGCGGGCAAGGGGGGGGCTACGCCGCACGCCTCCATGACGTGGTGGCTCCCTGGAATTGGGCAATAAAAAAGCCCCCGAAATCGAGGGCTTTTGCTGGCAGAATGGGTAACAATTTATTTATGCTTTGCCTGCCTGGCTACATACTGGACATAGCCAAATATCGCCAATCCAAAGGCGACAATCAAAATGTAGGTAAGCATCAGTCAAGCCTCCTTATGGTATAAAAGGCAAGTAAAGCAAAGATTATGGCCAATCCAAGCAGACCTGGCTTGTTTTCAAACATGGCAACGCCAACTCCAATTGCCGCGATATTGGCAAAAAGCGTTGCGCCCAACTTGATTGTTTCTTTGTCGCGTTCGTTCATCTTCTGATCTCCCATCTCCAAATTAGCCATAATTCCCGCTCCAGTCCAGCCCGCTTCCCGTGGGTAACGGGCCGTATGGAACAAAAATTCGCATTGTTTCTCCGTGTTTCAGGGCCTGCTCCAATTTGGCGTCTGGCCCTGGAAGATTTTTATGGCTTCGGCCCATCTCCGACCGTCTCTCCGGTGCGGGTTTGCCCGCTGCACGGTTCTCACGCGCTTTTTCCGTCCATGCCCCAGCCACTAACGGCCTGTCCTCATCGGGGGATGTCTTTTTACCTCTTCCCTGCCGTCGTGTGCCTTCCCGCTGCATCCGGGGCTTCAACGGGCATCCGCCCTCCGTCCTGGCCGCTTGCGGCTTACCGCGCTCGGTACTTGCGAGGCCGCCCCTGAAAAACAGGTTTTTGCTACTCTGGCCCGCAGGCCGTGTTCGCCGCCATGTTCCTCGTTGGCAAAGATATGATACCAAATGTCTTGTGATTGTCAAATATCTAAATCCATTTTGTAAGCAAATCGAGTCGTTATACATTCCAATTGTCAAACAATAAAATACCGCATTGCAGGACGATTAAACAAAAAACCCTCCGGAGAGGGTTCTTATGGCAATTTGCAGGCGCCAGCCTTATATCACGCGGCCAAACCAGCGCACCTGCCCGTGAACCCTGAACGTGCCTTCTTCTCCAGCTTCCACGGGAATTGGCGTGAAATCCGGATTTTGCGAGACAAGCAGCAAGCCTTTGGGCGTGCGCTGGATGCGTTTGACAAGCAGCTCGTCGCCAAGGGTAACCAGAAAAATCTTGCCGTCAAGGATTTCAGTCTGACTGGTGTCAACCAGGATTGTGTCCCTGTCCATTATCAGGGGCTGCATCGACTCCCCCATGACATCGAACAGGACGCAGTTTTTGGCGCGGAGGCCAATACGATTGAGAAAATCACGCCTGAAGGCATAAAGACCAAGCACCCTGTTTTCCGTCACGAGGGAACTGCCGGCCCCTGCGCGGGCCTCCACCTTGGGGATCATCTCGAACGAGGCGATGTCGATGCCAGGATCATTCAGCGTGATTTCGTATTTGTCGAAAATCTTGCCAACTTCGGCAACTGTTGGGTTGCGTTCGCCGCTCAGCCAGCGGCCAAGGGTTACGGGATTGACCCCGGTCGCTTCGGCAAATTTTGCCGTGCTGCCAAAATCGTCCCGCATCTTGCGCAACCGTTCAATCGTACATTCCATAAAAGTTTTCATAATAGACACCATACCAAAATGCAGCGATTCTCACAATATACAAATGGATTTTTAAGTTGATTTTTTCAAAACCATTTGTAATAATCTCGACATGAAGACGAAGCCAAGCATTTACTACGAAGCAAAAAATTTTCTGGACAGCACAGGGATGAGCTGCACGGATCTTTGCCGCCGCGCCGGGGTCGCGCCCCTCATTCTTGCCCGCATCCTGAACGGCACAAGGCAGGACATGGTTTCCGCAAACGCGGACAAACTCCGCCAGGCCATGCGCGAACTGAACCGTTTTTTTGCCGAAGTGGACAGGATGCGCGGCAAAAAACAGGGAGCGCGAAATGCCAATGTTTGAACTCTGCGCCTGGGCCGCAAGCGCTTTTTGCCTTTTCACCTGGCTTGCGGCTGCCTGGTGGCTGGGCGCGCAGAAGCGCGGCCGCAACAGGAAACGTGGTTTCCACAAACAATTATATATAAGGAGACGAATGCAATGAACACACAGGATGTTGAAAGCATCGTGGCCGAATACGCGGCCAACAAGGCGGAAGCCGACAGGCTGACGGCCCGCAACGCCGAACTGGCGGAAAAGATGCTTGCCCTTGCGACTTTCAGGCCGGCGTCGGATACAGGCAAGATCGAGGCCTGCGGCTACAGGGTGAGCATTACCCGGCGCATCAATGAAAAATGGGATCAGGACAAGCTTGAGGCGGCGCGTGAAATTTTTACTGACGACCTCTTTTTTTCGCTCTTCAGGAAGAAATACGAGCCTGACCGGCGCGCGCTGAAAACTTTCATGCGCGGCGAATCCGACGGCAAGCTCAGGGCCATGCTGATTGACGCCTGCGCCACAAGCGCGGGCAAGCCTTCCGTCAAGCTGGAGAAACTGGAGGTGGCTCTATGAGCGGTCTGAAAATAATCAGCGCGGACCAGCGTATGGCCGAACAGGGCGGCATCAAGGGCGTTATCTTCGGGCCGGCCAAGATAGGCAAGACATCCCTGCTCTGGACGCTTGACCCGGCATCGACGCTTTTTGTCGATCTCGAGGCTGGCGGCCTTTCCGTGCAGGGCTGGCAGGGTGATTCAATTGAAATCCGGGATTGGGATTCGGCCCGCGACCTTGCCTGTTTTCTTGGCGGGCCAAACCCCTCCAGGCGCCCTGACCAGGCATACAGCAAGAACCACTTTGACTATGTATGCCAAAATTACGGCGACCCGGCGTCCGTTGCAAAGTATCAGACAATCTTCGTGGATTCAATAACCGTTGCCTCGCGCCTGGCCTTTCAGTGGGCCAAGGGGCAGCCGGAAGCCATATCCGAACGCAGCGGCAAGGTTGACACCCGCGGGGCATACGGTCTGCTTGGCCAGGAGATGATAACCTGGATAACGCAGCTTCAGCACATTGGCGCAAGAAATGTCTGGTTTGTGGGCCTGCTGGACGCGAAGCGCGACGATTTCAACCGGCCTTATTTCGAGCCGCAGATTGAAGGCTCCAAGACCGGCCTTGAACTGCCCGGCATTGTGGATGAGGTGATCACCATGACCGAGCTGACGCCGGAAGGGGAAAACTCCGCGCCGTGCCGGGCCTTTGTCTGCCAGCGGCCAAACCAGTGGGGCTATCCGGCGGGAGACCGCTCCGGCAAGCTCGACATGGTGGAGCCTCCGCACCTTGGCAGACTCATGGATAAAATACGCGGCGGTAAGAGAGCGGCCACGTCCGATTATGAATATAAAATCGCGTAAGGGGAAGAATAAATGAGCGGATTTTTTGATTTCAACGACGCTGACCGCCAGCAGAACGGCTTTGACCTTATCCCGGCAAAGACTGTCCTGCCCCTTGTGATGAGCATCAGGCCTGGCGGCGCGGGCGACAACGGCTGGCTGCGCCTTTCGCAAAGCACGGACGCGGAAATGCTGGACTGCGAGTTTACGGTCGAATCCGGGCCATACGCAAAGCGCAAGGTCTGGCAGATGTTCACTGTTTCCGGGGGCAAGCTGGACGACAAGGGCGAAAGCATTGGCGCGAAAATCAGCCGCCAGAGCCTGCGGGCCATCCTTGAAAGCGCGCGGGGCATCAATCCCGACGACATGAGCGAATATGCCTGCCAGGGACGGCGCATCAACGGCTGGGAAGATTTCAACGGAATTGTCTTCTGGGCGCGCATCGGAGTGGAAAAGGACAAGACCGGCCATTATGAGGACAAGAACAAAATTACCTGCGTGATTACCCCGGATATGAAGGAATATGGCAAGATGAGCGAGGCGCCCGCGAAGGCTCCCGCCGCCTCTGGCTGGGGCGCGGCTCCTGTTTCATCGCAAGCCGCATGGGCGCCGCGGCAGGAAACGCAAAACGGCCAGTCGCGGGGCGGTAATCCTGCTCCGGCCAATCCTGCTCCCCAGCCGTCCGAAAATGCCACGCCAACGCCGGCCTGGGCCAGATAAAATCTTCTTCCCCAAAAACCCGAACCCCTGCCGCCGGGGCAAAACGGCGGCCAGATTTTTATGATTTTGCGGCCCTATCAGGAAAACATGGTCAAGCGCTCAATAGAAGCCCTGAACGCTCGCGGTAATACTCTGGCGGTTGCGCCAACCGGCGCGGGCAAGACCGTCATTCTCTCCGCCGTTGCCGGCAGACTTGGCGGCAGGCAGTGCGTTTTGCAGCACAGGGACGAGCTTGTGAGCCAGAACCTGCGCAAGTTCAGAAAAGTAAATCCGCAAGCCGGCACGGGGCTTTATACTGCCGACAGCAAAAGCTGGCGGGCGGACACAACTTTCGCCATGGCCCAGACGCTGCAAAGAAATCTTGCCTCCATCCCGAAACTGGACGCGCTAATTATTGATGAAGCGCATCATGCCGTGGCCAAAGGCTATCTGAAAATAGTCGAGGCAATCAGGGAGAAAAATCCGGACTGCAAAATTTTTGGCGTAACCGCCACGCCGGCAAGGGGCGACGGCAAGGGACTGCGAAAAGTCTTCGACAACTGCGCGGACCAGATAAGCCTGCACAGTCTGATTGCCCTGGGTTTCCTGGTCAGGCCGAAGACTTTTGTCTGCACGCTTTCCGGCACTGACGACAAGCTGGCATCCCTGCGCAAGACTGGCTCTGGCGAATACGATATGCGCGAAGCTGCGGAAATTCTGGATGTGGCCGTGCATAACGAAGCAGTTGTGCGGGAATGGCGCAAGCTGGCCGGCGACAGAAAAACAATTGTTTTCTGCTCCACGGTGGAGCATGCCGCCCATGTGCTGGACGCCTTTCTGAAAGAAGGAATCCGTGCCGCCGTTGTAACCGGCGAAATGCCTGCGGGCGAAAGAAAGAGGCTGCTGGCCGGCTTTGACAGCCAGAACGCGAATGCCGTCCAGGTTCTGATAAATGTCGCTGTTTTGACAGAAGGCTATGACAGTCAGCCGGCAAGTTGCGTGGCGCTTCTGCGGCCATGCTCGCAAAAGTCAACGATGCTGCAGATGATCGGGCGCGGCCTGCGTACCGTTGACCCTTCGCTTTATCCCGGCGTGATCAAGAAAGACTGCATTGTTCTGGACTTTGGCCGCTCCCTGCTCACGCACGGCGATCTCGAGAACAAGGTCAGGCTGGACGACAGGCAAAAAACCTGCCCGGCCTGTCTTGGCGAAGTGCCTTACAGCATGAGGGAATGTCCGCTTTGCGGCCACGAGTTCAAGGCCGCAAGGCGCGGATCCGGCGGCGATCCTGATGCGGAAGACGGGCCGGAAGCTGTCAGTGATGTTGTAATGGAGGAAGTGGATATTCTGGAAAATTCCCCGTTCCGCTGGTGCGACATTTTCGGTTCCGGCAAGGTAATGATCGCATCCGGCTTTGAAGCCTGGAGCGCGGTCTGTTCCGCCGATGGCGAGACCTGGCAGGCTCTTGGCAAGCTGAAGGAGGAAAAGGCGCTTCGCAGGATAGCGATAGGCGAAAGAGTTCCGACGCTGGCGGCCGCGGACGATTTTTTGCGGATGAATGAATCTGACGATGCGGCCAAAAAAAATAAAAGATGGCTCAATGATCCCTGTACCGAAAAACAGTGGGGACATCTGCAAAGGCTTGGTTATGGACAGGGCAATCTTTTTGCCTTCACCAAGTATTCGGCTGCCTGCACGCTGAATTTTTTCTGGAACCGCGGACTGATCGAGCGCGAGGTGCTTTATGGCTGCCACTGAAATCCCCGGCTTTGACTACAGGGGCTTTTATAAAAGATTGTGCCTCTGCAAGCTGGAAAACAAAAAATTCTGCGAAATGAGCCTTGAGGAAATATCCGGCGTCATCAACGCGGTTGACTGTTTTTTGCCCAAAAAGTGCGTTTACTGCGGCAACTTTACGCCAGCCGGCAAGGGCGGGACTTGCGGCATCGAGAACAAGGCAATCGCTGACGCCTTTGCCTTTTGCAGCTGCGAGCATGATCTCGTGCCGTTCTGATGGCAATCGCAAGGCGCAGGCTTTCGCACAAAGAGCGCAAGGCCCTTTATGCAAAATATCTCGAAACTGACCATTGGCGGCAAAGGCGCAAGGCCGCGCTAGCAAATGCCGGCTATCGCTGCCAGGACTGCGGGCGCCATGCGGACGAAGCCGGGCCGCTGGAAGTCCACCATCTGACATACGCGCGGATTTTTGCGGAACTGGACAAGGATTTGCGGGTTTTATGCCGGGACTGCCACGGGCGGCGCCACGGCTATCTTGGAGAAGAAGACATGATAGACCTCAATACGCGCAAGACGGGCGGCAGGCTTGTCCACCTCATAGACGAGGTCATGCTGCAGGGGCAGGAAAAGTCCGACGCCGCAAGGCTGGCGGCAAGGACGCCGCGCATTGGCGCATCCCGGCTTGGCGAAAACTGCCTGCGCAAGCTGCAATACGAGTTTTTCAAGACGCCAAAGGACAGGCCTTTCAGCGGCAAGGCCCTGCGGATATTCCATCGCGGCCACGCCGGGGAAGACTGGATGGCGGACTGGATCAGGGCTGCCGGCTTTGACCTTTACACTCATGACGCGAATGGCCAGCAGATTTGCTTCCATGCCATGCAGGGGAAAATTCTGGGCTTTGCCGACGGCGTTTTCAGGGACGGCCCTGCCGAATGCGGGCCATATCCGCGGCTCTGGGAGAACAAGGTGCTTGGCGCGAAAGGCTGGAACAAGCTGGAACGCGACGGCCTGAAAAAAGCATACCCGGTTTATTACGGCCAAGTGCAGCTTTATATGGCCTATTTTGAGCTTGCGGACAACCCGGCCATGTTCACAGCGCTGAACGCCGACAGCATGGAAATCCTGGCTCTGGATGTGGAGTTTGACGCGGCCGCCGCGCAGGAGCTCTCGGACAGGGCGGTCAATCTTGTCCGGGCCTGCGAGGCCGGCCAGCTTCTGCCGCGCTGCGCGCAGGACGAGACATGGTTTGAATGCAAGTTCTGCGACTGGCATGAGCGCTGCTGGGCCGGGGATTAGACTTGCCGCCCATGAACAGCTTTTTTGATTTCAATACTGCGCTAGGAGCGGACAGACCCGGCAAGGTCGTGCCTTTTGATACACCGGAAGCGCAGTTCAGAAAGTTTTTGCTGGAACATGGCCTGTTGCCCAGGGCAGTCGTGCCGACAGACGGTGCGCGCGTGGAGCGCTGCCCTGTCGAGGGTGACAGCGGCAACAAAAAATCCGGCTGGTACATATTTTTCAATGACAAATTTCCCGCCGGCGAATGCGGCGACTGGAAAACCGGCGAATGCTGGACATGGTGCGCAAAAGAAGAACGCAGTCTGACGAGCGACGAGCGGAAAATCGCACAGGCGCACAGGACCCAGGCCACTGAGGCCAGGGAGAGGGAACGGGCGCGGCTGGCGCAGGAAGCAGCCATGCGCGCCGAACAGGACTGGGCTTGCGCCACTGAGGCAACGGTTCATCCATATCTGGGCGCCAGGGGCACTGAGTCCCATGGCCTCAAAATGTTGGCCGGCAAGCTGCTTGTGCCGGTCAGAAACCTTGCGGGTGAACTGTGTTCCCTGCAAAGAATTGATGCCGCCGGCAACAAGGAGTTTTTGTTTGGCGGCGCCATAAAAGGCAATTTTCATATTCTGCCCGGAAAAACGGATGTTGTTGCCGTGGCCGAAGGCTACGCGACGGCGGCAAGCATCCACGAAGCCACGGGCTGGACCGTGCTTTGCGCCTTCAACTGCGGTAATTTATTGCCGGTGGCAAGGGCCTGGCGGGAAAAAAATCCTGACCAGAGAATGATAATCTGCGGTGACGATGACCGCTGGAAATCCGAAACTGGCAATCCCGGGCGGCAGGCCGCCGAAGCCTGCGCCAAAGAGATCGGCGCGGCTGTGGTCTTGCCGGTTTTCAAAAGAGACGAGGGCAGGCCAACGGATTTCAATGACCTGCACAGAATGGAGGGGCTTGAAGAAACAAGACGCCAGCTTATGGCGCCGATGAACACCTATACGATTGACGCCCAGAACTGGCTTGTTACGGCGGACATGTTTGACAAGCCGCCGGAAGCAAGGCGGGATCTTGTGGAAGACACCTTTCCTCTCGGTTCGGTTATCCTGCTGGCCTCGCTTGGCGGCATAGGCAAGTCGATGAAGCTGCTTGACCTTGCCCTGCAGGTTACGGCTCCGGACGAACAGGCAGGCGCCTTCAATTTCAATGAGCGTGTTTTTTTCGGCAACCGCATCCTGGAGCATGGCCCGGCGGTAATCTATACGGCGGAAGACGCCCACAGGGACAATTGCGAGCGCATCTACAGAATGGGCAGAAGTTTTCCGGCCTGGCCGCTGATGGTCATTCCCATTATAGATGTGGTCGGCGCCTATCCACTGGTGCTGCCCGGCGACAGGAACGGCCCCATGGTATCGCCGCAATGGCATGAAATGCGCGAACAGATGCTGCGGATAAAGCCGAAGCTGATTGTCTTTGACCCGCTTTCGTCATTCGCCATGGTCGATCTGAACAAGCCGGAAGTTGCCACATACGTTATCGGAATGTTCGCCAATCTGGCCAGCGAGACCGGGGCCTGCATTGTCGTAACGCATCACCTGGCCAAGACAAAGGACAATATCACGACGCCAGAACAGGCCAGGGCGCTTGTGCGCGGCTCCACCGCCATAGTGGACAGGACGCGCGGCACATACGTCCTCTGGGGCATGGGGGAAAAACAGGCCCAAAAAACATGCGAAGCTCTTGGCGAGGAATGGGAGCGGGACAAGGTTGTCCAGGGCTGTCTGGCCAAGGAGAACTTCGGCGGCGACAAGACCATCAAGACCTTTGTGCGCAAAAGGAACGGCCTGCTTGTTGCCCGCAATGAGGATTTGCGCTCTGCTGCCAGGGACAATGTTCCGGCCATGTTGGACGCACTGGCTGATGCCGTGGCGGATGCGGCAAAGCGCGGGCAACCTTTCACCAAAACAGGAGCCAATGGCCTGTTTACGAGGCGGCAGGAGCTGCCGGCCATGTTGGCGGGCATATCGCGGCATCAGCTTGAAGAAGCGGCGCAAAGGCTGCTTGACGACAAGCGGCTGGTCTTGTGTATCTCGAAAGGCAGCACAAGCAAGAAATGGCTGGATGTGCCTGACGGAGATTTTGCTCTTGGAGTCGGGGAAATCACAAGAGGCGCGGCAGAAGTCTAGTGTTGGAATAACAACAAGG
>ERZ778510.2061-NODE-2061-length-11395-cov-9.824162_pt1 | contig 11395 bp, 10 predicted proteins | sample MGYA00510348_ERZ778510 | MGnify/ENA primary metagenome ERZ778510 (study PRJEB29527, sample SAMN07138969) | mouse gut metagenome | material: feces | host: mouse | place: China:Nanjing | collected 2016-01-25 ... | reverse complement strand
CGTGGTGGGGTTGGCTTAAATACAGCGATAGCGACTATTTTATTAACAAACTAAACAAGAAAAGCCCGTATGAAATCAAATTCAGACGTTAGGCCGGCGGCTATTTTGCCGCTCGGTAACGGTGCCTTCCACTATAACTACAACGTGAAGGCCCGCACACAGGAAACAGAACCCGCACCCCAGGCCGACGAAGGCAACCCCGAAGGAGTGGAAACCGCCGTAATGGTGGAATCGCCCCGAATTGTCTACGACTACGACACCGTGGAAGTGTGGGGCAACCCGAACTATAAAGAGATAGTCCGCGCCGTCATCCGCGCCGAAGTTTCGGAAACGGAAGAGTTCGGACTGATTAACGACTACAACGCCGCCCGCGCCGGACTTTTAGAGGAAGCCGAAGCCAAGGAAGCCGAAGAACGCTATACCGCGCATCTTCGCCGCGTCGCCGAGATTAAGGCGATGGTTAAGGTAGACCTCACCGGGGCCGGGTACTAACCAACCTATACAACGATGGAGTATTTACCCGAAATAATTAGCGCGTTGGCTGTGATTATTACCGCGTGGTTCAGTTATAACCAATACGCAAAAAATAAACTTACCGACTTGAAGGTAGAGCAGATGCGGCGCGACAACGAAGTAAAGCGTAAGCGGCGTTCCGACAATTCGGCGTTAGTCCACGGCGAATTGTGGGAAATACTTCACGAACTTAAAGCCGACCGGGTTTATATAGTTCAGCCGCACCCATTAGGCAACGAAAGCATGGTAAGCATCTACTTTGAAAGCAAGCGTAAAGGAGTGGAGAGCATGAAGCCACGTATTCAAAACCTAAAAATGTGCGATGTAGCGAAGTTTTGCGCCGACCTTACTAAAAACTTGTTTATGTTCATAACCGACATAGACAACCAAGTAACCGACCGCTACGCAAAATCTTTACTTTCGTCGTGTGGCACGGAGCAAGTAATAATAAAGCGACTTTCCGATAATTCTCACGATTGGGTAGGCTCAATTTTTTGCGAGTTTACCCACGGGCAGAAGATAGACGAAGCCGAAGCCCGCGCCATTCTTCACGAAGCCGCTATGAATATTCAGTACATTCTGCCCGCCTTCATTGACTAACCAATATTAACACAGCATGGCAAATTTAGCAATTTTAGCCCCCTTCATTTTGTCGCACGAAGGCGGGTTTGTAAACGACCCCTTAGACCGGGGCGGAGCGACCAACAAAGGCGTTACTATTGCGACATGGCGACAAGTTGGCTACGACAAGGACGGCGACGGCGACATCGACGTAGACGACCTCAAGAAGATAACCGACACCGACGCGGTGGAGCGTGTTATGCGTCCCCACTATTGGAACCGGTGGAAAGCCGACCGCATTACTTCGCAGTCCGTCGCTAACATTGTCGTCGATTGGGTATGGGCTTCCGGCAAGCACGGAATAACCAAGGTTCAGGCCCTTCTCGGCGTGAAGGTGGACGGCATTGTAGGCGACAAGACCTTAGCCGCCCTTAACGCACAGCCGCCCCGCGTCCTGTTCGACAAGATTAAGGCCGCCCGCGTCGCCTTCATTGAAGGCATCATAGCCGCCAACCCTTCACAAAAGCGGTTTAGGAAAGGATGGCTTAACCGCCTTAACCGTATTCAGTACGGAAGCCTTACCCACAACACGAACCCCGCTAAAAAAGTAACCTTCCCCGACGTATGACACGAATAGCCATTTTCCTAATAGCCGCCATCGCCTTCTTCCTTTCCGGCTGTTCCACCACCCGGAAGACAACGGCGACCGAAAACCAGGCCGAAGCGCAGCTTACAGCGACGACCGCCGGACAGCAGCACATCGAAGCCACAGGGCAGACCGCAATAATTACCAACGTGCAGACCGACGAGAAGCAGAACGTAGTTATAGACTTCGCCAAGGTGGAATTTTATCCCGGCGAAGTTCCTACGCTTCCTTCCGACAGCACCGCCCCCGATTGGCTTAACGCGATAGTTCCGGGCGGATCCATTGAGGACGGCACGAAGGCCAAGCCCCCCAACGTGAAAAGTATTACTACGGGCCGGGCAGTCATTAACGGCGAAAAGAACGAGAGCCGGGCGACCGAAGCCACAGCCCAAGCGACCGCCACCGAGGACACCGCAATAAAAGCCGACGTTTCGGCGGCACAACAGGAAGCCACCGAAACCAAGACCGAGGAAAAGCCGAAGTTCACTATTTGGGATTGGCTTTACCTTATAGTTGTCGGCGGCTTTTCCGCCTATGCCTTATTCTACGGCGTGAAGACAATTATTAAAATACACAACGCCGCCAAGAAGGGCAGCTAAACACAAGAACCGAGCCGGAAGCCGTGGGGCAGCTTCCGGCTCGTCTATTTCCGGGCAGAATAAAAGAAAAGTACCCTTAAAAGTCCGTTTTCGGGTACTTTTTCGGGTACTTATTTGCTACTTTGCTGTATTACAGCGTTGTTGGCGGAGAGGACGAGATTCGAACTCGTGGTAGGATTGTATCCTACGTCGGTTTAGCAAACCGGTGGTTTCAGCCACTCACCCACCTCTCCTTTTGCTGATGTTTGCGTGGGTTATTTCCTTTTCAGCGGTGCAAAGTTAACAAGGATATTTTTATTATGCAAATTTTTCTTTGCAAAATTCTGCACATTTTTCAAAAAACGCAGAAAACGAGACAATGACACATCCCATCTAAGAACAACAATACGTACAGCATACCGCATGCTACCCCTCCAATCATGACATAAACCACAAATAGGACACCATAGAGAAATTCATATCAATTGATCAATCTCCCCAATCGACTCATGCTTCTACATTACACAGTAGTCCCCAATATTGCCATGACAAAACTTATTAATCCAACAACAGCAAAACTCTGCAACTATGCTCAGTTAACCAATTTAGCAAATTTCGCTTCGAAATATTTTTTATTTCAAAAAACAAATATTATCTTTGCAAACGAAAACAATACAGACTATCTATACTGACATCGTATCGCATCCAATTTTATTCCCTTGAGGAATACTATAAAAATCAAGGAGTACTTAAAACAATTCATCCATACCATAATTCACTAAAGTGGCACTCACCGAGATGGTAAGTGCCACTTATTCATCCAATAGGCTGTCTATCAGAGCTTATAAGTAAGCATGACACGCACGCCGGTAGTATTCGACTTCACATGCGGATAGTCGCGATATCGTGTCGAACGATGATAATGACTCACCGCAGCCGAGAGATACAGTTTATTCCATATACGCAAATCGGCACGCAACTCACTCACATTGAATGAAGCTGCAGAATGGTCTCCCTGAACATCAAGCGTACGGGGATCGCTTCTTGCAAGATTCGTATCCCGATGATATCCCTTCCATGTAAAAAGTCGGTAGTATTCATGAGAGAGAGAGGCTGAAAAACGGTCGCGATTAAACACAAAATTTACGCCTCCTTTAATTGAAAAACCACTGGCAAGATTATAATTACGCTCATCCACATGATAATAGTCCGACAGTATCGAACCGAGCATCACCACATTACCGTGCAAATAAGTATCCAAAGTCCATTGAGGATTACTCGCGTCGCGGAACATCCATCCGGCCCCCAGGCTGGCAGGGATACCCAATTTATATGGCACCCTTGACACATGAGACGGATCCGCTTTATGTATCGTATCGGAATCATAATAATCAAAATGCTGATAAAGTCCAACACTCATCTTGCGAGAAGCAACATCATATATTTCGCGTGCGATAAGCCGACCTTTTATATTGAGCTGACTCAACAGCGGCTGACGGCTTACTACACCAAGATCTGCTCTGACTGTAAAATAATCGAACGGATTGGTTGAAGTCACCTCAAACCTGTCACCATATTCTACATTTATCTCTGCAGTCGCACCTACTGCCGACGACGATGCCTCATCGTTAAGGTATATCCCGCGAGTACCCACAGAGAATTCGACCGATACCGGAGGTGTCCCATACAGACGCCCACGTGTGGTACGAACGCGCCAGGCATCACCTGTGATAATACGTGTAAGTCCCCTCATCGGTGAAATTACAAACACCGCAGCTTCTCGGCCAAACCGGGAAGCTCCGGTATCGCGGTCATCTATGATTGCATCTGACGCGCGGAAAAACACCTCTCCGATTGCCGTGCCACCTATCGGAGTAGCTATAATGTCATTGGTCGAGGGATATTCACATTCCATAAAAAGCTCCCACATAGCGCTACCTCCAATAGAAAACAGAGCAGACTGCCAGTAGTTGAAACCATTGCTTCGTGCTGAATTATAATAGAGACTTCCGTTATAGGGGTGCAGAAACATATTTGTCCCCAGCTTGTCGTTATCCCATTTAAATCCTTTGCGAAAATTTTCCTTGACACTGTTCATACTTATGTATGCAAAATCTCCGCGCTGCACATAACGGTCAAATGCCCATAAGCCCAGATTAAACCCCACCACCTCTCCTGCCGCACGCCAGAAATGCGGCTTTGAATAATAGGCTACGTCGGCACTATCCGGCGGCACCTCCGGAAGTACCCGCAGCTTTATAGGCATTTGGGCCGACACAGTACAGGCGCCCGACAATATGCACATTAATAATATGAGGTATCTTAAGCTAATCATTAATCCATTGTTGAGATATAGTTGTTACAGAAGTATAACAATTGTTAATCTCATCAGTTCGATTTTACATTGCAAATATCATCTACCTCACCCTCACAAACCACCGTAACGAACAGACAAAAGCACACGCTACCGCCACTTTGAAACAAACTCCAAACCAAATCAATCTTTTTGTCATATAAATTTGCTTTTTATAAAACATTTGCTTTACTTTGCGGCATACTATTAACAAATGTATCACGACTATGCCACTTATCATTCCTAAAAAATATAAGCAGAAACTCCTCCCGGAGACCACTGAGATTGCCATCAAGACAATAAAAGAAGGCTTTCAAACCGAATTGGCACGCGCCCTAAACCTGCGGCGAGTCACCGCTCCGCTTTTTGTACTCAGCGGCACCGGCCTGAATGATGACCTCAACGGAGTCGAACACGCGGTATCATTCCAGATTGATGCGATGGGAGGAGCCAAAGCCGAAGTAGTCCATTCCCTGGCAAAATGGAAACGAGCCAAACTTGGAGCTTATGATATAGCTCCCGGATTCGGACTGTATACCGACATGAATGCAATCCGCACATTCGAGGACCTTGACAATACCCACTCGCTCTATGTCGACCAATGGGACTGGGAAAAAACAATCTCACCTAAAGATCGCAACCTCAACTATCTTAAGGAAACTGTAACAAAAATTTACGACGTAGTCCGACTTATTGAAGACCGCATATACCGACAGTTCCCTCACATTACCCCGGTGCTTCCTGAAAAACTGACATTCATCCACACCGAAGAACTACTACAGCAATATCCCGACCTGACACCCCGCCAACGCGAGGATGCAGCCGCCCAAGAATACGGCGCAATATTCCTCATCGGTATCGGAAATGAACTGAGCAACGGAGAGCCACACGACGGCCGGGCACCCGATTACGATGACTGGATTACCCCAAACTCCGACGGATATACAGGACTCAACGGCGACTTGATTTTCTGGAACCCCGTGCTATCGTCCTCATTCGAACTGTCATCAATGGGAATACGCGTAAGTCCGGAGTCACTTCGAGAGCAGCTTGACAAGCGTTGCTGTACCGAACGCAGCCAATTGCGATTCCACAAATCCCTGCTCGACGGACAACTCCCCTACTCCATCGGTGGTGGCATCGGCCAGAGCCGCCTGTGCATGTTTATCCTCCAAAAAGCACACATTGGAGAAGTGCAGGCCTCGATATGGCCACCGGAACAGATTGAAGCATGTAAAAATGCAGGCATCAATCTACTTTAGATACTCTTATTTCTCAGCTTGCTACAATTCATACTACTGTCTCAGGAGCAACGGCCCACCCATACGCTATATAACAATTACACTATCGAAAAGATATTTCGATAAAATCGGAGCACCTATAGTCCCGTCATAACAGTAATTCGTGAGCATTGCTCCTCTCCAGATATTTTTACTTGTTGTCATCTACTCAATCTGTCGGCCTGCTCAATCCGATACCTATTGCATACTGATAAAGCACAGCATATGCTGTGTATCGCTTTCAGTTATTTTTTGGGGCATTCCATACACAAAGAGTGAGCAATACCGATAACATTGCCGCACCTATCCAGAAATATCCCACACAGGTAAAATCGTAGACACAGCCACTTTCTGTCATCGTCTTATTATTCTCTATAAGCACACCGTTCATGATATCCTGAAGTGCCGCTCCGATATACGATGCAATACCCACTATACCCAAAGCCGCGCCAGAGGCTTTTTTAGGAGCTATGTCTACCGCCATCAAGCCCCCGAGAAAGCATATCAGCACACCGATACCAAGCCCGAACATTATCATCAACAAAACATCGACCCAGAAATGACGTCCGGGAATCAGAAGGAACATTGACAAAGCAGCCACATTAAGAATGCCGAATATCAGTGCCGGTACATTGCGACTCCCTCTGAAAAAACGATCGGAAATCAATCCCGAAAATTCAGTGCCGACAATCCCGCAGACCGAACTGATAGATATTATAAAGCTCGCATCAATTGTGTCATAACCTTTCTCTGCCTGCAGAAAAAACACGCCCCTGCTGTTTACCGCATAACAGCTTATATACATGAATGCACTTGCAAAAGCAAGAATCCATATAGCAGGCATCCGCAATACCATTTTCTGTGCATCGTTGAAATCCTCACAATCTTCATCATTGGATTTTATATCGCTCTCGACCGATGCATATCCATATCTCTCGGGGGAAACCCGCCAAATAAGGAGTGGGGACATTCAATAGCATATCGGAAGTATTACTGTTATATACATCCACTTCCAGACGCAACATATTGAACACACCGAACTCCAGACCGATATTGGTCATCTTTGTCTTTTCCCATCCCAAATCCGGGGTGCTGATTGTCGACGGATAAAGTCCGGGAGCAACAGACCCCACACCGGTGCCTACTACATAATTGTCGGCAACCAGCGATGCATAGTAGTCGTAATTGCCGATACTGAAATTACCCGACACACCATAACTTGCACGTAGTTTCAATGCGTCAAGCCATGTATAGTCTTTCAGGAAACTTTCTTCCGACAGATATCATCCGGCCGACACCGAAGGGAAGTATCCCCACCGGTTATTGCTACCGAAACGCGATGAGCCGTCAGCACGCAACGACGCCGACAACAGATAGCGGCTGTCGTAATTATACTGTATTCTGGCAAATACCGATGCCAGCGACAATGCCTGCCTGGAAGAATCCTAATTGGTCGCCACTGTCGACGCATTAAGAGTCGTGACAAGATCATTCGGAAAGCCATTGGCCGTAATACGGCTTCCTTCTATTGATTCACGTTGCATAGACTGACCAAGCACGGCAGAAATATCATGAATATTATTTATGCGGGTGTTATACGACAGTGTATTCTCCCATGTCCAGCTTAGATAATCTTTTATGCGCAGCGTGCCTTCGGGATTCGACGGCGGCACTTTGTTTACCGATGTAGGCAGTGTCGACGGACGATAAATCTCCCTGCGGTAACTGTTCCAGGCGGTGCTGAATTCGGTTTTCAAGTTAAGGCCGCTTATTATTTCCCAATTGAAGAAAGTCTTGCCCATTACCTTGTTGCGTTTCATACGGTCTTCACGCTCATTAGCCAGAGCCACCGGGTTAATTACAGCCTGCTGCTTATAACTCCAGTTGTAATTGTCGAAATTATAGCTGCCGTCCTCATTATATACGGGAAAGATAGAAGCCATTGCCAACGCGAGCGACGGTATGGTTTCTTTAGTGAAACGGTCCTCTGTAGGCACTATATCATATAAGATGTGCGCTATACTTGTATTTGCGCCGAAGGTGACATTCTGGTATTTCACATTGATGTTTGCGCGGCCGCCGAATGTTTCTTGCCCGGAGCCTATCACAATACCAACTATTCATCAACCGCTATAAGACTTATATTCAGCCACATATCACACAATCATCCAACTAAGCCGTTTTTTTTGCAAATATGCCTGAAGAACTTACGTCTTCCGCATTGTTTAACACTTATAGCTTGTTTAATAATAAATGCGTCAGCCACTACAGTCTACAGACCGTCGTAACCGACGCATATTAAGCCCGATGGCAATCCCCGAATTACCGGTCTACACGGGCGAGCGTGGTATTGAATGTTTTTTCGACTACAGCTGTAGCCAGTTCAATATTATCGAGATATCATTCCGGTAAGCCGTTCTGAAACAAGACTGCTGTCAAGAGTAAACGTATATCCATAGTATTCCTCCATCCTTGATACCACGGTAGGCAGCATAGCATTGCGGAACATCAACCGTCGCGATTTCCAGGCTAAAGGATTGTCATTGTAATCGACTGAGGTCACATTGATGTCGCCGGTTGCATATATCAGCGTAGCTTTCTGTTCCGGAACGAGGGTTACATTCTTTCCGGTGACGGTCGACTTCATGCTCACCGATCCTTCAACAAGATATAACTAGGCATATCCGTCCTCTTCTCGTACGGAAAGATTAAAGGATGTACCATGTACTGTTACTTCAAGACCATAGGATTCGATTATAAACTCTGAAGTCCTATCCTTTACAATATCAAAGTAGCCTTCACCATTAAATTCAACCCGACGGGTATCGCTATTGAATCCGGATAATGTATAGCTCACTGATGAGTTGCCGTTGAGTTCGATAGTCGAACCGTCGGGAAGGTTTACAGTAGCCCTGTCTGTAGCCGCAGTAAATACGTTAGTAGATAATGATTCAATATCATTATACCGATTGTACAGGTATGCCGACCCGGCCATCAAAACAACTATAAGAGCTACCGCTGCAACCGCTGCACAAATCGTAAGACGATGCCGCCGGATGCTCGGTTTAATCAGCATCGTACTAAGCCTACGGTAAACTTCAGCTTCGGCATGAACATCTTCCTGTCCGGGAGCAGGCTCAAATTCATGCCGGTCGTCATATATTTCATGTCCAAGCTGATTGTCCGACAATGATTCGAGCCGCCTTCTCGTCTCCTCAAGTTCGGATTTCGTGAGCTTGTTCATACGGTATTTTCTGACTAAATCTCTCATTATTGCATATGTATTTGAACTGGTTTATAGAGGGCTCTAAATGATATCTACAATCTACATGACATAATCACGGTAGAAATGACAATCAACATCCGGCTTATATGATAGCGTACATATTTCAATCCTTTTGACAGATGATTCTTTACACTCTGCTCATTAATGCCAAGTCTTATGGCAATCTCTTTATTCGACAGATTCTCGAGTTTTGACATTCTTACAACCCGAGCTTGCGCAGGAGGCAGCCTGTCGATTATATGTTCGACCCGAGAGGCAAATTCAGCATACTCTATCGTCGAAGTATCCTCTCTCCCGATTGAATTGCAATAGTCCAAATAATCTCATAAACCGGCGCATTGACATTTCGTCGATATGCGCTTATAAGATTATTTCTGGCGATGGTGAACAGCAGGCCACGCAACGTGCTGTCGGCAATAATTGAATCCCGGCTACCCATAGCTTTGCAAATACTTCTTGAACAATATCTTCCGCGTCATAAGCCGATTTCGTAAATTGCCGGCAGTATACATAAAGACGCTGAAAGTATAACTTATATACTAATGCAAAAGACATCGCCATTCTTAAGACGACGTATAAGTAAGGCCTCAATATCTTGGTTATCCGGATTCGCCATATGTCTCTTCACAGGCGCAAAATTAGTGTTTTTTTAATACAAATTACACATATATAGGAATGCACATTGCTCAACGCCATATTAACGAGTTGTACATAAACATATTACGCCATAGCATCATTCTATTTTTTTAAATATGTCGGGCAAGTCAGACGAACTGAGAGTGACGTCACGCAAAGATATGACGGGGATTTGTGAGCAGGATAATATCGAATCAAGCATTCGCATATGCCGGCGCTTAGGAATATCCGCCGAAAGTAGAATCCGGCAAGGGCGCAATGAATCGACGACCGTCTGCCAACCGCCACGATAACCGCGGCAAATCAACGCACAGTCGACAATACCCTCATCATAGCACGGGGCAGACAATATACTGTCGTGGTTCACTATTACAAGTCGACCGGTAGTACCGTCGCATGCCGGTAGCACGACTGTGTTTCCACGAACTATCGAGATAGATTGCTCTGCGGCAGATGTCGGATGGCCGACAAATTTACGATAACGTTCCGCATACTCATCCCGCAGAGATTCTGCAGCTATATCCGGAGCGGTAGTGAGCATTTCCACTCGACTGCGACTGACATCGCCGCCGTCTGATGGCATTCTGCATATTATGGTCGTAAAATACGCATCATGCGGAATAAACCATTGTTCCTCCTCCTCCGACGTGACACCACCGACAAATACAGTCACAGGCACCATGACGGCCAGGGATATCCACCACCCGACACTGCGCCGCCACAGCGCAACAAGCCCCAGACACAGAGTAACATAGTAGGAAACCATAGCATACCACGTAATATTCACGCCATATATGGCAGAATCCGGTAATGAGGTAATCAGTTCTATCCAGCGCAACATCACATCATATATACCGTCGACAACTGAACACAACCACACAGGGTCTGAACCGACGGCCTCGCACACCATGACAGCAATTCCGCCTGCCATCACTATCGGAAGAATCATAGCAACCGGTATGTTTGCCAAAAGGAAATAGACCGGGAAAATATCAAAATAATACATCGCAATCATGCCTGTGCCCAGCATCGCGCTCAGCGATATCGCGACTGTCAGCAGCAACCAGCGCATGCACCATGGAGCACGCCTGACCCACGGCAGTACCACCGGCATCACAAGCAGAATACACCCCACAGCAAGGTAAGACATCTGAAACCCGGGCATCCACAACTGCCTCGGCGACACAATCAGAATCATCAATTCCGACACGAGCATACCGTTGAATGACATATACGGACGCTGTAATATAATCCCGCCACACACCATCGAAGCCATAAGAGCGGCACGCGTTACCGATGCCGACATCCCCGAAAGAAAGGCATAAATCCACAACGCGGCAATTACCACTCCGCATCGCACTCGCCAGTCCCAAAGAAGACCAAGCGGAAATAGCAAGAATCCAAGAATCATTACAAGAATGCCGACATGCAGTCCGCTTAGAGCAAGCACATGAGCTACACCGGCCGCAGAGAATGCCTCGCGTGTATCAGGCGACAACCATTCATCCTCCCCCACTGTCACAGCAGCAAGAAACTGACACG
>ERZ778510.2055-NODE-2055-length-11425-cov-5.838962_pt1 | contig 11425 bp, 10 predicted proteins | sample MGYA00510348_ERZ778510 | MGnify/ENA primary metagenome ERZ778510 (study PRJEB29527, sample SAMN07138969) | mouse gut metagenome | material: feces | host: mouse | place: China:Nanjing | collected 2016-01-25 ... | reverse complement strand
GGTCGCTAATACTTTACAGGAACACAGATGGTTTTTCAATTATAAAATTACATCACTTCAATAAGTCTTTTAGCTAAGTCCTGAAAAATCTGCTATAATGAATGGGGATTTTCATTATATACTAAAGTAGAGGTGGACTATGATACAGATATGCCAAAAAGATAAAGAAAAGGTATTCGAAGCAATCCGCACTGGAAAAATAGATGCAGCAGAAATGTCATTTCCCAACCTGATAGATGACATCCTCCTTGTGATGAAAAAAAGGGGACTTACAGCTCCTCTCACACTGGCCCTGCCGGATAAGCGCAGGGATAACAGCCATATCCCTTTTGACATCCTCCTGTGCCTTGCCGTTGCTGCCAAACTCAAATGCAAGACCAGCCTTACGGATGTCCCCTTTGCAGTGACGGAAGCAGAACTGCTGGCCGAACTGGGTTGGAATATCTGGGATAACGAACGGGATGTGAATGACGGGCTTTTCTCAGAAAGTGTGATGCGCAAACTCCTTGCGAAATACAAAAGCGAAGAATGGGTTTCTTTCTATAACAGTTATGTAAAGGAACATCTGATGAAAAAACTGGATATCCAGCCATGTATCCACATACTGGACTGCACAAAGGTTCTTGTCAACCTGGACAATGACAATTATGAGAATTCTTCTGTAGTAAAAATAGACGGGGAAACCATGCGCGGCTATAAACTGGGAGTCCTCAGAGGCATCCTGGACGATTCCGGCATAGCGGAAGAGATTGTGTTCGGCACACTTAAGACCCATGACATGGAACAGTGCAGGGAGATGCTCAAAAATACCTCCTGCTTCCATGAAAATGATATATTGATCAATGACAGGGGGTTCCTGTCACGGGAAATAACCAACTATTTAAAGACAGAACGCAGGGTAGACACTTACATTCCTGCCAGGGAGAACATGACAGTCTATCAGGATGCCGTAAAACTGGCCACTGCCAGCGGGAAATGGCACAAGCACCCCAACCCCAAAAGAAAGGACCAGGAAATCCAGCTGGTGACAGACCTGGGTCCGTTATGGGAAAGCGGCGAGCCGGAAAAGGATGTCCCAATTAATGCCTGTGTTGTGCATGACAAGAAGACAGACAAATATTTTGTATTCATGACAACAGACACCGGCAGGACTGCACGGCAGATCATAAATACCTACGAACTGCGCCCGGAAATCGAAGAAGATTTCCGACAGATGAAAGATTTCTGGAAGCTGGAAGACTTCAAGAGCACAAAATACAACTATATTACCTACCATATCGTAATGACGCTGGTGGGATATCTTTATTTCCAGATATATAAAAATCTGGACGAAGGGAAAAAATATGCAGGGAAATCCCTGCCTGTCGTAGTGAAGAACTACAAAGAGACAAGGCCTAAATCAGTCATTATTTATGTGGGACAGTATTTTGGCATTTTTCCCTTCCTTGAATTCCTACAGCTCTATGCAGAATGCACTTTAGAAGTACGACGACTTCTTGATCCTATCCTGGCTAAAGTATAGCAGGCTTTTGGGGAAATTCCCAAAAGCCTAATTGAAGTTTATTTTTTTCAAAAAAATTTCAGGCCGCCTTTCAGACGGTCTTATATGTCTCTTTCGTATTTCTTATGAATTTCTTTCGTAATTTTAGAAAACCTTTATTCGAACGATACACTTTCGTCACATTTTCCTGTTATGATAATACTCGTAACAGGAACACATCAGTATTTCATTCATAACACTTTAGGGGGATTGAAAAATCCCCCACTCCCTCGGAAATACAAGGTTTTCACGGAAGTGAGAGCCTTTCTTTTTGCGATTTTACCCCAGATTTACCCCATTTCACGAAAAAATCACTGGAAAAGCCACCGCCCGCAGGCAGTGACTTGCTTTTATATTGCATATTCCATTTTCTTCATTTCCCTTTCTGTCCGCTCCTGATCTGCATGATTGTAAATTCTCATGGTCACTGCTATGTCGCTGTGCCCCATAATCGTCTGAAGGACCTTCGGGTCCATACCGGATTCTGCCATTCTTGTGCATCCGGTATGTCTTAAGATATGATTGGAGATATGGGGCAGCGGTACAGGGTCCCTCTGTGCCTTCCGGGCTGTTTCCGTCTCAAGCCCGTTGTATCGTTTCACCATTCAAAATCTGTCTACCTCTCTTTACAAGGGGCGGCAGGCGTGTTATACTGCCTGTATACCCCGTTTTTGCTTAATGTTTACGGGTTGCCTGCCTTTGTCAGAGTACCAGTCTGGCAGAGGCTTTCTTTCTGCTCCGGCAGTCGTCCGCGCTTTTCCAGATAGCGATATATGACAGCGCATAACTGCCTGATAATATGTTCATCTTTCTCATGTTGATATATTCGTGTATGCCCCATGATCGACAGACATTTCAAAACACAATATGACAACTGCGATTATAATATCTGCCACTTTATGACAGAGGGCATCCGGTATAACCGCTTTTCTGAAGCTTGCTGTTGATCGGCAGGCTCCCGCCTCTGAACCTGATAAGGAATAACCTCCGGCGGATATGTGGGCAAGTGTCCCACCGTCCCCCGGCTTTTTAAGGACTCAGAAAATGAAGGATAGGCAGCAGGCAGCAGATGCCGCCTGTCCTTTTTGTACCCCTGCTCCGTCTTTCGGACGGTTGAGACATGAGGTAACAATCTGTTAGGGCAAGCTTCCAAGTCGGGAATATGGGGTGGTAAACCGCCACGTCATCCACTCGGCGGCATTTGTCCTGGTTGTGTAAGTTTATGGGAATGAACAGCAGTTCGCCCTTGCATCCTGCCGTGGGATATGGTAAGATTGAGAAAAGGAAAGCCAGAGACGCACGGCTTACCCTATCAACGAGTTACAAACTGTATTTTTACAACAGCCGTCACTATTGCGAGTAGTGGCGGCTATTTTCTTCCCTTAAAGATCGTATAACACAATCCGATCAGGGCAACAATGAATATACCTGTCTGAATCAGATCAGAGTATGTAATCATCCGCTCGCCCTCCTTTCGGTACATCCGGAGGGTTCGCCCCTCCGAAAATGGAGGGTAAGCCGCCTTGTGCGCTCTGGTTTTCCTGCTGATAGTCTATCACATCGTGTCCAATTCTTCAATCCCATTTCCTGACACGTTTCAAAGCCCGATTTTCCGTTTTATTCCCATACCCTATATTTTCTACCCTTGCGCCCTTAAAAACCGGATTTAGACCGTTTCGCATCGATTGTCACTTGTCTGACTGAAATTTCTGCGTGCTGCCTCCGCCCGCTTCTGCTTCTGTTCCTCTGTAAGCTCCACGCCCGGATTTATCCGTATCCACTCAACCGAAATATGGGCCAGCAGCACCCCGTCCGGATTCTCCACCAGTATTTCACACTCTGGATACCGCTCTGCCAGCTTCTTAATGCGGGTCTTGAACCGGCCCTGAGAAAACTGCACCGTCGCTGTCCTGGCATCCCTGATAAACTCTATCCCGTTTTCCAGACAGTCAGACGGCTCCGGCCTGACAATGCCTTTCAGCTCCACGTCTGCCGCAATCGCCAGGGCTTTCAGCGTGCCGTCACTGGTAAAGCCGTTGTCCAGAATCCAGTTAAGGGAAAACTCTGACAGGCCGGTACTCTTGCATAGCTGGCCTATGGTCAGCTCCTTTTCCTGCATGATCTCTCTGTATTCTTTGGTTCTCAATCTCATTACTTCTGTTCTCCTTTCGATTGTCTAAAGTCCGTCCACGGGCCGTACAGCGCGTCAGAGAGGCACTCCCGGCTCTTTAGGGTGTCCGAAATGTCCGAATCTCCCGCGCGCGTATCGTGTGTACTAATTCCCGGAGCATCCGCCCCACACCCGTGTTATCGTGTTGCAAAATTGCTGATTCCTCTTTGTTCGCTCTCTGTTCGCCGTTCTTTTTTATGTTGCATTTTGTTGCACTTTTTTGATGATTTCTTGGAGTTCGTGCGATTCTGACAGGCTCTTTTTTTATGTGTGCATTTTTGTGCATTTTGTGCAATTTCCCGCCGCTTCCTCACCGCTTCGCCCTCCTGCGCGCGTCGTGTCATTAAATTTCCTGCTGTCCCGGATGCTCTGTATCAAGAATTGTGAAATTTACTCTGACAGACTTCCCAATCTTGATGATCGCGCCTGCATCCTCCGCAATCTTGCGCATGGAGTTTCTTCCGAAACCGTACCTCATACCTGCCTGTTCTAGTGTTCCAGACTTCTGCTCAACATCATTCCTTTTAATCAACGCTTTCATTTTTTCCTCCTATCATTGCATTTTATTGTTATCTATGATATTATTGTTTCATAGGTTGATTATAACGCAACGATCAGAAATATGCAATTTATTGTGGAATAATAAATTTTATTTCCACAAATATGAACATTTAGAGGTTTTTAATATGTATAATGAAACGGATACAGGCAAAAAATTAGAAATTTTCAGAGAACGCTTAAAAGCATTAAGGGGAGAGGCACGTCTTCAAGATGTTGCTAAAGATATCGGAATTTCCAGGGCTTCATTGGGATATTACGAAAATGGTGATAGAAAACCCGATATAGAAATTTTAATGAAGTTGGCAGATTATTATCATGTATCCTGCGACTACTTATTAGGAATGTCAAAAGTAAAAAAAGCAGACAGCACAATACAGAGCATAGCCTTAAAAACAGGTTTATCAGAGAATGTAATAAATAAACTTTGTTATTACAAAGAGCGAATGACAAAGTTTACGGATTCTTTGAACATTATATTGAAATCCCCCAACTTTGAAAATGCACTTTCTGAAGTAAAAAAATACATGGATGCTGTTAAATTGACTGATGAATTAACAAAAATACGTCAAAAAAGACGAGAAGAAGTTTTATCTCAACAACCAGATGGAGCAAATGGTTCATATAATTGGCCATATAACGACAATTTAGATAAAATGTGGAGTGAAAGTCATCAAAAAGAAGAACTTGCAGAATTTCATCTTGATATGCATTTTAAATTCCTGATAAGGGAATTAGCCAGATTAGCCGGCAGAGAATATAATAATTAAACTATAAAGATATCTGAAAGCACCTAAAGCATTAAACGATTGTGAAATAGTTATAATTTTACCCCACAATTTACCCCAACCCAAATAACAACCACAAATCCAGATAAAAACACCAACATGAAAAAACCGCCGAAAACAGGCACTTTTCAGCGGTAAAGAACAGTCTCGAATCATGATAAAATCATCTTACATGTATTTCATTCATAACACTTTAGGGGGATTGAAAAATCCCCCACTCCCTCGAAAGCAAGGATCCGCATGGATCCTTTTTATTTTTACTGTTCCATCTGGCGCCCCAGGAATCCGGCAGCGACAGCTGCCACCTTCTGTTCTACCTCGCCCATCCTGACCTTGATATCGCGTCCGAGCAGGATCACCGCACCGATGGCATCCCCTTCGCTGATCACAGGACAGATCGTCTCTGTGGCAATCCCTTCCATCTCTTCCTGAATCACCGGTATAAACTTACGCTCAATGGCCGAAGCCTGAAGGCTTTCTCTTTCCTGAATCAGATGCTCCAGCTGCGGGCTGATCGCCTTACCATAATAGTCCTTCTTCGCTCCGCCTGCTGTTGCCACAATCGTATCCCGATCCGTCACACATACCATATGCCCGGTTGTCTGCGCCAGACTTTCTGCATATTGTTTGGCAAATACCGAAAGTTCCCCAAGAGGAGAATATTTTTTCAGGATGATCTCTCCTTCCCGATCGGTAAAGATCTCCAGAGGATCGCCTTCCCGAATCCTTAATGTACGCCGGATCTCTTTTGGAACGACTACTCTGCCGAGGTCATCAATCCGGCGCACAATACCTGTTGCTTTCATATCATCTTCCTCCAATGTCTTAAAATACGATGTCGGTTTCAAATTTTCACAAACCATCTGCATCTAGTATTTGTAAGAATTGGATTTATATGCATCAACTCTGTTAATCGTCCGGATGCATTTTGTTCAAAAGCTCTGTCTTCATCTCATACAGCCGGTCGGACAGATCCACATAGACTTCATGTGGATTCACAAGCCGTTTCGTCTCATCCCACAGGGTATTCTGCTCTTCGATACAGTGTTCCCGGATGTCCATAACCGACGGCGACTGATAGATACATTTTCCCTGATCGAAGATCTTCACCATCAGCTCTTTCATGGTATAAGTACCGCCCTTCAGGTGTGTCTTCTTCCAGGTCTCCAGCGGGTCAAATATAATCAGGTCATCCGAAGTATCAAACCGGTCATCCGTCAGACAGATCAGATCTGCCTTCAGCTTCCCATTGGCTTTTTCGTAAATCCGGTATACGGTTTTGTCTCCAGGGTTTGTAATCTTTTCCGTATTTTCAGAAAGCTTGATCTTTGGAACAAACTCACCGTCTCCCTTCTTTACTGCCGCCAGCTTATAGACACCGCCGAATGCCGGACAATCTCTGGATGTGATCAGATTCGTGCCCACACCCCAGGATGTAATCTTTGCTCCCTGCGTCTTCAGGCTGTCGATCAGATACTCATCCAGATCGCTGGATGCTGAAATAACTGCGTCATGGAATCCTGCCGCATCCAGCATCTTCCTCGCCTCCTTGGACAGATATGCCAGATCACCGCTGTCCAGACGAATCCCGTAGCGTCCGTTCAGTTTCTTTGCCTTGCGCATCTCCTTGAATACACGAATCGCATTAGGCACTCCGGATTTCAATGTATCATACGTATCTACCAGCAGCGTGCATGCGTTCGGATACAGTTTTGCATATGTTTTAAATGCAGTATATTCATCTGAAAAGCTCATAATCCAGCTGTGCGCATGGGTTCCCAGCACAGGCACGTCAAAAAGCTGTCCGGTCAGCACGTTGGAAGTACCGACGCATCCTCCGATCATCGCCGCACGGGCGCCGTAGACCCCCGCATCCGGTCCCTGGGCGCGGCGCAGGCCGAATTCCATGATTCCGTCTCCTCTGGCCGCATTGACGACTCTGGCCGCCTTGGTGGCGATCAGGCTCTGATGGTTGATAATCGTCAGAATCGCCGTCTCCACCAGCTGCGCCTCCATGATCGGCGCAATCACCTTTACCAACGGTTCCCTTGGAAAGACTACCGTGCCCTCCGGAATTGCATAGATATCCCCGCTGAAATGAAAGCTGCTCAGATATTCCAGAAAATCTTCATCAAAGATTCCCAGGCTTCTCAGATAGTCAACATCTGCTTTTGAAAAATGCAGATTTTTGATATAGTCTATGACCTGGTCCAGCCCTGCCGCTATGGCAAATCCATTGCCGCATGGATTCGTCCGGTAAAACGCGTCAAAGATCACGGTCTCCTGCACCGGATTTTTAAAATATCCCTGCATCATGGTCAGTTCATAGAGATCGGTTAAAAGTGTCAGATTTTGTGTTGTGCTCATTGGAAATCCCTCCTGTTTTCGTAGCTGATGATCAATCCTGTATATCCGCTTATACCTTCCACCGTTCCTCTGGCTGTATACTGCCAGAACCGACAGGTTCCGGTATAAGTAAGATTCGTACTGTATTCTGCCACCCACAAAGGGTTATCCATAAGCTCTTCCATGACCAGACCGTCTGTCATCCAGTCCAGCTCTGCATGAAGTATCGGTGTATATCCTTTTTCTTCTGCTGTCTGGCAGAACGCCTCCATACACGCTGTCCGTTCTGACGGCTCCAGTTCATCGGCTCTGCCGTTATGCTCCGGATTGGCATAAGCGCCGGTTACGGCAACCGGGCCTTCCAGCCCATATTTCTCAGCCATGCTTATGGCCGTTACTGCCTCTTCAACCGCTTCTTCGGGAGTAACCGCCTGTGAAAATACCGAAAGCATAACATCAAGTCCTGCTGCCTGTGCGCCTCTTATATATTCCTCCGCGCGGCTGTCTGTTATGATTCTGCCTTCACCGGCATCCCGGTATGCACACTGAATGACTGCAAAATCCAGTCCTGCACCCGCTGCCTTCTCCCAGTCAATCTCTCCATTTTCCTCTGTGACCTCAACACCTGCCCGGCTTGTCCGCACGCCGTTTTCGTCAAATTCATGACGAATCCCCTGTATAACCTGCGAACCCGTCACTTTATTCCCATCCGGATCAAAATAATACGTCCCATCGTCCAGAACCTGCCAGCCATAATACTGGTATTCCCCGGTACCCACTGACTCCTGCATCATAACCGGTACCTTCTCTTCCGTAATCACAGTCCTTGTTGCCGCCACGCTTCCAAGATCAGCAGCCGTCAGATGCCCCAGTTCAGAGGGCGCGGCCTCCATCGCAAACACTCCCTGATAACGCACATGGAATTCATATTCGAGACTGCCGTCCTCTTTTGCTACCTCCGTACTGTCCGTACTGATGACATCATACCCGTCATAAGAGCCGTCGATATTCAGAATCAGAAGAGCCAGTTCTTCATCTTCTGTATCCAGCGTAATATTCACATGACTGTATCGGTATTCATACCAGACGCCGTCTTCATATGCATATTTTATGTCCCCGGCGCTGTTTACATACAACGTGGGAACCGTCTCTTCTTTTTTTATGATCTCGTAGGAGTCCGGATCATTTTCATCCACGACAGATTCTACATATCTGTCCTCCATGATCTCCTCTTTCCGGGAGGGAGTAAATCCAACGGTATCTCCCGGCGGAACATCTGACGGGCTGTATGTCTTTTGAATGCGAACGTCCGACGGACGGGGCCTGGTCCCGTCTTTTTCCGTATCTTCCGTCTGGTCCCCTGCTGTAAGCGTTTCCCTCTGCTCCTTCTCTGAAGGGTCTGGTTCCAGTCTTTTGGACTGTTCCTGTTCTTCCGAAGACTCCTGAACTTCTGTCCCTGCATCTTCCTCCTGTGTTTCCTGCGTCCCTTCAATATCTTCCGGTAATTTCTCAGATGCCTCCGCCTGTCCGGAAAGATATTCCGCTTCCTTCTCCGGATTCGGACGCACTGCTTCCTCCGTATCCGCAGACGGAGCCTTCAATTCTGAAGACTCCGCAAATTGTTCTCTCTTAGTCGAATTTTCCTCCTGCACCTGTTTGGGCTGCACCAGCACGGTACCGGCATAACAGCCTGCCGCCGCCAGCCCCACACAGGCGAACATCAGAAAACCGGCTGTTCTGCCTTTCATCCTTCTCCCTCTGACGGCTCCTGTGCCGCTTCCTCATTTTCTTCTGTCGGTTCCTGTTCTGGATCGTCTTCCGCTCCCGCTTCCAGTTCCCCTTCCCCTTCCGTATCTTCCAGCTCTTCTGCTTCCTCTTCTTCGGGCATGCTGAAGATCCGGTCAAACGTCAGTGTCTGGATCACCTCATCATTCACCGTAATCTCTGTCTCTTCAAAAAGCGGCGTATACCATTCATCATAGGCAGCCTGCTCTCTCCGGGACAGTTCATTCTCTCTTGCTGTCTCTGTGGCGTCCTCATCAAAGGTACTCTCCATATAGACAATATACAGGCTGTTTTCCGTCTCAATAATATCCGAAAATTCTCCGTCTGACAGAGCATCTGCCGCGCTCTGCACCGCTTCCTCCAGAGAACTGCCGTCCTTTCCGTAGGTCATGGAAGACGCAGTCATCTCCTGTGCCTCTGCGGCAGCATTCAGATCTCCTCCTGCTTTCGCATCCGCAAGAATCGTCTCCATCTGCGTCCTTTTCTCTGCAGTCTCTTCTTCTGACAGCTCTGTCACATTGCCCTCTTCATCCGTCGCACCGGCAATGGAGCTCACCACATAGGAGATCCTCTTCTGTGCCACAGACGCCGGATCCACTTCCGTGTCTATGGTAGCGGCGCGGTCCGCATATACTTTCGACTGCAGCGCTGTCAGCTGAAGTACATGTGTAACAGTTGCTTCATCTGCAGACATGGCATTCAGCGCTTTACTGTCATTCGCTGCAAGGAATGTCCTGGCCGCTTCAGCCGCCTGATTCTTCTCCTCGTCTGTCAGAGAGACACCAAGCTCCTCTGCATGCGCTTCCACCACATAATACTCCTGCAGAGTCTCTACCACCGTATCCCTCACAGTTACACCATATGGCGTGCCCAGCCCCATCAGATCCTGATTCATAAAATCCTCGCCGAAGAAAGCGCCATACATTCCCTGTACCTGTGTCTGCTGATAACGCAGGTAAAAATTCACCTCTCCGAGCGGAACCGATACACCGCCCACATTCATTGCTTCTGCCGTGCTGTTCAGTTTATTGCTTCCGGTGCATCCGGTGAGTGCTGTTGTCATCACGAACAGAAGGATCAGTAATCCTGCCATGTTCTTTCTCATAGTGCATTTTCCTCCTAAATTGATGCATTTTCATTTGATTATAAACTTTTTTTATATTCAGAGCAACTCTTTTAACACAATTTCCACATCTGCCTGATCCATAATCTCCTGATGGAAGCTGATATCAGCCTCCTCCTTCCAGGCTTCGTAGATCCTTTCATATTCCTCTTCTCTTGCCTGTCTGGTCAGATACTCTCTCCAGTAATCTGTTCCTTCCTCATCATAGTCACTGGTATGCTGCACCAGAAACCATCCTTCTTCCGTCTGGACAGGATCCGAGATCTCTCCCACCTCCAAAAGCCTTGCCGCATCCAGCATCCGAGGCTCCTGCCCGTCGCCCTCATTGCTGATGCCCACACTGGATTCAATGGGAGTAAGTCCGATTGCCTCTGCCGCCTCTTTCAGGTCCCTGCTGTCTCTTGCGGTTTCACACAGTTCTTCTGCCACCCTGGCGCGCCGTTCAACCTCCTCCTCTGAATACGGTTCCAGATTTCCTTCCTCATCCCATAGCCCTGTCGTAGATATGAGCACATAACAGATGCCCTCCCTGTGTATCTCCTCCTCTGAAAGCTCCGGATCATAGTCCGCCACAGATGCCTCTGCTGTCAGAAGCGACAGTTCCCTCTCGGACAGCCGGTCATGGACAAATGCTTCGTCCGCTCCTGCATACTGAAGAAGCTTTTCGTGATAGGCCTTCATAAAAGAAGCAGCCCGTTCCTCAATCTCCTCCTGCTTTTCCTCATCCAGAGCAACGCCATATTCCTCTGCATGCTGATTCGCCAGATGGATCCGGCAGATGGTATCCACCACCTGCATCTTCAGTTCTTCGGCCATTGTGGTCCCGTTCCCGTCCACCTCATGGCTCCACATATCGTCCCCATAAGAATCCAGCATTTCCTTTTCCCACCGCATCTGGTTCATCCGAATGTAGAAATTCCATTCCCGAAACCCGATCTCTTCTCCATTGATCGTAAATGCAGTCGGATCCTCCTCGGCCGTTACATTTTTCGTATGTCCGCATCTGCACAGAAACACACATACCAAAAGCAGTACCGACAGCTTTCTAACCTTATTCTTCATCTTCACGTTTTTCTCCTGTAAAAGTTCCGAATCTGCGTCCTGTATCCCTTCCG
>ERZ778510.2043-NODE-2043-length-11462-cov-8.046287_pt1 | contig 11462 bp, 15 predicted proteins | sample MGYA00510348_ERZ778510 | MGnify/ENA primary metagenome ERZ778510 (study PRJEB29527, sample SAMN07138969) | mouse gut metagenome | material: feces | host: mouse | place: China:Nanjing | collected 2016-01-25 ... | reverse complement strand
AAGTGTTGATGGTGAAAATGTTATTATTGGATTTTTAATTCGAATACTTGGATTTTGAATTGTAATACGGGGAGTTTTTTGAAAAATACAGTGGAAAATGGGACTTTTCGACCTTGTAAATATGTGTAAAGCGGGGCATTCCGATGGAGTGCCCCGCTTCGCTGTTACAAATATACAACATTTTCCCTTTGAAAGCAAATAGTGTTAAAATGGGAATGTTTTGTTGCTTATTGAATTATTCGGAAAATGTTTGTTTATGTGACTGGCTGATATACAGTATGTTGTGGCTGTATTGTGTGGGGTTATTTGATTCGGACAGTCTTTTCCACTTTCACGTCATAATATTGAAAGGAGGGAGTGGAGTAGGTTACTTTTCCTTCGGGTATCTCTACGGAATAATTGCGCTGCTCATATCCGCCTGAGGTGTGGTATCTTCCGGTGAAAGTCAGGGTGTAAGTGCCTTTATTGGCAAATGTGATGGTGTCTGTCGGATTCTGTGGCTCCTGTTCGTAAATGACACCTTTGACATATTTGTGGTCAATGTCTATCGGAGAGGTTTTCCAGCTGTAAGTAGTCTTATTGATGAGTTTCCCCAATTTACTTTGTTGCACAGTGGCTACGATAGGAGTGTTGGCTCTTAACTCCGTGCTGCCGTCAAGAGGGGCGAGGGTCAGGTCGGATATTTCGGGGGGTAGTGACCGGTACTTCGGGTCATCGGCATTGTCGCTGCAGCCGGCGACAAACAATATCAGGGCTGTGAAAGCAATGGTGAGTCGTTGCATAACTATCAGGTATTAAGTTTTTATATGTTTAAAATGTTTTCAGAATAGTGTAGAGACGCTGTATGGGAAGTCCCATGACATTGAAAAAACTGCCGCGCAATTCCTCCACAGCCACCAGGCCGATCCATTCCTGTATGCCGTAGGCGCCGGCTTTGTCGAAGGGCAGGTAGTTGGTGACATAGTAGTCTATTTCTTCATCTGTCAGTTGTGCAAAAGTCACATGGCTTGTCACGGAAAAGTTCTCAAAACGTTTTTCCGTGAGTACAGACACGCCGGTGATAACCTGATGGGTGTGCCCCGACAGTTCGCCGAGCATTTCGCAGGCTTGTCTGGCATCGGCCGGTTTACCCATCACGTGCCCTTCGTGGCATACAATGGTGTCGGCGGTTATCAGCAATTCGTCGTTTCCCATGGAGGCCCGATAGGCTTCGGCCTTTTGACGGGCAATGTAGCGGGCAATGTCTTCACCGCGTAGTTCGGAAGGATATGATTCGTCCACCCCTAGCAGGCTGCGTGTTTTGAAAGGGATGCCAAGGCGTTGCAGGAGTTCTCTTCGGCGCGGCGAGTTGCTGGCCAGAACGATGTTGTATTTTTCGAGATTGCTTAACATGTGTTTATAAAGTATATGGGTTAGGTTTGTGGTTTGAATAGGTTCCCGGTCTGTATATGCCGGGATATCCCTTACCACCCGAAAGCGGTTTCATCGCTCATCCATAGGCCTTTGGCGCGCAGCACCTGTTCTATGACATCACGTGCGCAACCGTGTCCTCCACATTTGTCGCTCACATAAGTGGATATGGCTTTTATCTCAGGAGCAGCATCTGCCGGACAGCAGGGAAGCCCGCAGTGGCGCAGCACTTCATAGTCAGGAATATCATCCCCCATATAGAGGACTTCTTCAGGAAGGAGATGACTCTCTTCCAGCCAGTCGTTGAAGCATTTGATTTTTACGGAGACTGACATGAATACATTCTGAATGCCGAGGTTGACGTAGCGTTTGCGTACGGCTTCGCTTCTTCCGCCGGTGATGATGGCAAGTTGAAGTCCGCATTTCACGGCAAGCTGCATGGCGTAGCCGTCTTTTATATTGGCTGTGCGTGTGGGCTGTGTGGAATCTTCACAGAGAAGCACGTTGTTGGTGCTCAGAACTCCGTCCACATCGAATGCCAGAGCTTTTATCTTTGTAAGGTCGTAATTGATCATGTCTTGGAGAGTTTGGAAATTTGATCGGTGCTCTGCGTTGCCGAAACAATTGATTGGGAGGCGTTTTCATAGAAAGCCTTTATGGCGGGGATACTGTTGAGCAGTTCCGCCTGGGCGTTCATGACGCTTTGGTCGTTGCGGGCTGCCGGTCCGGTTTGCGCCGCTTTTGCCGTCATAGTGTTGAGTTTGTTGACCGTTTCCCTGATGAGTGGCGATAATACATCTGTAGGTAACAGGACCTTCTGGCTTATTATTTCTTGTGCCAGCGCAAAGCAGTGATTGGCAAAGTTGTTGGCGAAAACAGCCGAGAGGTGTAAATAGCGCCGGCGTTCGCTGTTGAGAGTGTGAACTTGTTCGGACAGAGATTCCCCTAACCGGACGACAGCTTTTAGGGTTTCTTCGTTACAGGCTTCCGCAAAACAGGGTATTTCCTTAAAATTGACTGGTCGTGCTTTTGAAAAAGTTTGTAACGGATATAATACGCCGTAATAGAGGCAGTGTCCTTTAAATATATCTATGGAGATGCTGCCCGCTGTGTGCAGATGTAATGCCGCGGAGTGTAGTGGAGCTATGGTGGCGGCCAATACTGGCAGTACGTCATCCTTGACACAATATAGGTAGATGTCCGCTTCGGGCAGATGCCGGAAGTCGGTGAAAGGGATACATCCTATTTTTGAGGCAAGTGATTCGGCCGCTTGGCTGCTACGGCTGTATATGCCTGCAATCGGATAACCGTTTTCTTGTAGAGCTGCCGCCAGATGTGTGGCTACATTGCCGGCACCAATAAGGACTATTTTTTCCTTGTTCGGCATGGTCATGTTTTATAGCTTAAACGCAAAGGTAAGGGAAAATACCGAAGTGTCAACAGAAAATAGATTATTAAATGTTTACAGGGCAATTTTGCGGAATACCAAGCTGTCGGCCTCTGACACCAGTATGAGTTGTGTCCTGTTGAGCCTGATAACTTTATAGCTTGTAGCATTTCCTCTGATGCCGACAGGTTCCAGTTCGGTTGTGGTGGGGTCTGTTATGAGAATGTCGTTAGCAAATAGGTGCTTATATACTTCCGGTATGTCTAATTGTCCGTTATGATGGTTGAAACGGCAAAAGAGATTTAGCCCTCTTCCGTTTATATTCAGCAATTTTAATTGGAAACTCCAGTAGATACGCTGCAGGCTTACATCTGTCTGTCTGTTATCTGTATCAGATGTTCGCTGGCGGGGATGCATCTCTTTGAGTTGCCATTGTCCGTCCAGAACGCCGTTTTCAGGCAGTTTGTCACATGCCGTGACTAAACTTGTTAAAAGAAGCAGATATAATAATTTTTTCATGCAAGTTTTATTTAATTATGAGTTTACTTCCCTTTCCTTCTTTAATAATGTAGAGACCGTTAGGAAGTGTTTTTGCGGATTTCATTCTACGTCCGTCCAGACTGAAAATAGCTGTAGCCTCTGGAGTATGACTTGGCGGGATATGTGGGATTCCTACTAATGTTTTGTCTAGATAGGCAAAATATATTACACCATCATTTTCCTTAATGCCGTATATCGGACGGTTTAAGAGGCCTGATGCAGAATATACGGTTGCAGACGGAATACTGTTGTCTGTAAACTCAGTATTTCCTGTTGTTCCAGGGAATAGGTCTCCTGGGTAATCCTTGCTTAAGTCTTTGTTCTCTTTACTGTTGTCGGCCGGAACGAAAGAGAAACGCTGCCGGTTTGCATCGCTGTTGACTTTATTTGTATTCCATATTTTTGAGTCGTAGTCAACATGGGTTATCAGCAAACCATGTCCGAATCTGTCCGGATACCAAGTGTCTGGCTGCCGGTTTTCCAAAATGTAGTATTCTTTTTCGTTTTCTGGATTACGGATGCAATAAGCTTGTGCTCCATCGGCTTGGTTGTTAAAAGATTGCAGGCTATAGTGTCCGGCAGAAGTCAGTTCCTTTATAGGGAGCCAGCCCATCATGCTGCGTTCATAGGCATTATAGCCGATAGGCGCGTAACCGTCGTAGGCATAATTTCCATAATCCATGACAGACCAATAGCCCATAGTATTGAGTGTGTCGCGGGTCGTAGAGTTATAGCCGTTATAATAAAAATCGGGTAATCCTAGTGCGTGGCCCAGTTCGTGGCAAAGCACTCCGATACCATCAATGTTTGCTCCGGTAACAATGGGAATGCTGGGGTTGTCCGGGCTTTCTTTGTATGACTGAAGAAGTTCATTACCGACAAAATAGGATTGTATTGTGATGCCCCCAACGGTGAAGCTATAGGTGGAGAAATGCGCCCAAAGGTAATCTTCGCAATTCTCTTCGAACGAAGAATGCTCTCCGGGACCGGCAAAGAAGAATGTGATGAGCGGTATACAGCCTCCGGTGGCGTATTTCTCGAAGTCGACACCTTTTTGATATGCGCTTTCCAAAGTTTCGCGCATGAATTCGTATTTATTGATGTCTATTGTCGATCCTGTGCCGTTTTGTCCATAATAAGCGTAATTTTTGCTTAGTTTGACTTGGGCCGCTATTTCAAAATGTGGCACAAACATTCCGTCACTTTGTGCACGGAAATAGTCTTTTACGCTTCCTGCGCAGAATTTTTCATCAGCATATCCTGTTTCATTGAGCAAGCGGCTGACTTTTTCCGCCGTTGTGGCGGGTTGAAAGTCCTTGTCGGCAAAGGAAACCATAATGACGGGAATTGTCGGTGTGCCGATGCTTGGCAGAATGCCTCTTCCCGTCCTGCCATATTCTCCCATTCCGTCTTCAGTGCTGGCTGCGGATCTTGAAGAATGAGTGTCATGCAGTGTTGTGGTGGCAGAAAGAAGTTCGTAAGCTTGTGTAGTGGTGATGATACCTGTTTTTGTCATTTCGGCGCTTTCTTCAGAAGTCCGTTCCGCACTGTTGCGGGCAATGATGCGTGAAGGTACGAGTGTTTTTCCGCTTTTCGTGGCATAAGTCAGGTTGTCGGCGGCATCGCGTAGAAGGGCTATGCCATCTGTACTTACATAATAGGCGAACTGTCCGTTACCTTCTTTGCGTACTGTTACGACCGTACCGTCAGGTTGCTTGACATTGAACCATTTAAATAGCGGCCTGGATGCCATGGCTGTCCAGGTACCTATTATGAGTGTTGCAATGAGTGATATGATAGTTCTTGTCATTTTGGTGGTGGATGAACTTTATATGGTGGTAAGGCTGTGATGGGTTGTCAATTGAACTCAACCACCGTGATGCCGGCGCCGCCAAATTGAACATGCTCGTCATGGAATCTTTTAACACCGCTGACAGTTCCCAAATAGCGGCGTACCAGTTCACGGAGCGCCCCTGTACCTGTTCCATGCAATATACGTGCCAATGGCTGTTCCAATTGTATGGCATCATCTATGAAGTAAGCTATTGCGGTAAGGGCTTCGTCAGCCCTCATGCCGCGCAGGTCTATTTCGGGCTTGAAGTGTAGTTTTTTTTCATAGATGGCATCGCGCGTAGCTTTGCTTACGAAAGTGGCTACTTGCCGTATCTTGTCTTCTTTGGGGGCTGGTGCCGCTTCGAGGCGGTTGAGAGCCAGTGTGGCGTGCATCATGCCAAACAGTACATTGGCTTGTGAACCATTGATATTTTCTATGCGTCCGGGGGTGGTTTGCCCTTTAATACATACGTAATCTCCTTTTTTAAAGATCCTTTTCTCTTTTGGGACAGAGGTTTTCGGAGTGGCTTTGAGTGAAGACACCAGAGCCGACAGCGCATTGACGGCCGGTGGGGTGGCTTTGCCTCGGTTCCCTTTGGCTTGTTGCCGGCGCTCCTGTCTTCGCCTGACGGCCTCCATCTTTCGGGTGATGTGATCTGCTTTGATGTCTTTGGAATCTATAGTGGCCTTGAATTCCGACAGTTCGTTGCGCGACTCCAGCGTGCGTTCTCTTTCGGCTTGTGCCTCTTTGATGGCACGTATAGTGTTTTCAATTTTTGCGTTGGCTTCTTTGATGAGTGAGCCGGCATCGTTTTTTGCCTTTGTCAGAATAGCCCGCCGTTCGCCTTCTACTTCGGCCAGTTCCTTTTCATATTTCGCTACGGTGTCTTCCAACTGCCGTTCACGCTTTGATATGCGTTGGCGCTTGTCCTCCCAGTAGCGTTTGTCGCGTACGATATCCTGCAGATATTTGTCAGACATAACGTAGTCTTTGCCCACGATTTCGCTGGCGTAGTCTATCACCTTTCTGGGCAGTCCAATCTTCCGTGCCATTTCAATGGCAAAGGAACTGCCCGGGTTGCCTATCTGGAGCATGAACAGGGGCTGCATTTGGTGGCGGTCGTAGAGCATGGCGCCGTTGACGATAGACTTTTGGCGTTGGGCATACAGCTTAAGGTTCTGATAGTGTGTGGTAATAATGCCATGGGCGCCTGCCGTGACAAAGTGGTCAAGTATGCCTTCGGCCAAAGCACCGCCGATTTGTGGTTCGGTGCCGCTGCCAAATTCGTCTATGAGCAGTAGACTGCTGGAACTGCAATGTTTCATCATGTGCTTCATGCGTAGCAGGTGTCCCGAATAAGTGCTCAAGTCGTCTGTGATGCTTTGTTCGTCGCCTATATCTATGAAAATGTCTTTGAATATGCCCGGTGAGGAATTCTCGCCGGTTGGAACAGGCATACCACATTGCAGCATGTATTGCAGCAGGCCAGCTGTTTTCAGGCAGACAGATTTTCCGCCGGCGTTGGGACCCGATATGAGCAGAATGTATTGTTCGGTTTTCAGCGATATGTCGAGTGGCACCATTTTGCGGCCGTGGCGTTCCAGCGAAAGCTTGAGCAGCGGATGATAAGCCTGACGCCAGTCTATGACCGGACCTTTGCTTACCTGTGGCACTATGCCGCCTGTTGTTTCAGAGAAACTTTTCAGTGCGTTCAGATAGTCGGCATAGGCCAGAAATTGAATGGCTTCGAGAATTTCCGATATATGCGGGCGTATTAACGAGGCTGTTTCTTGCAGAATACGGATTATTTCGCGTCGTTCTGCCGCTTTGAGCTCACGAATACGGTTGTTGGCTTCAACCACCGCTGCGGGTTCTATGAATACGGTTTTTCCCGTGGCTGATTCATCGTGTACGATTCCCCTGATCTTGCGTTTCAATGCCGGAGCTACCGGTATCATCAGGCGGCCGTCGCGTAGGGTGGGGCTGACATCCCGTTCGATGTACCCTTCGTTTTGGGCTTCGGCAATGATGGACCGCAGGGAATGCCCGATACTGCGGGTGGTCACTTCCAACTGGTGGCGGGTAGACAACAGTTCGGGCGAAGCCGTGTCCTTTACTTTTCCGTATTTGTTGAGAATGGCATCGATACGGTTCACGATTTCCGGAAATGTGTCAATATTTTCTGTCCGTTTCCACAAGGCTGGATAGCGGTGTTCCTCTTCGTTGCCGGCCGTGTCTTCATCGCTGTCGCCGCTGTTGGCGGAGCCTATGATTTTCATCAGATAGTTGGCCGTTTGCAGCGAGCGTTTAAGATCGAACAGTTGGGGTTCCTCCATGTAGGTACGTTCAGCCCTGAGCCGTATCAGCGGTTCGCGTACATCAAAGAAGTTGGCTTCAAAATCATCGCCGTATTCTTCCATCAATAGCCCATATTCCGTGTATTCCTGTAGGGCTTTGACAACATCGGAGTGCTGTGTCATGAAATGGACTTTAGTATCCACCCATGCCGTACCCAGTGAAGATACGCAACGTCCTTTCAGCAGTCGTCTGATGTCGTCAAAACCTATTTTGTTTTCGAAGTTGTCAGGATAAATCATTGTCCGTTGAATGTTTTACCCGCAAAAATACGAAAATAATGGCAGATGAGCGGCTGTAAATCTCCTATAGTTTTTGTTAATATCCCGAAACGGGGTTGTTCTGATGGTTTGTGTGCTGATACATGAACGCTTTAAGTGTTTGGGGAGAACACATGGCAGAAACCGTTGGAGTGAGGTGGTTTCTGCTATGTGAGCCTCGGAAGGATTCTTTGGTTTTTATTTTTTAACGGTGTTATTTGGATTTTCCTTTGTCAGGTAGTATCTTTGCATAGCTCTTCGGAAAATGAGCGGGAGTGAGAACAGGCCTGCCAAGGGCCTGCGTAAGCAATGTTCTCCGTATTGTCACATTCTCCCGAATCTTTTTACAGATTGCGGGTCCCGGTGAAAGAGACGGGAAAACTGCCGGAGAAGGACTCCGGATTCACAGCAAAGAATCCCGGCCTATAGGCGCTGACAGCGTTGTGTGGGCTGTAGTTGGTATGCAAGATGCCTGCATTGGTTTGTGCAGGCATCTTTTTTTGTATCTTGTTGAATAAGTGGTAATAATGGTTTTTATATCGGAAAACCATTACTTGGATTTTAAAATCTCCTTATTGGAATTTGAATTCCAAGTATTGCATTTTTTCTTTTCTCCGCCTGTTTGTATGTTTGGGTTGGACGTGAATTTCAATAACTGGCATTAGTTTTCAGAATGTAACAGGTAATGGTAATGTTTAATAAATCATAAATAAAATTAATGACGTGCATTGGATGCTGGTGTTTTGGAATGCAGCTGGCCTTGCCTGAATGAGAGAATCCTCCAAAGGGAGAGTTTATTTATAAGAGGTGTGATGTTGTTTTGTTAGGAAAAAAAGAGTAAGTTTGCAGTTCGAAAGGTAAATGTTTTCAACCTAAGTGTGTTCTTAATCTCATGCAAATAGAACAATATCCCTCACGACTGCTGGAAAAAGCCATTACGGAGATGTCGAAGCTCCCGGGCATAGGGCGTCGTACCGCTTTGCGGCTGGTGCTTCATCTGTTGCAGCAGGACAGTCAGTCGGTGCACGAATTGGCCGGCAGTCTTGTACGCTTGCGCGATGAGGTGAAGTATTGTTCTGTATGTCATAATATATCCGATACGGATGTGTGCGACATTTGTGCCAATCCTTTGCGTGACCGCTCTGTGGTGTGTGTCGTTGAAAATGTACGCGGCGTACTTTCCATTGAGAATACCGGCCAGTTCCGTGGGCTTTACCATGTGCTTGGCGGTGTGATTTCTCCTGTCGATGGTGTGGGACCTGCTGATTTGGAACTTGACTCACTCATCGGGCGCGTCAAAGAGGGTGGGGTGGAAGAACTCATTTTGGCACTCAACCCTACAATGGAAGGCGATACGACCAATTTTTATATTCAGCGCCGCTTAGAGGGCATTCCGGTCAAACTCTCCGTGCTGGCGCGCGGAGTGAGCGTGGGTGATGAACTTGAGTTTACCGACGAGGTAACGCTAGGCCGTTCCATTGCCGACCGGAAAAGTATGAACTGATTCTTTAATTTAAATGATAGCCATGACATCGACGATCTTTCGTTTGCGCATTGTATATATAATAGTATGGGCCGTAACGGCCGCATGGATCCTCTTGTCTGAAACCGGCGTTGTGCCGGTGGAGTATATGGGCGGTGGCAGTCGTTTGGACTATTATCTTTCGCTCCTTTCCGTGGTGACAGCTTTAGGAGGCTCTTATTTCTGCTTGCGGTTGTTCTCTTACGGGAGAATAAAAGCTCTTTTGGAACAGTCCGATGTCAACGGCCGTAAGAGGGCTTTCGCTTTTTGGTCATTTGTCAGACTGGGCGTTTTGGCATCCGCCCTATGGTGCAATGCGATGCTTTATTATGGCACAAGCTATTCGCCAACTCCCAAGTATTGTCTTCTGATAGTCGCAGTGGCTTCTGTTTTCTGTTGGCCTGTAAAGCCTGTTAACGAAAATACGTTCAAAGATACGGAAATGTAAGTTTTTCGGCAATGTCAGAATTAAGAACTTCCTTGCCCGACATAAAACTCCGTGCCCTTGAACCGGAAGATTTGGACTGGCTCTATGAGTTGGAGAATGACCGTTCCCTTTGGGATGTCGGAGCTGCTCCCATGCATTATTCCCGTTTTGCCTTGCGGCAGTACATAGCCGCGCAGCCTCAGGACTTTTTTCGTGACGGCGAGTTGCGTTTGGTCGTGGAGGCTGACGGTCAGGAAAACCCCGTCGGATTAGTGGATCTGACAAATTATTCCGCTCTCGACCGCCGTGCGGAAGTCGGGATAGCTCTTTCCGCCGCATGTCGTGGTTGTGGATATGGTCGCTCTGCGCTCAAATCCCTTGAAGTGTATGCCCGTCGTTATTTACATTTGCGTATGTTATATGCCTTGGTGTCTGCACAGTATAATGAGCGTTGTCGAAAAACCTTTCTTTCAGTCGGATACACGCTGACTGCCACATTGAAAGACTGGCATCGGTGGGGAGATAAGTATGAAGATATAGACCTTTTACAGAAAAATATTGTAAAAAATGCTTGAAAAATTTTGTAGGTAATGAAAAAGGTGTTATCTTTGCACTCGAAAATAAGAAAAGAGGTGCGTTAGTTCAGTTGGTTAGAATACATGCCTGTCACGCATGGGGTCACGGGTTCGAGTCCCGTACGCACCGCAACAACATTTCAAAGCCCTTGAAAGTCAATTACTTTCAAGGGCTTTTTTCTTGGGGTCTCAATCGGGAGACCAATCCGATGACACACCGTGATGCATTCTGATACATTGCGGTTTTCTCGTGGCAGTAGAAAATCCTGTGGATTTTTTAATTCTAGTGCCTCGTTTTTTTGTCAGAGACGAAAGATATTAGACGCCGACTTGAATTGGTGTACCCCTAATCTTACTTTTGTGGAAAAACAGGCTTATATATCAAAATTGATAGGAGGAAAAAATCAGCAGGGCAACAATCGAAAAAATGTGCGATAAGGAAAACTTGGTGTACGCTATGTTTTATGTCAAATTTATCGCTTTCAACTTGTCCTATAAAACTGGGTGAGCATTCCAGTATCGCAGCCAGTCCACGCTGTGATACATCAAGTTCTTTTCGCTTCTCCCTAACCTTATTAATGACGAATAAATCGACCTTTGACTTCATAAAACCCTGTATTCGGGATTGTAAAGTTGAAAAAAAGATTTATCTTTTCGCTTAGTATTAATAAGCATACATAAAGGATATAAGATCATGGGCAAGAAAATAGTAACAGACGATTGGATGATCAGCTTGTTCTGTGGGATTTGTTATTTCAAAGTCTATCAAGTTACTACGAAAGATTATCCTAAACATTCTCTTTTGATTGGGAAAGAAGTAAAATTGAAGAGTTTAAGATAAAGTAGGATTGAAAGGGCTATCAGATAGAATTTAAAATATTATGCGACAACTAATTAAGTTATTAATTTTTAAACATTAAATTATGAAAGTGAAAGCATTTTTTATGGTTGCGGGAGCTTTGTTTTTAGCTTCTTGTGGAGGTAATAAACAGATGGAATCGGAAGATAAGACTGTTGAACTGAAACCTTATGAGAAAAAAGTAAAAGGTTACTTGTCGGATGTCTTTGAGGTTGTTGATGGTGTGTATAAAATGGAATGTAAGCACAATATGTTTCTTGAAGGGCAGATACAAATAAAATCCATAGGTAAGG